>Ga0315289_10016224_pt1 | contig 10295 bp, 9 predicted proteins | sample YL17G11_40_MG_FD_203452 | JGI IMG/M metagenome (GOLD analysis project Ga0315289, IMG submission 203452) | Sediment microbial communities from Yellowstone Lake, YNP, Wyoming, USA - YL17G11_40 | ecosystem: Environmental > Aquatic > Freshwater > Lake > Sediment | place: USA: Wyoming | collected...
GAGCCTGCATAAGTTGTTCGATGCCTTTTTCACCAGCGGTAAAAAGGGTGGTACAGGCCTTGGGCTAGCCATAGCGGAAAAGGTCGTTAAAGCTCACGGTGGCCGGATTTGGTGTGAATCTGACAAGACCGCTACTCACCCGGCAGGTTATGTTGAGTTTAAGTTCACGCTACCTACGGCAGCAGGGGAGACCTGTAATGCCACATCCCGTCTACCAGCCCATAGCTCCGAGCTTATTGCGGGGCTCCTAACCTTTGAGGACTCACCGGCTGCGCAAGGAAGCGTCGACAATAGTGAGCTGACCCTAGAAGAAGAGATTATACACGCCAGCGACAAACTAGGTCGTCCGTTGAGGGTTCTGCTAGTCGATGACGAAGCCATCTATCGCGGAGCGTTGGGATCTTATCTAAGCCGCACACCTGGGTTGAGTGCGGCTATGAGCGTGATCCAGTCAACCAGCAGTAGTGAGGCGCTCGCTGAGGCCGCCAAGGAATCGATTGATTTGGTGATCACAGATGTCGATATGGGCGAGGAATCACTCAACGGCTTTGAATTGGTAGCAGCTTTGAGGGCTGAAGGTATGCACGCTCTTATCTGTGTTCACTCCAATAGGATCGTTGCCGCTGACCATAAGACCGCGACCATCGGGGGTGCTGATGCCTTCCTACCTAAGCCGGTGGCTCGTGCTCAGCTGCTCAGATTGGTTCTTCAAGCTGCGCAGGCAAGCCAGCAGACTATACAAAGCAAGCGTCAGGGCGTTGTTACGCAACCCGCCAGCAAGCCAGAGATTCTCGTGGTTGATGACAATATTTTTGTGCTGGAGGCGTGGCAAAGTGCTCTTGCTGGTGACGCGATTGTTCACTCCATTGCTAGCTTGGAAGACCTCGACAAACGTCTGGAGACCGACCCTGGTTTTGCCGGGCGCTTATTGCTGGCGGTGACTGATATGCATCTGGATGGATCGGGGGGTGATGGGCTCGATGTTGGGCGCCTTTTAAAAAGGCACAGACCGGGGTTGCAGGTACTGCTCAGTTCAGACGGGGTTATCCCACCCAGCGAGCTTGTTGGGGCAGTAGATATGGCGATTGGAAAGGACCCCGTTCGGCTAGCGACGCTGAGTGCCTTGTGTGCAAATAGCCACATTGGGCAGGTTGATCGGTGGGCTAGTGGCCGGACAATAGCTTTGAGCGCAACAGTCGGCTAGTTCTTTAGGGTCGAAGGTTTAAAGATACGACCTAAAACGGGCCGGCTTATGCTCTCGCTTGCTTTCGCAAAGCGCGTAGTGCCGGTGATTCTCTTGAGCTAGCTCAAGAGCGAAGCCGACGGTCCTGCCGAACAATTTGCGAGCTAAACTTTTAAGTATATATTTTGTCATGCGCAATCCTGAGATTTAGTGCGGGTGCCGCAAGTACTATTGCAAACGGCATTCCAAAACAAAAAGTCGTGATTTTATAGGAAAAAAAATCAGCGCCATCCTGTCCTTGGCGAAAAATCCGGCCACCTGCAAGATCAACTCGGACTTAGAGCCGGTTTAAAGTGCGACCAGGTTAGACTGGGATAGGGGGATACGATATAGGGACGCAGACTTGAAACCTTTTGAGCGTGCCCAGTGGGTAGCTAACCCCCACCCTGCAAAGCCTAGTCAGCGGCTAGAAGCCAATGTTGCGCGGGGGCGGTTGAGTCTGCTCGAATATCTGACCGCCAAACTGCGGCAACAGACGGACTATTTTCTAACGACTGTTGGTCTATAGTCGCCTGAGATGCGCGACCAAAGCCATACCTACCGAAAACGTCACCGACCGACCGCCTTGTCGCCCCGAAATGTCAAAACCGTACTGGTGACTTGGGCGACCATTTTGCCGTCGGATTTGACGATATCGCTCACATAACGACTGATACTTTTGCCCAGGTGCACAGGTTTAACGACCGCCCTGATTGTGTCATTCCAAACCGGACGAAAGAAATGAATCCGCAAATCAACGCTAATGAAGCTCTCACCTTCTGCAAGGTATGCCGCGCGTGCCGTGCCTATTGCGGCGTGGGCGATATCACAGAGAACTCCACCGTGAATTGCCCCGGTCGACCGCTAGATCGCGCATCAATTTCAAATGACCGAGCAGCTTACTGGTCGGTAAAGGCATCCGCTACCTATATAGTTCACACCAAAAAAAATGTACTGGATGTTTGGAGTGCAGGAGGTCGGTCCCGTTTAACTTGCAAACGAAATGCTTGAGCGGATGTGATTTACACAGTTAGTGCAGGCCGACGCTAGAGGCCGCGGTTCACCTTCAATGCGTGCGACGCCGTTGCTGGCAAAGTTTCTGGCAGCGCGGACGATTTTCGGCCGCCGCACTGACGCCAGAAGCGGCCTATCGAAATCGCAATATGCGACACTCTAAAAAATTCTTTTATAATCGACATCTTATGTTACAGATTTAGTAGCCTTGGATTTGGCACCCGACTTGCATCGTGTGAATTGCAACCGGGCAAACCATCCCGACAACCCATCTACCAAGGAACCCAAAATCTATGCGCCTAAAAATAATCTCTATCTTACTCGGAACTGTCCTGCCGGTCTTCGCCGGCTGCTCACGCGAAGGAAAAACCTCGCCTTCAAAAACGACCGCCATTATCGGGGTGAACAACCTAGCCGCCGAGAGTAACCCAAAGCTGCTCGCTACGGTGGGTGTGCTAACCATTGGCAATGGTGTCTGTACGGCATTCGCGACTGCACCAAGTGAGATCACCACTGCTGCTCACTGTTTGATAGGCGCAGGGGTCACGGATTTGTCTTTAGCCATTTTTACATCGGCAAAGGGTGTGACTGCTAAGATCACGTCCATAATCACTGTTGACACTAAGACGGATTACCTCAAGCTGGGAACCGCCACAGTATTCCCAAACTACCTTCAAATGGCATCTTTGCAGCCGGGACCAGTCAGTTTTGCTGGATATAACGAGTCAGAAAAGAAGCTTTTTGCTGTAGAAAGCTGTGGCATCACGAGCCGCAATGAAGCGGCGGGCGTCTTTTTTCACGCATGCTCGACGTTGCCAGGAATGTCCGGCGGTCCAGTCTTGCAAGGTGGTAAAGTCGTCGGAATCCACCTAGGTTACAAGGCAGACTTGAATGAGAATGTTGCCTTAGACGCGTCAGCGATCGGGAATAAAGTAGTTGACCTAACCTCACTTGGAATTAAGGATGAATGCGGCTGGGGTTGTGGCGGGGACTGGAACATTCACGTCGATCCGCGTAACCCTTTAGACGGAGCCACGATCGGCGGCGTAGTTGGTACGGTTCTTGGTGTTCCAGTTGTCGGCGTTGCCGTCGGCGCGTTACTAGGAAATCAAAACTTAGCTCAGCAAAGAATAGCCGAACTGAAAGCCCAGAACCAGCAACAAGCGGCTGATCTTCTCCAAGCTAAACTAGATCGCCAAAACGACGAACTCAATGCAAAGAAGGCAGCGGAGAATGCCGCCGCGTCAATCTCATGCTTGCGTGGACGTGATTCAGCGAACTCCTACATCGTAGGGGCCCTATCGTCGGCGCAGCAGACATTCAATACTTGCTTACAAAACGCTTCAGATTCAGCCGGATGCCAAACATGCCTCAACGCGTTTAACGACACTACTAATCAACAAATCGGATTTTCCAAGCAGGTTTTCGGCTGCCAGTAAGGCCGAGCAGTCCAAGTTAAATTGGTGCCAGCTATGGCGCACAGGAGAATCATGAATATGAAATCAATAATCCGCACTATAGGACCTTACTTACTTGCTTTCGGATGTGGTCATCATTCAGTACCATCATCAAGCAAAGGCGACGTAGATCCGGCCGCACATAACTCCATCAGAATGGGGCAAGGCTTTAATTCTATTGGCGGCGCGGCGTACTCCGAGGATCTATCATACTGTGTCGAACGTACGCCAACCACGACGCTTGGCCAGTCATCAGGCGCAGATCTCACTATCTACGTTGACAGCGTTTCGTCGCAACAGGAAGTAGACTTGGCGGTGTCTTCTTCGCAAAGATTCGGTGCGGGTGGCTCACAATCAAATCTTTTTTCGGCGAGTGCCGATTACAAGGATAACCGCAAGATTAACTCCACTTACCTGTCGAAATATAGCTATGTTTTTATCAGGATCAAAGAGGCCTTTGCGCCTGAGGTTATGTCAGAGTTTAGGGTCTCGCAAGAGTCACTGACTTACTTCACCGCAAAGCCAAGCGAGTTTTTTGGCAAGTGCGGCGACCGCTTCGTTAGCGGAGTGCAAAAAGGCGCTGAGGTTATAGCTTTCCTCCGATGCGAAGTCGATTCCCAGACACAGAAGGAAGAAATCGACCGGAGCGTCAAGGCCCAGGCAGGCTATAAGGGGCTAACCGCAAGCGGCTCAGTCGACAACATTATCGACTCAGTCCGCAACTCGACCAACAACAAATGCGTCGTTGTGGTCGCTGCGCAAGGAGGTGTTGGGTCCTACGATGTCAATTCGTCGGAGAGTTTGGTAAGCAGTGCAATTGGTTACGTGACCAGGTCGACACCAGCTACTGCGAGCCCACTTGAATTTCAAACGATGCCTTATAGCTCGATATTAAATCTCGATTTTGCAAACTCAGTTATAAACAAAGTGGATCTGGCCTTAGCTAATCAAAAATCCTTCATAGCAGAAAAGAAATCAGAGATTCACGACGCCATGTCGATCATCGCTGACGCTGACTATGACCCCGTTCGGAACCAGCCCATGATCAGTTACGGCCTTGCCACGATTGATAAACTTGCAAGCAGTATTGACGTTTGCCTTAGGGACATCTATTCACCGACTAAGTGTCGAGATCCAGCGACGACGATTCTACCGCCCGGAGCAGTTTTCCGACCGGGCCTTGACAAGCGATAGATGTACACAGTTAAATTACCTAAATTAAAGGATAGCAACATGAAGATCACCAGAGCCTTTACCCTAACGTCAGTAGTGATGCTTGGTGCAGCATTAGGATGCGGACGATTCGATGGGCATAAGCATCATGCCGATGACCCAAGTGCAAACCCTACCGAGCCTTCCCAACAATGTCCCGACCTGCCTCACTCTGGAGTGACTTGGAAAGATGCCACGGTGACGGCTAAGTCAGTCGCTGACCTGCGGTCAAAAAAATGCGACTCACAGGCTGATTTGCTAGAGACGAAAGTGCAGACGTACTCCAATCAGGTTGACATGAAGTCACAATTTGTATCTCTATCGGATGCCGATACTTGCCTTGGAAAAAGCAAAGCTCTTACTGATTTTTATCCCGGTGCTTTGTCGAGTTTACAAACGGACTTCGACAATTGCCTGGATCATGCTGGGAAGGCGGTTGACGCAGATAGCTGCCTGGCTACATTTAAATCCGGCGGAACGCGCTACCTAAACTTAGCGAATAAGATGGCAGGTTGTTTGAACAGTTAAGTCAATACCAGCCAATTGGGGCTTAGGTTGCGAGCATTAGATAGTGGCTGACGTTAGGATAGTCGGCCCTGGTGACCGCATCAAACCCTTGCGGATGGCGCTTTCCATAGATTTTTGCTTAGTGCATAATACCCAGAAATCCGAGTCGTTGCGCTAGTTTTCTGCGGATTTCCGATGACTGCTAAAAAAGCCGGGTCTCAAGGCCAAATGGAACTCTTTGGTGCAAGCCTTGAGGATCTTCTCAATTCATCGCATCCGCTTTGTGAGCTGGCTGAACGCATCGAATGGCAACGGTTCGAGGCAAAATGCGGAGTTCATTTTGCGGATCATGCCGGCAGGCCGCCGCTGCCAACAAGGCTGATGGTTGGTTTGGAATGTATGAAATAAATGATGAACGAGAGCGATGAAACGGTCGTCGCCAAGTTCGTGGAAAATCCCTATTGGCAGTATTTTTGTGGCCTCGAACATTTCACGCATAGAATGCCGTGCCATCCCACATCGCTGGTCAAATGGAGGAATCGAGTTGGCTTTAAGGGGTGCGAGACGATGCTGGCGGAGACGATTGACGTCGCTAAGCGAGCCAAGTTGGCGACGGAGGAATTGCTGGCTGAGGTGTTTGTCGACACCACCCTGGCTCGGGAATGGGCTTGGCCATAGCCCATAAAGTCGTTAACGCTCATGGAGGGAGTATCTGGTGCGAGTCTTCGAAGTCGGAGGAATTCCCACGAGGTAAAGTTGAGTTTTTCTTTACGCTACCGGCTTCGGATCAATCGTGTCCCCTTTCCACTCTCTCGATGCCCGAAAGTACCTCGCAGATCTCACAAGAAGTGCTCGGCCTCGCAAGCTCCGATGAAGCTATCAATCATTCGATTGATCAATCTGAATTGGATCTTGAATTAAAGATACTGGCAACCGGTCAAGAAATGGGCAGATCGCTGCGAGTCCTTATCGTCGACGACGAAGATGTGTATCGGCAGTCCCTTGCGACTAGCCTCAGCAGGACGCCCGAATTGAGTAACGGCCTTGTGGTTCGTATAGCGGCTGGGAGCAAGCAGGCATTGGGCTTACTTCAAAAGTCATCTTACGATCTTGTTATCTGCGACGTGGATATGGGTGCAGATAGTCTCAATGGCTTTGGGCTAGTCAAAACTTTAAGGTCGCTCAAAGGAGCGACTCCTTTGGTGGTCATCCATAGCAACCGGATTTGTGCATCGGATAGCCGCACTGCGGTAGCAGCTGGCGCCGACACCTTCTTGAGTAAGCCGTCCACTAGGTCCCAGCTTTTAAAGCTGATTTTGCAAGCGCAGCAGCGAGTCGCTGGAGGCGTACAGGAGCAAAATCCCTGTACTGCACATGCAAACCGTCCAGAAATTATGATCGTCGAAGATGGCCCCTTCCAGGCTGAAGCGTTTGAAGATGCACTTAAAGCGGATGCCACCGTTCACTTAGTCGCAAGTCCCGAAGCCCTCGGCGCTCTTTTGCTGGCTGATCCGGGGATCTTGGACAGGCTTACGTGTGCAATCATCGACATGCATTACGACGGATCGAGCCAAAGTGGTCTTGATGTCGCGGCGACGGTTAAGAAGAAAAGAGCGGGCTTGAAGGTCCTTCTGAGCTCGGACGGTGACTACAGCGGGACGAGATTCGACGGTTTGATCGACCATGTTATCGGCAAAGAGCCTATTAGTCTGGCGTCGCTGCGAGCGGAATTCGGCGTAAATTAATGCTGATGATGCAGGCTGACGTTAAAGACACTCCCTTTCCCAACCTCTGACTCCACCCAAATGTGACCTTGGTGCGCCTCGACCAACATTTTCGATATGTAGAGGCCGAGCCCAAGGCCACGTCGGTCGTGTTTACCAATCTGCCAGAAGCGTTTGAAGATTGTTTCGAGCATTGCGGTCGGCATCCCTGGGCCGCTGTCGCTAACTGAGATCTGGACATCGCCATGGACCAAGTGAAAATCCACTGCCACTCTGCCGCCGCTAGGAGTGAACTTGATGGCATTGCTCAATAAGTTGGATAGCACTTGAGAGATACGAACTCGATCGCATTTCACCAATATTGCGGTTCCCTTGGTGGGCGCCTCGAGGGTCAATCCTTTGGCGGATGCCTGCAGCTTGAACGTCTCGACCGCGTGAGCGATGATTTGGCGGAGGTCGTGTATCTCGATTTGAAGACCAAGCTTGCCGGACGCGATTCGTTCCATATCCAAAAGATCGCCGATCAGCCGGAGTGCCTCACCTGCATTCCGACCGATCATGTCTATATACTCTCGGGTCTCATCATCGACAGCGGTATAGGTTGAGCTGCTCGTCAGGAGCTTCGCAACCATTGATATTGCACCTAGGGGGTTGCGCAAGTCGTGACTAACAATCGCAAGGAACTCGTCTCTAGTCGTCAGTGCAGCCTTTGTGGCTAGATGTGCGTCCTTTTCTTCGGCCAGCCCCTCTGCCGCATTCCGCACCTTCATGTCGATTTCTTGCCGTTCACTCGTGAGATGTCTATCTGTTTCCTCGCGTTCGCCCGTGAAAAGATGCCTTTCAACTGCGCGCTTCTCGTTTCGTTCGATTTCGAGGGCCGAGTCCATTTGGCGGCGTTCAGTCTCTAGGGCATCGTCGGCAGCGCTTCTGTCTTTGATCAGCAACTTTTCGGTCACCGCCCCTGCGGACGAGCTGGCGATTTCACTCGCGATCGAATCAATCTCATCTCGGGCCAGGGATTTTGCTTCGTCGGCAGTTGCTCGGCTCGCTGAAACGGTATCGTCCGCGCGATTCTTCGCTTTTGCCTTGCCTTCCGCTAGAGCGACATCAGTCTTTGCTCGTTCGGCTTGGAGGCTTTTGTCTGTTTGCTTGCGCTCTATTGGGACGGATATATCGCGCTCGTTTGCCATAGTCGCACCTGCATTTATTGGTGAGTCGGTTGCTTCTTGGCCGTTAGCCGCGCACGATTTGAAGTCGAGTATGGCAGTGCGGACGTGAGAGCTAAGTGAGCTTCTCTCCTGAAGTCCCCTTTAGGAACGGCAATGGCGCACAGCGCCCAGCCTAATTTTAATAAAGGCGCATCTTTTAAAATAAGAGGCCGGGACGTCCCGGCTTATTTTAGGCAGACATATTTACCCATGGATTCCATGTGGTTGGCATGAGATTGAATGGGTGCCGCCAATAATCACAAGGCTACCGAGCTTTTATCCCGGCACCGCCTCCGCCGCAGCCACCCCCGGATCGGCCAAATCAAGCCACTCGTGCCGCACTCTGGCAACCACAACTACTTAACCCACATGCAAGCTTTCAGGTGCGCCGTCGCAATACGGAGATTGGTGGCCGTGGTTCTTTGTTGCCGCTCGCACATCTACTCTAGTAAATCGCCGTGGCTAGTCGCCCTATTATTGCAAACAAGGTCACGGACGAGAGTACAAACAAGCCAAAACGCAGCGGCACGTAGTTGAAGAAGCACTGTACGATGGAATGGACGACTCGAAGTCCGACGTAGGTCCACGCTAAGGAAACATTTGTGCTATCGCTCAGCCCGGCCACTTGAGTCATCAAGGCCAGGGCGTAGAAGACGGTTGGCTGCTCGTGGAGATGGTTGTAATTGTCGGCAATCTGCTTGACCGGTATGGGCAAGGAATCCAAATCCTCCTTGCGCTTGATGGCTCTTGCATCGATTCCGGCGCGGTGCATGGCCGGCAATCGGGTGGCATACATCAAACACCAGACGACAGAGGTCCAGATGATGAGGGAGAGCATAGGTTGGAACATGGGATACCTCCAAATGAGCTATGATAGCTTGTTCTTCAGCGGTCAACACGTGTCCGATTTATTGCGGGACTTCAGTTAGCAATGCGCGCAAACGCAATCGGCATCGCGATCGATCAGGCACCGGCAAACGGCGTCAATGGTCTCGCGCAGCGCTTGCCGAGCGCGATGCCGGCGCACGCGGAAGGCGGCGTCGGTAATGTTATGCCGCTGGGCATAGTCGGCAGGCGATTCGCCGCCCAAATCGACCTGCTCAATGATGTCAGCTTGTTCAGGCTTCAAGTTGCCGAGAAGCAAGCGGAGGCAGTCGCGGGCAACGCCTTCGTCCGGTTCAGCGGCGACTTCGAGGTCGTCGACCGAGGCCTCGCGACGCAGGACCCGACCTTCCACGGCCCGATGTCGGTGTAGGTCCGTGATGGTCGTACGCAGAATCCTGTAGAACCAAGCCACCACCCGGTCCTCGTCCCGGAGTCCGTCGATTTTACCAAGCGCCTTCACAAAGGCGTCTTGGAGCACGTCTAGCGCGGTATCGCGGTCGGCGACGCGGGCTCGGACGAACTTCAAAAACTTGTCGGCATCCGCGACGAGGCGCTGGGTGGAGGCGTTGGTCATTAGCAACCGCATCCACATCCGCAGGGTCTTTCGCACGTGCCGTCGCAGCTACTGCTGCCACACCCGCACCCACACCCTTTGCCGTTGTCGGTCTCGGCCGCTTTGCTACTAATTGAGGTCATCATAGCTTACTCCTTCTTCAACAATCAGGGCACGCACCGTGCGACCCTCGCATTGGTAGACGGGCGAAGCGGCAGATTGTTACAAAGAGATCATAACACGCTGTCATAATTGGTGTTAAGTATCGCCGTCAGTGACGCATCAAAGCCAGAAGGAACCTCGGCGGTGCCACCGGATGCTTTGGGCTGGAAATGTTCCGCCCATTCGTTTCGAGGCTCAGGGAGCGGATGTCGGACTGACTCTCAGCGTGCTTACGACCCCGGCGGCAAACGTCAACGCCGCCCCGATCCCGAGGCCGATTTGCGGCGCTGCATCGGCGGACGTAAGCGTCAAGAGCAGGGTCATGATGACGGCGCCAGCGGTTTGCCCAAA
>Ga0315289_10016225_pt1 | contig 10295 bp, 8 predicted proteins | sample YL17G11_40_MG_FD_203452 | JGI IMG/M metagenome (GOLD analysis project Ga0315289, IMG submission 203452) | Sediment microbial communities from Yellowstone Lake, YNP, Wyoming, USA - YL17G11_40 | ecosystem: Environmental > Aquatic > Freshwater > Lake > Sediment | place: USA: Wyoming | collected...
CAGTGATATGCCTCTCCGCCCCTATCCCCCAATACGGAACCTTTGAAACGCCTGAGCCCTTCGAATAGAATCCAGACAACCCAGAACCTCGTCACTCGAGTCAGGTGGAAGGCCCTAATGACCAGAATACTAAAGGGAAGTCTCCAGCAGAAGGCTCATGGGAACGGGCTTTACTGGTGACCTGGCTCTGCCGTACCCGATATCTTCAGGCTTGAGGCCGAAGTCACGCTCGGCTATTCCAAGGATTACGGGAGCGCACATACGACCTTGGCAGTAACCCATTCGTGCCCTTGTTCTTCTCTTGATGTCGTCTATGTCCGACGCTCCTGCTCGGATTGCATTTTGGATAGCACGCAGGCTGATCTCTTCGCATCTACAGATCGTCGTATCCTCGCTCGATAGGGCGTAGATTCCCGAACGTACGTGGTATACCTCGCTAATCGCAGATTGAAAGCTCCAAATCTTCTTCAACCTGTTGCGAATCGGCATCGCCAATCTGTCAGCGATCACTTCATCCACGAGCCCAAGATTGCGGGCTGCGTATGTTGCAGCCAACTTACCCTGTTCAAATGCGACCTTGACTCCTCCAACTCCACAACCATCCCCGGCGACGAATATGCCAGGAACCGTGGTCTGCATATCTTCATCATATACAGATATCCAGCCGCCCAGCTTGGGATCGTAGCGGTGGGCGCATCCGCAAAGTCGTGTCAAGTCCGTGCTTGGAACTAGGCCATATCCAAGGCAGACCGCATCAACGTCAAAAGTCCGCTCAGTGCCCGTAATCCGTTGCCAGTCATTGTTGGCGCGCGCTATCACGACCCTCTCAACTTCCTCCGAACCCATAGCGCTGACTATTATGTGGGATTGTATGAAAGGAACATCATGCAACTTCAAAGCGGTAAGATACTTGAAACCATCCCACATCAAGTCAGGCTTTCTTAGAAGCCTCGGCACCTGACGCCACAGCCCTGTCATGGACGCAGCTTCAACCACAGCGACCAGCTTCGCTCGTGATTTAAGGAGATCATTCGCCAACGCGAGTTGTAATGGGCCGCTTCCGGCAAGTAGAAATCGAGTGCCCGGCAAGACTCCTTGACTTCTGACCATGACTTTGGCGCCGCCTGCCGTGAAAACACCAGGAAGTGTCCAACCCGGGAATGGCACGGGCCGATCGTAAGCTCCTGGGGCTAGTATTATCTGATCTGCCTTCAGAAGCTTCAAGTGACCCTCGTGCGTTACAGCCAATTGCCTGTCGTTGAAGTATCCCCATACGAGGCTTCCAGTCCATACCTGAATCCTTTCGCTGAATTCGGCTGCCTCGTTTAGTATCTCCTTTCCCTGTAAATACTGTTTGCCAAGTTTCTCTTCGTCGATGATCTTGAAGTCTGCGGGAACCCGGCGAAAGATCTGCCCACCTAAGTATGGGTTCTCATCGATAATGATTGAGGAAACGCCTAACCTCGCAGCTTGGGTGGCAGCGGACAGGCCTGCAGGGCCGCCTCCGACTATTGCTAGCTCGGTCTTCTTTATCTTTTTTCGCCAGCCCATTCTTGGAGTCCGCGCTGAGTCTTTACGACGGCGCCAGGTTGCGCTAGGGTCATGCATGCGCGTTGGTTTGGTACCCCGTTCACAGTCACCAAGCAATCATAGCAGACACCGATGCCACAGAAAAGACCCCTCGGTTCACTTCGTTTTGGTGTGTGCCTGAGAAGTCGTTTTCCGTTTGCTAGTAGGACCGCTGCGATCGTCTCTCCGACACAAGCCAACATTGGCTGCCCGTCCACATCGATCCGGAATGGTGTTCCCCGATCTGCCAAGGATTCGATCCTCATCTTATTGCATCTCCCTAGACTTCCTCGGTCGGTTGACGACCTCTGAAACGATAGTAGCTGAAATCTTCGATGGACCAAGACGTGCGCCTACTCGTTACCAAATCAGCGACTAGCTTTCCCGTTGCTGGCGCTAGGGCAATCCCCTCACCGTGATGTCCAGTTGCCAAGACAACTCCCTCGATTTCCTCGACTTTGTCGATTATTAGTTGATCATCTTCACAGTAAGGCCTCAGACCGGCAAAGGTCCTAATGATGTTCGCGTGTCTGAGTTTCGGTAGAAATCTGACGGCTCGTCTTGCGATAGAAATCAATGTCTCAATGGTCGTGCGCTTATCATAGCCAGGGAAGTCCCTGCTGCTACCGATTAACCAGTTTCCACTTCTTGGTTGGGACAGAACAGATGATACGCCGAGTCTAATTCTTGTATCGCACGCTGTCTTGACAGCCTCAAGATTGTGGGCTGTCACCAGGTAATCTATGTCAGTCATGTACCTTATCTTCCCGAGTGGACAAGCGTCGGTCACTAGGAGTTGTCCTCTCCTCGGTATTACCGGAATCCGCAGATCCAACATTTTTCCTATGTAGGGCGACCATGCACCGGCAGCAATCACCAGGAACTTTGTTCCTATTTTACCTCTGTTCGTGATGACCGACTTCACGTTCCCGTTTTCAATGCAGATCTTTTCGACTTCGGTGTGGGTGTCGATCTCTGCACCATGCTTTCTTGCTGCTTCAGCAAAGCCAAAGACAAGCTTGGCAGGATTCAGAGTGAAATCCTCTGAGAAACGTGATGCACCCGGAATGTCCGGCGCGAGATCTGGATCAGTTTCGATCAGCTCCTTTCCACTGAGAAGATCCACTTTCACGCCGTGCTCGTCCCATAGCCGTTTTGCGTTTTCTTCCAGTATAGGCCATTGATCCTCTTTGTCCATTAGTATGTAGGATCCGGTCGGCTCGAGTTCGAAGTCGTATTCGAGCGCGGGACCTAGACTTCGATACATTCGTGCGCTTTCTCGGGCAAGATTCATGGCACTACCCTTTATGAGTTGACTGCAGAATCCTCCCATATTTGCACCAGATGCCTCTGATGCTAGTTCGAATCTCTCAAGAAGCGTAACCTTCATGTTCTCTTTCGAGAGATAATACGCAGCTGAACTTCCGATGGCTCCGCCACCAATGACAACGACATCGGTTGAAGCCATCACAAACGATCCTCTCCCGAGTTCAATCCACGTCACCCAAGTCCCAGGTATGACGCAAGGTGAGCGAGTGTTCCCCTAAGTTGCAGGTCGAACGATCACCGCCCACTGCGTCTGATACCTCACGAAAGCCTGTCTGGCGTAATAGACTTCCCTTCTTCTATGGCTGGGTGGTCGTCGCGTCTGTCTTCGTCACCCAGTCCATCTGCTACGGGATCTACTACTCGTTCTCCGTCTTCTTTGTAGCCCTGCTCGGCGAATTTGGCTGGAGCCGAGCCCCGACTGCTGGGGTTTTCTCGGTCCTAGTGCTAGTCATCGGCCTTGGTGGGGTGGTTTCAGGTGCCTTAATAGATCGATTTGGCGCCTCCAAGGTGCTGCCGACGGGAGCGATCCTGATGTCGCTCGGGTTGGCCGCGGCCAGCCAGCTCTCGGAGCTGTGGCAGTTCTACCTCTATTTCGGGTTAGTATTCGGTCTCGGCTTTTCTCTGACAGGTTGGGTGCCCTGCGTGGCGGTGTTGAGTCGTTGGTTCTCTGGTCGGCTAGGGCTGGCCACCGGAGTAGCGTCCGCGGGTATGGGCCTGGGCATAGTCGCGATGGTCCCCTTTAGTGAGTACCTCATAGTCGGCTTTGGTTGGCGTTCCGCGTACCTCATCATCGCCGGAGTGGCGCTGCTCGGCATCGCGCCTCAATCTGCGTTCTTGCTGGTAGCGCGGCCTGATGAGTCAGGATTGGAGCCTGACGCGGTCTCAGTGAGCAGTATCTCCGACCCCTCCGGCCCGACCAGCCACAACAGAGAGTTGCTGGTGGTCGACCAAGAGTGGACTTCCCGCCCCTGGTCGGTAGCAACCGCGATTCGCACATCCCGTTTTTGGCTGTTGGCTGGGTACATGGTCCTGACCCCTTTGACCAGCCAGATACTGTGGGTCCATCAGGTGGCCTATCTAGTGGACGGAGGCTACGACAAGGTGTTAGCTGCCGCCGTAGCCGGCCTTGTCGGGCTTGCTAGCATGCCTGCGAAGACTGTCTGGGGCGTGGCGGGCGATCGGCTGGGGCGAGAGGTAGCTCACACGGCAGGTGCTGGCATCACAATCCTAGCCATCTTCCTACTGGTGCTTGCCAAAGCTTTCCCGGCCTTGTTGTTGGTGTTGCTCTTCGCTGTCACTTTCGGGATAGGTTACGCGGTCGCGGCTCCTTTGCAGCCCACCGTCGTGGCAGACGTATTCGGAGGCCGCAATTTCGGCGCCATTTACGGCGTTTTAAGCATTGGTGTCGGTGTCGGTTCTGCCCTCGGCCCATGGTTGGGCGGCTACATCTTCGATGCCACTGGTTCCTACCTGCTAGCTTTCGAACTGGCGGCTGCCAGCATCGGGGCTAGCGCCGCCTGCGTGTGGTTTGCCTCGCCTCGCAAGATTCGTCGAATATCCCGCAGCCAGACATGCAGATGATCCTGCGGCGATGACCCCAAAAGGTCGTTATGATTGATGTCCCCCAAATTGCCTACCCTGCAAAGTTCTGGCTCATCGAGCCGAGACCATCCGCGACTACAACTGCGTACTTCTCAGCCAGGGTTTTGCAGAATTCATCGTCGCCTACGCCATCAGGATAGTCAGCGGTGGTGAGCAGCAAGCAGGCTGTCTCGTTGACTCGAGTAGAAATGGTGAGTTTAGTGCAGTTAAGTCCCGGATATCAGAGATTCGTTCATTCTAAATCTGAGGCGCAAGCGTTCAAATATCGTTCCTGTATGCACAGAATATCCTAGTACGAAGGCGCGTCAAGTTGAACCTCCAAAAGAGGATTCTCGACCTTCTGCCCGTGATCGCGATCTCCGGCCTGAGCAATGCCGTTGAGGATCGAAAGAGACTTGCAAAAGAGGTCGAGGAGAACACTGGAGGAAAGTTCAGTCTTGAGATGACAAACATTGACAAGGGAACTTCATCCATTGAGGATGCGTATGATGAGGCACTTAATGCTCCTGCAATCTTGAGAAGCGTCAAAGAAGCTGAGGAGAAGGGTTTCAGTGCAGTCGTGATCGACTGTTTCTGCGACCCTGCGTTGGACGCTGCGAGAGACCTGGTGAGTATTCCCGTCGTAGGTGCGAATGAGGCGTCGTGCCATCTCGCAGCGCAGATTGCACCCAGGTTTTCGATAATCAATACTCTACCAGAAGTTGAACCGCTGATTAGACGCGCTCTGGCGAAGCGGGGTCTACTCCAATATGTGGCTTCAATGATTTCGATAGGCATATCGGCGCTCGAATTGGAGAAGAATCGTGAGAGGAGCGCCTCAGCCATAGTCAGGGCGACTTGTACTATCACACAACATATGGCACACCATCGAACTGACCAACTAGAGTATGCTTCCATGAGGAAACTCCGGCAGAAGCCCGCTTCAGAGAATGCCTGACGTCTCTCTTTTCCCATAGAACACATCTCAAGGCATGATGTGCCAAATGTCCTGTGATAACACACTGAACTACCGTGATTCCAAGGAGACTTTTCCGACCCTTGATTCAACTCTAAACATTCTTATCACTGACACATCAGGGTGGATAGCTCACTTTTCCGGTAGACTCCGAAAAGCAAATACAGCTCGCCATATGTTGTCAACTCATTGCCTGATTCTTGAGCCGAAACTAGCTTCTCGCCTCCGCGTAGTCTCTGCTATTGGTTGAAAAAAATGCGGAGAGAACGATCATCCCCGCGATTTGTGGTCTACTCCTTCAAGAATCTGTGAAATGCCTGTGAGCTCAGGGATCACCTTGTAGAGGTCTCCAACGATCCCGTAGTCAGCACACTCGAAAAATAGGAGCTTCCGGGTCGGTGTTAACCGTCACGATGATTAGTGCATTCTGTATGCCTGTGGTGTGCTGCATCTGTCCGGAAATCCCGCAAGCGACGTACAGCTTCATGGCTACCTTCTGACCTGAGAGACCGACGTACTGGTCTATGGGGAGTTATTTCTGACGAAACGCCTCAAAACAGCGCGTTGGGCCGACGAGAGGGCCTGAAACATAGGGATACTGGGAACGAGATTCCAGCTTTCCCCAAGACGCAGTGCGCGCGATGGTGCAAGGAAGGAGGTATCGATCGCCCTCAATTGGGGGTGGTGTCCTCGTGGAAATATCGCTTGTATGAGATAGTTCTTCTTCCTTGTTTGGGAGGTTTTGGCGTGATGGTTGGCCAAACCCGTGCGGCCGCTGAGCCTACAGAAGGCTCAAGTGGTGACTGGGCTACCTCTCCATGCGACTGACAAACTGGGCTCCAAGGCGTGGCATATAGGGACTCAGATTCGGGCCAATCAGTGACTTTCGTCTTATGTTTGGTGCTCCGGGCGGGCACTTGTACCGGACTAAGTGCTCACTCAAGTCAGCCAATAACCCCCGACCTTTAAGGATATGAGGTAGTGTAAAGGGATTTTGATCGTACCGTCTTTAGGTCTCGGTCCCAGAACTCAGCGACCGTCATTGAAATTAAGCGGACCAAAACATGAAGATCCTGGTTTGAGCAAAGAGGCTGTTCTGGTTAGCAACCGTTTCGACTGTAGGTGTGTCTCGTAAGTCCTGTTGCTTTTCTAGTGAGGCCCTCTTTACTCAATTTTCTTCACATTCGGCTGCATTCTGACTTGTATAGTCGCCTGATAACTAGAGTGATCGCTATTACCACGTTCAGTCACGAAAACTCCGCTTTCCACGGATTAACGCGTAGGCCGACGAAGCTAAGATGTCGATCGTATCGAAAAGTGGCACGGGAATGTCGCGTGGTTGAATGAGCAGTGGAATTTCTGTACAACCCGCAATGACACCTTCAACGCCAACCTTTTTCCTCAGAACACTTACGATGCCCATTAGTGCTGCCCGGTCTGACGCGCTTCTGCGGCCCGATTCGACTCTGACTATCATCTTCTCAACTCTGCGTTTCTGTGCAGCGTTTGGTCTGACTAGAGTTATGCCGCGGTCGGCCAAGGGTTTGTCATAGACATGACGATTAACTGTGAATTCGGTCGCAAGCAACAGAATCTTTGTTAGACCTTCAGCCCTGATCTCTTTGGCGGTCTCCTCGACTATGCTAAGGATAGGGATGCCAACCGCCTTTCTCATAACGGGTAGGAAGTAATGCGCGGAATTACATGGAACGGCTATGAAATCAACTCCTGCTTTCTCAAGCAGCTTGACATTGAATCTTAGAACTCTCTCAACTTCGCACCTATCAAATCCTTTCCACATACGACCGTCGGGGACAGGACAACTGTTCATGATGATGGACGGAAAATCCGAATTGTACTTCGCACCAAGCTCTTGCTGACAGCGACCGACGATGCCGAGATATAGACTCGCGGTAGCTTCTGGTCCCATTCCACCAAGGATTCCCAGTTTTCGAGGATACTCTTTCATCGTTCCACTTCGACGACTTGGTTTCGCGCTTGGGTTTCGCTTCGAGAGACGGAGGAGTTATGGAGGAGGCTCGACCGCTCTTGCAGGCTTTAGGGTCCATGCTTGAAGCTTGATTTGTTCGAGGATCTTTGATCCTTCGAAATCACGTCGCAAGACCGACCATTTGCAGGCTTTTTTGAAGTTGGCTGCGCTAATGTAGTTCTGATTCGGCGGTTTCGTGGTCGATAGACGAACTTGTTCAGGAAGTGGCTTTCCTGAGAGAACAATGGGTAGTAATCCGCAAGCTGTGGCGAGAAAGTCATGTGGATTCAGTTGAGCGCAATCACCGACGCTGATGCTTGTTGGCAGGCAGCCCTGCCGATCTATATGATCAAGTGCTTTTTTCGCGGCAGCTAGGAAGTCTTTCGCGTTCAATCTCCTCTTTCCAGTACTGCGGAAGGAATCCATAGGTCCGAGTGGTTCGCCTACTTGCACATGTTCAGACGGCTGGTCGATCAGCGCCTTGGTCACGGCATGGAACGCCTCCGCTGGAGATATGACCGTCCCCTTGAGCGTCATGAAGTCTGGCGACTTGCGGAAGTGCTTTGCTACCTCCAAAAGCTGTTCGTGATTCAAGCAGAGGGGGCCCGGACGCTGATAGATTTTGGCAGCATCGCTTGCGGTAATGAACTTGACGTCCTCAAGAGAGGACATATATGTCACAAACTCCTCGAAGCTTCTCCACGCACGTTCTGTGATCATCGTGGGTTGTGCTGGAGGTCGCCTGTAATTCTCTATAGGAGTATTCTTCCCGTGGGCAAAATTGACCTCGTCCCAGAATTTCTTATTGATCGCTGTATGAAGATGGAACAGTACGCTTACAGCGCCTCCTCCTTTCGTCTGAAGTCGGTCATGGAGTTTCTTGAATTTGCGTTTCAGAACTTCCAAACCATTTTCCCGCTCGAACGTGTAATCGAAGGATATGAAATTCCTATTGGCACCATTTAGATTGAGGATTCCGCAGTACCAATATGGTTCATCATCCAAGGTCAGGATGGAAGTCTCATCGAGATAGACTGGAATGTTCGATTTCGCAAGTGCTGGGTAAACGTGTGGGGCCCACGTTGGGCCAGGATGCCCGAAGCAGGATGGTATCCTAGAGAACGTTTGCTTTACCTTTTCAAGGCCAATTCCTTCATGGGCAAGGAATTGATCGGCTCCAGACAGGACGTCGAGGTTGGAAAGGTACTCATACAATGTGGGATGTTGACTGTGCGTATCTAGATGAAAGCCAACATCGTGACGGGCAATTGCAGAGATCACATCCGCTCTGCCGTTTTCTTCGAGTCTTCTGACTTTCTCAGCAACCATCTTGCAGGTGACAGGTACTCCGTACTTCTCTAGAATTTGGAATGCGACGAGTGGCAGATCATCCGACTCTTTGGTCACGTAATCTTCGATATCGAACCATATGTATACATAAATCGGGCTCATTATGTCACGGGTGTGTCCAATGCCCGTCTTGGCTTTAATGTTTATCGAGTGCTTATCGAATCCGCAATTCTGAATGTGAAGCCGACCACGAGTTGTGGTCAGAAGGACAAGACTAACACGCTCTCCGCTTCGTAACACGCCCGAGACCAACCGCCACACACATTAGCCAACAGACTTCCGGTTTCGATGATCAAAATGGCAGATAAGAGGGCTGACCTGGCTGGTCCAGGCATCGGAAGCTATGAAGAAATTGAGAAAATCCTTCCGAAAGACTACATTATTGCCTCCCAGAGACACCCAGATAGCTATCTACGCAGTGAAGCAATATATCGAAGATCATCTCTGCAAGGGACTTAACCTAACTATGGTACAGGTTCCTCTCATTGTAGATGCGGAGAGCGAAGTCAATGACCTCCCAGACCGCGACGGATCACGGACACCAATCCAATTTCAAACGATCGCAACAAGCACCCCATCGGCGCCTAGGTTGTCCAGGCTGCAACGAAATGGAAACGCGTTGCTCTGAAACAATTCGGTATGAAAACTGGTGAAGGAATTTGCACCGATATGCGAGCAGTCCGAAAAGACTACTTCTTGGACCATGATCATAGCGTGCGCGTTGATCAGTGGGACTGGGAGAAGACCATCTCTGCTGATCAGCGCAACTTGGATTACCTGAAAGACACCGTTAGAAAGATATGGAAAGTCATCAAAGGAGCCGAAACCTGCACCCAGGAACGCCCAACTGATAACGGGCAAGTATCCGAACCTTACCTACCGGCAAAGTCCATGTGGTGCTCGGAATAACCAGGGCGAATGACGGGTGCGACAAGCGCATGACCCACTTCCTGAGCTATCCTTTCTGAAAGGTAATGTGCCTCAATCGTATCAGTAAGCAGCGGTAAGTGCTACCCATGTTGTTCAACTGAACCAAGTGCAATTATCGCCGTATTGGCTCCGTTCTTTAATGCTTCAGAAATCTCCAACCAACTCATTTCTTCCATCATGACTTTTGCTCTTCGTTCCACCGTCTTCACCTTTGGACTAGGAAAGTGCTTGGGTTCTGGCCCCAATTCGTATTTAAGCAGAATAGTCGTGATAGGCAGTGTTCCCCTTCTGCAGCAGCTTCGACAACATACTCATTTTGCAGTGACGACTTCAACTGCTCAGGTGGGTCTGCCACCCAAGTATGAAGAAGCCGAAAAGATGACGACGTTAGGCGCTGGTTTGAGAATCTCAAGACTAGATCAATTGTCACAGCGACTGTGAGCTTGAGAACTCTTGATCTTTACTGTGAATTGAATCATGCTTCACCAATAGAGATGCTCACAGCCGCTAATAGTAAGATGTCCAGAGATAAGTTTACGGATTTCTTTTGAACTCTGGAGAAGCAAGGGA
>Ga0315289_10016228_pt1 | contig 10294 bp, 4 predicted proteins | sample YL17G11_40_MG_FD_203452 | JGI IMG/M metagenome (GOLD analysis project Ga0315289, IMG submission 203452) | Sediment microbial communities from Yellowstone Lake, YNP, Wyoming, USA - YL17G11_40 | ecosystem: Environmental > Aquatic > Freshwater > Lake > Sediment | place: USA: Wyoming | collected...
CTGACGTACTAAACGCAATAGAAATTTGATAATTTTTAACGGATTCCCCACCATTTATAGTCAATGTAGTATCCAAATACGCCCCTATAGTTGGGCCTGGGATCGGGAACGTAAATTTTGTAACATAGGGTAATATATTCGTTATTATTGGATTCTGGCTTGTTGAAAAAACAATACCTTCCATTTCCCATGACCATGAAGTAGCTCCAACAGAATCATCACGAAACTGTAAAACAGTGTTCGTGGTCAACTGACCGTTTGAACCATTTAATACTATATAGCTATGCCCGTAAGCCATAAGAATCTCCCAATTAAGCTGGCGTCACAAATACCTGTTGCCATGAAAAATCTGCTGTTACAACAGGTGTAAAGTCTAACGTCTGCGTGTCTGTATTAAATCCTCCTGCATTTGTTGCAGTAAGTATAACAGTAAACGGGCCATTAGTAACATAATCATGTACAGGATTCTCTTCTGTTGACGTACTTTCATCCCCAAAATCCCATAAATAAGAATCTGCATACAATGTTGTGTTTGTAAATTTAATTCTATGTGGTATTAAAAGTCCCGCCGTTATATAATTTGCTTTTATAGCATACTCATATGATGGTCCTGCAGGGTGTCCTACTATTCTCATAGATACAGTATAAATTCCTGCTACAGCATACACATGTGTAACAGTTGGTTGCCTTGCTATATAATTTTCTACTGTTCCGTCCCCGTAATCCCAGACCCTTGCATACAGGGTATACATTGGGTTCAAATCTGTGAACACAACAGATAAGGGCACTGTGCCTGTAACTACGTCTGCTATAAAATTTACTGGATACATTTGAGCCATAACAAATCCTTATTCCGGTGGTTCTACTGGCGGTCCAGCAGACGGTGTTGCTGTAACAGTACTTGAAAGCACAGATTCACCGTATATATCAACTGCAGTTACAGCAAACGCATACAAAGTACTATTAACCAGGCCTGTTACAACCTTTGAAGACGTTACCCCTACAATTTCAGTCCCGGTCAATTTATCAACAGTAGCACCGATCTTATAGTAAAGATTATAGCTAGTTGCGCCTACAACACTCCCCCACATTATTGTAACTTGTGTATCGCCAGCTAAAGCAGGCCCAATGAGTGGAGCAGCTATAATATCAACTTCTTCCCAGGTAAACCCTGCTTCGGGGACTGGTGTCTCTGGGCCTGTTCTAACTGTTTTGACTATTTCATCACGACCACCAGCGTTAGATACCACTAAAGTAACAGAATAATCAGTTTCATAATCGGCGTATTCATGAGAAACATATTGCTCAGTCCCGTGAGGTGTCCCATCACCCCAATCCCAATCCCACGATATAGGGGTATGTGTTGATGTATCTTCAAAATGTATCAACCTTGGATTACTGGTAGATTGAGCAATCCAAATATCATTAAGAATACTTGAACCACTTGTACCACCCATTATGAAAGCTTTACCATTATTGTTGGCAAGGGCAAAGTCACTTCTTGGAGTAAAGCTACTTACCTGGGGTATTTCTGTCCAATTTATACCGTCATCTGTTTCCCAGATATCATCCAGGTAGGAATACCCATTATACCCACCAACTACTGCCGCAGAAGATATTGGGTTATATTGAGCTGAGGGGGGAGTAAAACTTGAAGACCACTGTGCTCTATTCAAAATTCTAAATTCATCTATCCAACCATCGAATGACGCTGTGTACCCTTTACCTAGTTTTAAAATTCCGGATGAAACAGTTCTAATAGAAGGTACTGTTATAGAATCAACCAAATCTCCATCAAGGAATAATTTAACTGATGTATCTGCTTTAACTAGCGCAACATGATACCATGCTCCTGTGCTAATGGATCCTATCCCTGTAGAGAGATTTAAACCTGTAGAATTATCTATGAAGATGGACACACGCATTTCGTTATCAACATTATACAGGGTAAACATCCATTGGATGTCAGAAGAATCACTCATGTAAGAAACAATAGTATCGTCTGGAAAAGCAGGAAATGTATTAAGATGTATCCAGAAATCTATAGTTCTATCATATTGTATAGACCCATCACCAAGTTTCCACGCTTCTTCTAAATCTGAATAATCTATATGATTATTATTAACATAACCTGGCAGAAAACGTAATGATGATAAACCAAACTTTTGTTGAGCCGTATCGAGAGATACGTTACTCACAAGTAACGGAGTAAGAGCATACGTAGAGGAATCTACAATTACATCAGATCCGTCATCTCCGTCTGCATGAAGCAAAAGTTTTGTATTTAGATCATAATCTTGAACTATTTGATGCTCTCGTCGAACACCCCACGCAGCATTACCCTCATTTACCCAAGTAACTCCATCCGTAGAGCTATACATGCTATTAAGAAAAGCCATATAAAGATTTTGTCCACCATATATCCACATCTTATTATTAACTATTGTAGCAACATGCTCTCTAAGAGCTATTCCTAAGTTAGAAGAAGTCTGAGTCCATGAAGCTCCGTCATCGGTAGATTTCCATACATCACTTAAGAAGCTACCATTATAACCTCCCATTATGTATATGGCACCCCCGTAAGAAAGAGCGGAGAATTCATGCCTTCCTGCCCACTCAGCTCCTGCAGTAGCTTGTGTCCAATCTATCCCGTCTGTTGAAAACCAGACATCATTAAGAAAATTACCTGCTGAGTTTGCCCCACCCAATACAAAAAACTTACCATTATGATAAATAAAGCAATGGCCACTTCGACCTACCCAACCTGCATTATCTGTTAATCTTATCCATGTGTCCCCATTAGGACTCTGCCATACATCATTAAATCTGCCACCTATAAGGTCTGAGGCTCCACCGCACATCCATATATATCCGCCATGTGCTAAAGCTCTATGGACAAACCTCCCGGACCATGGTGCGGATGAAGTTAATTCTGACCAGTTATTTAGTATAAGCATCTTATAATCCTTTTAGTCCACATACCATAAGAAATCAGCTTCAGGTGGAATTACAGAAAAATGAGCAGTAACAGTCGCGTTACCATTCAGAGTAACCGTAGTACTGGCCGCATTAGGATCCGTTACAGCTGCATCACCAACTACAGTCCAGTTATCAAATTGATACCCTGTATCCGGATCATATATAGCTAAAATAGGAACTTCTTCCCCTACATTTTGTGTAACTGTACCCGTAGGATCCGTAGCGCCCACTCCGTCAACTTCCATAGTAAGTTCTGCAGTAGTCGGTATAAACGTTAACTTAACAAACTTTGCTACCTCACTATATCCGGAAGCATTCATTGCTTTTAACTTTACTATGTATTTACCATAATCTGGAAAGGTATATATAGGGTTTTGTATATCATATATATTGCCTAAATTTTCATCTTCATATGATGGATCATATTCCATCCACCATTTCCATGACGTAGGATATCTGGTAGACCTGTCTATAAAATGAACCCTAAGGGGATTATCTTCATCTATAGAAAAATCAAAATCAGCTCCAGGACCCTTTGTTAATTTTATCCAGGAGCTTATAGTACCTGTCTCTCTACCAAAATCTAAAAATTCATTCCTGCTATAAGAGGCAAAACCACCATTATAGACTACATCGTGGCAGTAATCGACTACTCCTGATTCTTTAGTAAAATAAGACAGAGGGGATCCATCTTCATTATATATTCCTGTATAGGAGTATACACTATCCCGTTCATAGGGTGAAAAATCTGTCAGCTGAATATCCGAAGTTTTAAACTTATAGTAGAGCAGAAGGTCTAAATCTACATAAGCTCCAGTAGCCCCGGGCGCTCCTGTTATACCCGGATAAGAGGCCCCTGTAACACCCGGATAGCCCGTTTCCCCGATAGGTCCTGTGATACCTATGTCCCCTTCTCTGCCGGTAACTCCAAGAGCCCCTGTAGCCCCTGTATCGGCCTTTATCCCGGTATCCCCTTGGATAAAGGTATCTGTAATAACAAAAGTAGCCATCTGAGAATATTCATTATAGCTTGTAACTTCGAAGCTACCAAAATTTTCATGAAGGATAAATTGAGCTATAGGGATGTCATTAAATAGGGCAAGGGCAGAGCTCTTATCTACGTACTTATCGTATACCCCTATTTTGTCAAATACAAAGCGACCATTACGAACATCATAATAAATATTTACTACTGCATATTTATTCTTATCATTAGGTAAATCAAAAAAAGTCTGGTCATACAAAGGTATAACCTGACTATTCAAATTCATAAAAGTATCATTATACAGTATTGTCCCAAGATCAACAGAGTACTGTTTTCTTTGAACAGAAGCTGCAGGGCCTGTTAGCCCTGCCTGAGTAGAATATGATACTCTTATAGAATTACTTTTAGAGAATTTTAATTCCATCTTTTACATCCGAACAGTTGGGAAATTTTGCATCCTGTACACAGCTATGGATGTTGGTGCTTCTTCAAAGTATCCAGGAGAGTATTCAATATTATCATCCTGGAAAAACCCGGTTGCATTATCCGAACGAGCTGTAAAAGCTTTTGAGAAAATTACCAAAACAATTTCACCTCTAACAAAAGGTTTTGTAACATCTGAGCGTATTCTACCTATCATAGGCAGAAATACCTTTCTCGGGACAGCATGAACCAAGCCGTCACTCTGAAATTTAAAGTTCTGGTTACAAGCCCTGTAAAAAGTTCTCCCGAGCCTATCTCCAATGTTATTAGGAGATGACAGAACTATATCCTCCCCTATCTTCCTGGATACATACGCAGGCAGTTTAACAAGGCCGGTATCCACACTGAAGTTAGTAAAATCGAGATCATCTATATTGGAGAATATATTATCACTGATAAAATTCACGTCGTTAACCGGTATGTGTTCTATCGGATTTTCATACGGATCTTTTTTGATCTTATTACTACCGCCAGTACCAAGGTTAGAGACATAAACAAAATCAGAGCTGGTTAGAATCTCCAGAGTAAGGGTGCTTGGGAGGTTCTCTACCGTCTGGTACGGAAGATACTTATAGAACACATATGCCTTTGACGCATCATTAGCCGAGGCAAAGGCTGTCTGCTTAACCAGCATAGGTACATAAACAGACCCCTGCTGTAAAGTAACCTGACTCCCTGGTATGATAGTAATTGCGCTGGATCCCAATCCTTCAACTATCTGAATAGGGATTGTGGTATAATAACTCTGACCCGTTGGTTTATACCAAATGTATGATTGATACGTTTTATCTTTTGTATGATATGAGCTAAGCCCCATGACTAAGGCATTCTGGAGATCATTAGGGGCTGAAAGAGTAGTCAAATCCACAACTATAAAACTCTGTGGCTGGGTTAGGGTAACGCTAAACAGAGCTGACTTATACAACCCTTCAACACCCTTCGACCCTACATTATAGTTAGCTATAAAAGGTGCCTTATACGTCTGAATGTTCGGACCTGCATTAACAGTACCTACAGACAGATATTGATCCGTTGTAGTCGAAGGAACAACTTCAAGGATTACCTCAACGACAATATCTTTAGGTATGGTATACGCAGGGTCTATATAGACCGTGAGATATGTATAGTCATAGGACAGATCTGAGTTCTGTTTAGTGCTCCATACGGTATTAAATTTATTGTAGTCAGCTGCTATAAGGTACTCAGACCCGCTATTGGCATCTACTACTTTTCTGACATTTAAAACACCGTAATTACTAAGTATATTAGGTATCTCTATTTTAGACGTATAATCTGTCGTCTTAATAAAGTAATGATATTCCATTAAAGACCCTTTGAACTGCTGGCCTTTAAATTTCAGTAAAGAGCTCTTGTACTCCGTAGAGCTTTCATTATATATCCCCGTGCTGCTGTAAAGACTAGAATCCTCAGTAGTATTACCTATGATAATGCCAGGACTGTACATGGTATAGTCCCTATAGCCGGGGACACGCTCTTCCGTGTATTCTATAAGATCTTTAGTATCATTGGTGTTGATACCTTTGTAGAAGATACTGGTATCCTCTGTGCCACTCATATACTTAATCCCTATCGGTTCGTTAGGTATCCTATTAAGACCATCATTAGAATAATCCATCCTACCGACTTTAATTAAGTACTGCTCCCCAGAAGACGGAGTATAGGTATCAATATTAAACTTTATAGTATTAGTACCTAAACCTTCAAAAGATCCTGGGATAATTTTTGAAGTCTCCACACCATCTAATACGCTCATAACAGAGTGATAAGCAGGGTCAGTCATATAGATGCTACCAATGGTTGGCCCCATAGTCCAATCACTGTCTGTAAGGGGCGTAGCACCATTAGGATCTAATGTTTTCTGATCATACTTAAGAGTAACTTCTGAAGTAATCAAACCTCCCGCGATATTATCCAGAAGCTGCTTTCCTACATAAGTATCGCCCAGCAATATAGAAGTACCATACTGAGTCCCTTTTTCATCACGAAGGCTCAGTTTAGTTCTCAGATTATTGCCTAAGAGCTTATCAAAGTTCTTTTCATAAAGAGCTGTATAAGACTGGATGTTTATCTTCTTTCTTAAATCGATAACATCCGTTACGTCTATATCTTCATAAGTCAGCCCGTCAGGTCTGATCGCATTCTGCTCATAGATCGTAGAACCATTGATATTAGTATCCGGGCTGAAAGGAGAAGAATTCCTACGGGTCACTATGAACATAGGCATAGACCAGCACCACCCATCGTAGGTGTTTCTGCAACGGGCTCTCCATGATCCATAGTCCCCATTAATTGGTCCCATATTCTCGTAGGTGTAATATCCAGAATCTCTGTTATTATCGTTAGGCCCTATGCTATGGACATAATTAGCACCCAGGCCAGCTTCAGGATAATTGAAAGGGTCGATGCCCTCTACTACTCTAATCCGATACTGTATCTGGACTCTGTCCGTGGTCTCTACTCCGACATTAGGATCTATGATATTATCATCAAGGAAATCTTCAGCCTGAGACAGGATATTTCCTTCAGGGTATACCCTACCCTTTGTTTTAAGGGGTAAGTCTGTGTCCTGGATCTCAAAATTAACAGTAATATTCGTTGGATCATAAAGAAGGATACTGCCGTCAGATCCGGTAACCCAGCCAAAGTCATCCTTCTTAAAATCCATATCATACAAATTATAACCAAAAGTATTTGGGATGATCGACCATTTTGCACCACTATTCGTAGTACTAAGGACTAACCCATCATTTCCCAGAATCCAAGCTTTATCCTCTATGGAAAAAGTTATATCTGTAGATCCTGATGTGGATATAGTTCCGCTCACCGGTCTAAAATCTGACGGTGCGCTTGTATAATTAACATTGGCCAGGAATACCCTCACCTTGACCCTTTGATCATCAGGCAAAGCTACATCAGCCGGAGAATACGGGCTCATGATATTATTGATATCCGTTGCCAGTTCTTCTGCAGAAGCATAAGCATTAAGATCAAGGACGTGTATATAATCCTTGCCGTCCTGAGTACCACGGAACTGAAGGACCAAGCTATTCGGATAATTTGTTGGGGAAATCTGATAGCTCAGATTTTTAAACAGACTTTTTGAAGGACCATAAACACTTAAAGACATCTTATAAGGGAAAGCTCTTCTTATAAAAATCTTATTAAAAGTATTATCATTATATGGGCGTACTTGGGCTATAGTTTTATAAGAGCTGCCACCCCATACTCTGTCTGACAAATCAACGAAATGGTAGCCACCGTCTGATGTCTTTAAGATAGTCCCACTACGTCCAACTATTAATCCATCATCTAAATTGAAGAAAGCTACAGAAACAAGATCATCTGTTACCAAAGTATTTGTTCTTACATTAAGAACGGACTGAACCTGCCAAGATTGACCTTTATCAACGGTAATCATCATTGTTGCTTTATTTCCAACAACCCAGCCTATGCGATCATCATAAAAATAAACACCATTAAGATTCTGGGTGATACCTGAGGTACTCTTTATAATTTCAAATACAGTCCCATCAAGTGTCTTTAAAATAGTCCCATTATCCCCAACGGCTATCACAGTGTTCTGGTCTATTATAAAAAGGTCATTTAAGTTATCGTTTACTACAGAAGAAACGGTAAACCAAGATTCTCCGCCATTAAGAGTCTTGATTATATATCCTTTTTCAGCTACGGCATACCCTATAGACTGATCATAAAATTTTACTTTATTGAACTTTACAGATATTGGAGTTTCTTTTGTAGCCCAGGTTATACCTCCGTCAACAGTCTTAAGCAGTATACCCTTGTCGCCAACAGCCCATCCGAGGCTTTCATCATACATATAAATACCATAAACAGTCCCGATCCTGCTGGCACTCTGAGGCTTACTATTAACATTGTCCTCGGCATCTGTGGGGGTTATTATAGATCTCCATACTTCAAGGAATACCCCGTCAACTCTTGAACCAGACTTTAATTCGAAGTCATTAAAGTTAATCTGATTAACATGCTTTAAGGAAGTATTAGTATTAGTTACATAAATAGGCCAACCATTAACCAGGGCTACCTCGGGTTTAGGCTCAGAAGGATCCTGGGTGTAGAAGCTATTAGACAAATCTTTAGAGGTATAGAAAGGCCTATAGCTTAACCAACCTGAGGGCATACTGGCTGTAGACTTTTGAGTTATGAGCTCTAAGTATTCCTGCAACGAATTAAGTTCGCTGCTTAGTGGTGGATTTCCGCCCTTAAAAACAACTTTATCAAAGGCGTACTGTAGAGCCTCATAAATACTTGTGCTTTCTTTCTGAACATTCTGTGCCATATTAATCCTCTTTTTAATTGATAAAATCTATCCCTTTAAAGCTCAAGCTATCTACGCTTAAATATTCCATATCCGTAGTCGTTATATCCTCGGCATACGTCACACCTACAGGATAATCCACATAATATGCTGCCTTGTAGTACTTAGACTGCGGAGGCCTTCCGTCTGTAGTACTTACAACGATTCTTCCGTCTGATTGGATATACGCCTGTCCGGATGCTTTCGATACCAGAGTGGCATCAGATACCAATACCAACTCTTTCATATCTTCATATACCATTCGGAATAAGTTATCTGGTCCACCACCTGAAATAGTGTCGTATGAAAGTACGCTATTTATGGACCGATAAGAGACTATCCCGGCGCTGCTAGACTTCTGAAAAACTTCAAAAGCTACATTTCCAATATCATCCAAAGGTATAAAAGATTCCGCTCTTTTCATCATGATACTAAAAGGTGTTTTTACTGATTTTACTCCGCTCACAGAAAGTATTGTTTTAAGTATAAAACTCTGCGTCAGCGATTGTCCTATTTTTAAATTAGCTATTGCATTATATATAGCAGTCTGTATCCTGGATCTTAATCTTTTTTCATCATCTGTAGGAACACCAGTACTTGAAACCATGATACTCAAATCCCTCTCAACATCAAAGCTGAGGTCAACCATATTTTCTACAGCTTCTTTTATGATTGTATCAGCACAGGCATGTTTCATTTTATTAATACTATCCTGTGCCTGTGATACAAGGCTATTATATGTATATGTTATAAAAAGGTTTGGGCTCGTTTCATAGTCTACAGCTATGATATCCCCAGACCGTATCATACCGTTCCCGATAAGCGTGATGTATGTATATTCTTTTTGATTTCCATAAGTGATATTATAGTCTACACCTATCTTATAGATTATACTTGAGTCCGTAGAAGATTTAACTACTACGGTATCTGAAATTACCCCTTTAAAATTCAACTTTGCTGGTTGATTCAATCGTATAGAGTGCTGTTCTGCTGTAAGTGTTATGGAAGAAGGGACAGTATCAGAATTAAAAAGAAACTCAATACCGTATCCTGCTATAGATGAATTTCCTGTTTTTAACGGGTCATCCTTTTTTATAATGCGATAGTTACTTGAATCAATTATGTTACCATCTTTATCAGCCACGGATGAAACATCTATGGCCGGTTGATGATCCAAAAGAATAATATTAGAACTACGGTAGACATAACCAACCTCTATAACGTCAAAAGTCGCCATTCCTATAGCTATATTTGTCTGGCTTGTAGAGCTAAGGATTAAAGTATCTCCCATTATTTCTATATTTGCAATATCATAGTCTTTTACCCTAGTAACATTTCTGACTTTATTTACAGAAACTATCGGAGTATCTGGAGTAACTTTAGAATTTGTTGTTTTAATCCTAAAATCAGTAGAATCTACTACATAAAAAACCTCTCCAACCTGATTACCGTATACATCAGAGGGGTGCTCAAATTTAAAAGCCAACTGA
>Ga0315289_10016229_pt1 | contig 10293 bp, 6 predicted proteins | sample YL17G11_40_MG_FD_203452 | JGI IMG/M metagenome (GOLD analysis project Ga0315289, IMG submission 203452) | Sediment microbial communities from Yellowstone Lake, YNP, Wyoming, USA - YL17G11_40 | ecosystem: Environmental > Aquatic > Freshwater > Lake > Sediment | place: USA: Wyoming | collected...
TGGAGCAGTTCCCCGATGTGCGCCTGGTGGGCATCACGGGCGAGCAGCAGGCGCGCAACACGGCCGCGTTCAAGACCATGATGCGCATCGCCCACGAGCGCGGCATAGAGGTCACGGCGGGCATCTGGGACCACATCTACCGGGGAGGCGTGCAGGGGGGCGGGATCCCCGGGGCATCCGAAATGGCGGGCAGGCGCTTGCCGGGTCTGGTGTGGGGAGTCACGGCGGAAAACCTCGCCGCCTACACCAAAGCGGCGCTGCGGCGTTTCCTTGAAGTTTTCCCGGAAATCGACGCCATCCAGTTCCGGATGCACGAGGAGTCCGGACTGGCGCGCGAGGAGATGGCGGATTTCTGGCACGAGGTGTTCGGGTCGATCAAGCAGATGCGTCCCGATCTGCGGCTGGATCTCCGCGCCAAAGGTCTGCCTGACGCGGTGATCGAAGACGCTCTGAACCAGGGCCTGCGGACCACCGTCAGCACGAAGTACTGGATGGAACAGATGGGACTGCCTTTCCATCCGACGCACGTCAACCGGCCGAACCAGCTTGACCGCCGCCACGGCTATGCCGACCTGCTGCGCTACCCGCAACGCTATCGGGTGCACTGGCAATTGTGGACCGGGGGAACAGCCCGCATACTGCTGTGGGGCGACCCGGACTACGTGCGGCGGTTCGCGGCCAGCGCCCGCCTCTACGATGGCCAGAGCTTCGAAGTGAATGAAATGCTCGCCACGAAGATGCTGGGCGAGCCCCATGACACGAAGCCCTTCGACCTGCTCAACTCCCGGTACCGCTACTACGAGTACGAGTTCGAACGCTATTGGCACTTCTACCAGCTTTGGGGTCGCCTCACCTACAATCCTCAGGCCACTGCGGAGATCTGGGAGCGCGAGTTCACGCGGCGCTTCGGCCAGCAGGCCGGTCCCCATGTCATGAATGCTCTCCACCTCGCCAGCAAAGTGCTCCCGCGTATCGTGGCAGCGAGTTACCGCTATCAGTACTTCCCCACCACGCGCGGGTGGGCCGAGATGCAGCGGCAGGACGATCTACCGAGGTTCGCCGGAGAGGAGGGCAGCGATACGCAGCAGTTCATGAATCTGCGCGACGAAGCCAGGAGCATTCTCCAGGGCACGGACACGGCTATGCGGCGCCCGGAAGAAACCAGCCGCTGGTTCGCGCAAGTCGCCGACCATGTTCTGGCGGAGGTCGCGCAGGCGCAGAAGGCCGGCGGCAGCAGCGCTGCCAATGAGTTCCGATCGACCGTCACAGACATGAAGATCCTCGCCAGACTGGCGGGATATTATTCGTGGCGGCTTCGCGCCGGCGTCTTCTATAACCTCTACACCGAGTCGGGCGACCTGGCTTGTTTCGACGAGGCCATCTCCAATGAGAAGCGTGCGGTGGACGCCTGGAGGGAGATAGTCGAGGCGGCCGGGGATGTCTACAGCGAGAGCCTGGCCTTCGGCGTGCAAAGGCAGGGATTCCCGCGCCACTGGAAAGAGGGATTCGAGCTGCTGCAACGCGACTTCGGACGGCTGACCACGGAACGGGAGAAAGCCTCTCCGCGAGCGGATGCCAAGCCCGTGCACATTCCGCGGCGAGCGGCTGACGCGAAACCACCCGCGGTCCAGCTCCAACCTGTGCCGGCGGCGCCGCCGGGACAGGACGTCCTGGTATCCGCGAAGGTCGCCAGTGCGGCCGGCCTCAAATGGGTTCGCTTGCGATATCGGCATCTAACGCAATACGAGGATTACCAGACGGCGGAGATGGCGCTGGATCCGCAGACCGGACTCTACACCGCCCGGATTCCTGCCTCCTTCATCGATCCCAAATGGGACCTGATGTACTTCGTCGAGGCCGTGGGCGCGCAGGGCGCCGGGCGCATGTACCCCGACCTCGAGCGGGAGACGCCCTACGTGGTCATCCCTGTGAAGCGATGAGCGGCACGCGCCCCGCCCCGGCGCGGAGAAACGGGCCGCCCGGCAGTGATAGGATGATCAAGCTATGAAGATCGCCGTCTTCGGCCTCGGCTTCATGGGGAGCACCCATCTGAAAGCCCTCGCCGCCCTTCCTCAGGCGGAACTCGCCGCGGTCATGGATTTCAACGAAGCCCGGCTCTCCGGGGATTTGAGCGACATTCAGGGCAACATCGGGGGACCCGGCCAGAGGATGGATTTCTCCTCGGTCGCCCGCTACCGCAGTTGGCAGGAGGCCCTGCGCGATCCGGCCATCGAGGCGGTGGACATCTGCCTGCCCACCTGCCTGCACGCGCCGGTAGCGCTGGGGGCGCTGCGCGCCGGCAAGCATGTGCTCACCGAGAAGCCCATGGCGCTCAACGGCGCCCACTGCGATGAGATGATCGCCGAGGCGGGCAGGCAGAAGCGCGTGCTCATGGTGGCGCAGGTCCTGCGCTTCATTCCCAGCTACCAGCGCTTGTCCGAGCTGGTCCGGTCCGGCCGGCTGGGCACGGTGCGCTCGGCCGTTTTCCGCCGCCGCGGCGCCGCCCCCGCCTGGGGCCCGTGGGAGTTCGACCCGGCGCAGAGCGGCGGCGGCATCTTCGACCTTCTGATCCACGATGTGGACATGTGCCTGCACCTGTTCGGCGTGCCGCCCGAGGTTTGCGCTCTGGGTTACGAAAATGTTCCCGCCGGCATCGACTCGATCGTGGCGCACCTGCATTACCCAGACCTTGGGCCGGTGACTATCACCGGAGGCTGGCACCACATCGGTTCGTACCCCTTCTCGATGGAGTACACGGTGGTGGGCGACGGCGGAGCCGTCGAGTACAGCTCCGCCGGGCGCCCGGCCAAGTTCTACCGGGCCGATGGGGAATGCGAAGCGCTCGCGGAGCCGGAGCTGGACTGGTACCGCGCGGAGATCGAATATTTCCTGGAGTGCTGCCGCACGGGGAGCGCCCCGGCGCTGTGCCCGCCGGAGGAATCGGCGCAGGCGGTCAAGCTGGTCCTGCTGCTGCTGGAGTCGCGAAAGCGGAACGGCGAAAAGCTCCCCTGCAACTTCTGAGATTCGCGCGAACCGGCGAGCGGAAGTGCGTGGCCGCGCTCAGAGTTCCAGCACCGCACCCGTGTCCGCGCTGGTCACGAGGCGGGCATCACGTGCCGGCCGGGTACCAGGCTCATCGGGCCGGAGATCCGCTATCATGGACGGGGATGGGCATTGAGCCAGTATTGGCGGAAGAAATCGTCCGGCGCATCCTGGCTGTAACACAGCCTGACCGTATCATCCTGTTCGGCTCGGCTGCCACTGCGGAGATGACACGCGACAGCGACATCGACTTGCTGGTCATCGAGCGTTCCAGCCCGGACCCTCGCCAGCAGAGCGTCAGAATCCGGCGGGCCTTGCGCGGCTTGGGTTACCCGTTCGACATCGTCGTAATGGCCGCTGACTGGTTCGAGGAGACCAAGAGCGTCATTGGCGGCCTCGCCTACCCGGCGAACAAGTACGGCAGGGTCATTTATGAGCGGGGCTGACGCGGCCTTGCGCGGCTTGGTCCGCCAGTGGCTGGACAAGGCGGAGGAGGACTTCGCCGCTGCCGAGTTCCTGGTTTCGCGCGATGCCCCTTACCCTCATGTGGTCGCTTTCCACGCCCAGCAAGCGGCGGAGAAGTACCTCAAGGCGTACTTGACTTGGCGCCAGGTTGAATTCCCTAAGACCCATGACTTGGATGAGCTTCTGGATCTGGTTGGAAGCGTTGATGCCGCGCTGGCGCGGGCCTTGCAAGAGGCTGACGAGCTGACGCCTTTTGGGGTCGACGTCCGCTATCCTGGCGTTTTCCCGAAGGTGACGGCTGAGGTCGCGCGCCGAGCGCTTCAAGTGGCCGGCGAGATTCGGGCGGGCGTCCTTGACTCGCTCGAACGAGAAATCGAACCCGGTCTCCCGCGCGGTTAGCGCTCAGATCTCGAATACCGCGCCGGTGTCCGCGCTGGTCACGAACTGCGCGTAGCGCGCCAGCCAGCCGCGCTTGACCTTCGGCTCGAAGGGCGGCAGGGCCTCCAACCGCCGGCGAATCTCCTCGTCGCTCAGCTTGAGCTCGATCCGCCGCGTGACCGCATTGATGTAGATGCGGTCGCCGTCGCGCACTGCGGCGATGGGGCCGCCCGCCGCCGCCTCCGGAGAAATGTGGCCGACGCACAGCCCGCGTGTGGCGCCCGAGAACCGGCCGTCAGTGATCAGCGCGGCGCGAATGCCCGCCCCCACCATGGCCGAGGTGGGCGTCAGCATCTCCTGCATGCCCGGGCCGCCGCGCGGTCCTTCGTAGCGGATCACCACGACTTCGCCATCCCTGACCTCGCCGCCCAGGATGCCCCGCAGCGCGTCGTCCTGGGACTCGTAGATGTGCGCCGCGCCTTCGTACTCCATCATGTCCGCGGCCACGCCCGCCACCTTGACCACTGCGCCCTTGGGCGCCAGGTTGCCGAACAGGACCGCCAGGCCGCCGGTCTGCGAAAACGGCCTCCCGGCTGGCCGGATGAGGTCGCCGTCGGGCGCCGGCGCGCCGCACACGCAGTCCGCCAGGGGACCGGCCACCGTCGGCACGTGCAGATTGAGCGGCGTGCCGCCGTGCGCCGCCAGTTCCTTGAGTATCGCCCCAACGCCGCCGGCCCGATGCACGTCCTCGACATGCACCTCCGGGCGGCTGGGTGACACCTTGCAGAGGGTGGGCGTGGTGTCGGAGATCTGGTTGAGCCGGGTGAGGTCGTAGTCGATGCCGGCCGAGTGAGCCAGCGCCAGCCCGTGCAGGATGGTGTTGGTCGAGCCACCCATGGCCATGTCCAGCACGAAAGCGTTGTCGAGCGCCTGCCGCGTGACGATGTCCAGTGGCCGCACGTTCTGCTCCAGGCAGCGCTTCAAGACGTGCGCCGCGCGCCGCACCAGCGCGATGCGCTCCGGGTTGAGCTCGGTGGTGCGCCCGTCCACCCAGCGCTCCGCCGGGATGGTGCCGTTGCCGGGCAGGGCCAGGCCGATCGCCTCCCCCAGGCAGTTCATCGAGTTGGCGGTGAACATGCCGGCGCAGCTTCCGCAGCCGGGGCAAGCCCCCTCGACCATGCGGCGCAACTCCGCCTCGCTCAGCTTACCCGCGCTGTGGCGGCCCACCGCCTCAAAAAGGGTGAGCACATCCATGTTGTCACGGCCCGCCAGCATCGGCCCGCCGCTCACGTACACCGCCGGGATATTGATGCTCACCATGGCGTTGTACATGGCGGGCACGATCTTGTCGCAGTTGCCGAGGCCAATCCAGGCGTCGCAGGGGTGCGCCCCGAGGATCGACTCGATCTGGTCGGCAATCAGCTCCCGCGAGGGCAGCGAGTACTTCATGCCGAAGTGCCCCATGGCGATGCCGTCGCAGATGGCCGCCCCGACATTGGCGTACCAGACGTTGAACCCCAGGGACTTCAGCTCCTCGCGGAGGACCGCGCCGAGCCGGTCCAGGTGCGCGTGCCCGGGGATCTGGTTGGTGTAGGAGTTGATGAGGGTGACGAAGGGCTTCTTCAGATCATCCAGCGAGCCGATGACTCCTTCGGCTATGAGCAGCGAGGCGGCGGGCAGCATGTGCGTGCCTTCGGCGATGATGCGGCTGCCCCGCCGGCGGACGTTCTCGATACCTGGGTTCATTCTGCCATTGTGCCAGAAAGCCGGCCCACCCTTCGCGGGCTGATCTGTGATAATATCCCGCGTATGAAAACCATCCGGAGGATTTCTCTCGCCATGGCTGTGGCTGCGCTGGCGCTGTACGCCCAGGGCACCACTTCGCGGCTTTTGGGAGTAGTTCAGGATCCCACCGGGGCGGCCGTGCCCGCGGCGACGGTCCGGCTGACCAACGAGGCCACGGGCGTCAGCTTCACGGCCAAGACCTCGGAGACGGGCGCCTACGTTTTCGAGGCTGTGCAATCCGGCACGTACACCGTCACGATGGAAGCCGCGGGGTTCAAGAAGTACGTCTCCAAGGGCAACGCGGTGACGATCGGGCAACCCGCCACGGTGAACGTGAAGCTGGAGGTGGGCGCGCTTTCCGAGAGCATTGAAGTCAGCGCGGCCGCCGAGACCGTGCAGACCTCGACCTCGGGCAACTACGGCAACCTGTTCCCCGAGCGCGTCATCCGCGACCTGCCCATCGTGGGCACCCGCGGGCGCAACCCGCTGGACCTGGTCTACCTCCAGCCCGGCGTGGTGGGGGGCGCCAACACCGGCGGGGGCGTGCACGTGCATGGGGCGCGCGACCGTTCCTGGAACTTCACCCTGGACGGCATCGACATTAACGAGACCAGCGCCGGGGGCTCCAACTTCTCGCCGATCAGGCCCAACCCGGACATGCTGGCGGAATTCCGCATCATCACCAGCAACCCCACCGCAGAGGTGGGCCGCAACAGCGGGGCGCAGGTGGCCATGATCACCCGCTCGGGCTCCAACGAGCTGCACGGAGGGGGTTTCTGGTTCTACCGCACACCTCGGCTGAACGCCAATGAGTGGGAGTACAACATGAGCCAGCCGCCGCTGGGCAAGCGCAAGTTTGTGCAGAACATCTTCGGCGGCAGCGTGGGCGGGCCCATCGTCAAGAACCGGACCTTCTTTTTCGCCAACATCCAGCGGCTGATGGCCAACCAGACCAACAGCGTCACCCGCACGGTCTACACGGCGGACGCCCGCAAGGGCATCCTGCGTTACGTCAAGGGCGGGCGTAACTCTCCCGCGGGCGCCGTGGGGGCCTCGGTGGATTTCAACGGCAACGTGCTGCCGGGCGTCAACATCGGCACTTACAACGTGGCCACCGCCGACCCCCAGCGCCTCGGCCTCGACAAGACCATTCAGGCCATGCTGGACGGGATCCCGCTGCCCAATAACTTCTCCGGCGGCGACGGTCTGAACACCGCCTTGTTCGTCTTCGCCACGCCGGAGAGAGAGCGCCAGCGCGACGCGGTCTTTAAGGTCGATCACGTGCTGAACCCGCGCAACGCCCTGTTCGCGCGCATCGCCTTCGGCCGGCAGGACACCATCTGCGACAGCGCCAACGCCGGCCAGCCCATTTTCCCCGGCATGGACTGTTACGTCAACACCGAGCGTTCCCCCAAGAACCTGGCCTTCAACTGGCGCTGGAACCCGGTTCCCAGCCTCACTAACGAGCTGGTGGTGGGTTTGAACAAGTTCACCTTCAATTTCCTGAGCCCCATGGCCGACTTGGGCAAGATCTCCATGTCCGGGCCGGTGGACACCACCACCCAGTATGAGTGGGGCAACCTGAGGACGCTGCGGACCTGGCAGGTGGTCGAGAATCTGGGCTGGTTCCGCGGGGCGCACGCCTTCAAGTTCGGCGGCAACATTCGCCTCCAGCAGCACGTGGATGAGCGGGGCTCCATCGCCGGCTATAACGCCGTGCAGACCCTCAACTTCTCGACCGGCGTCAACACCGTGGACCCGGCCACCTTCGGCATCCCGGCCGACATCAACACCACTTACGACCGGCCCGCCGTCCAGAGCCACATCAACTTCCTGCTGGGGCGCGTGGGCACCACGGCCCGCGGCTTCGCCAGCAAGGGTGACAAGTTCATCGAGGGGATCTACGATTTCGACGCCCGCTTCCCGGAATATGACTTGTACCTCCAGGACACCTGGAAGGTGCGCAAGAACCTGACCGTGGACCTGGGGCTGCGCTGGGAGGCGAAGCTCTCGCCGCGCACGCCCGACGGGCGCCTCAAGGCGCCCGACAAGCTGATGACGGTGGGCGCAGTGCCCTCGACCACGGTGAAGTGGGTGTCGGGGCCGCTGTACAAGGACGCTTGGCGCAACCTGGGCCCCTCGGTCGGCGTGGCCTGGGATCCCACCGGGGCGGGCAAGATGTCTCTGCGCGCTAACTACCGGCTGGCCTTCGACCGCATGGCCACCTTCGGCCTCTCCTCGGCCATCTTCCCCAACCTGCCGGGCACTACTCTGGGCATCACCAACACCGATTTCGGCCAGGCGGGCGGGCGGCTGCCCAGCGTGCCGCGCTTGAGCCCGCCCACCGCCAGACCCGCCGATCTGGCCCAGCCGGCGGCCTTCTCGGCGAGCTCGGTCACGGTGGTTGATCCGGACACGGGCACGCCCACTACGCACATGTGGAGCCTCAGCATCCAGCGCGAGATCGCGCCGCGCACGGTGCTGGATGTGAGCTATATCGGCCGCCGGGCGTACCGATTGTACGGCGCTTACAACGTCAACCAGGCCGAGATCTTCCGCAACGGATTCCTGGATGCCTTCAAGACCGTGAAGGCCGGCGGGGAGTCCGCCTTGATCAACACGTGGCTCCAGGCCGATTCGCGGCGTAGCGCCACCGAGACCGGCTCGCAGATGGTGCGCCGCCTCTACAGCTCTGACCTGGCGCTGAATTCGGTGGCCGCGGTGGCCTCCTCGATCGCCTCGCGGCTCCAGGGCGGGCGGTCCGTGACGGACCTCTCGGGCGCCGGTCCGTACGTGGTGTGGCCGTTTCCACAGTTCGGTGGCGGCGTCTATGTGATCGACTCCAACGATTTCTCCACCTATCACGCCCTGGAGTTGCAGGTGGAGCGCCGCATCTCCCGCGGCGTCTCTTACCAGGTGAGTTACACCTGGTCAAAATCGCTGGATACCCGCTCCTTCGACCCGATCTTCACCCGCGTGTCCACCGGCAGCTCGCAGTCGGCCTCCTCGACGCCCTTCGACATCAACAATCGCAAGCTCAATTACGGCCGCAGCGACTTCGACCGCACCCACGCCTGGCAGATGAGCTGGCTGTGGGAGCTGCCCTTCGGCAAGGGGCGCGCCAGGGGGGCCGATGTGCCCGCCGTTTTGGACCACCTGATCGGCGGCTGGCAGGTCGCCGGCTACATGCGGCTGACTTCGGGGCGGCCCATGATCGTCTACTCGGGCGCCTATACGTTCTCGAGCGTGGTGCAGTCGATGGCCGACTGCACTGCTTGCTCCCAGGGCATGGCCAAGGTCTTCGACGACGCGGCCTCCGGCTACAAGTGGTTCTTCGACGCCAGCCAGCGGGGCCTGTTCACCGGTCCGGCGGCGGGCGAGCTGGGCAGTTCGGGACGCAATGCCATCGACGGTCCGGGCTTCTACACCATGGCCGCCAGCGTGCTCAAGCGCTTCTCCATGAATGCCATCCGCGAGGGGATGAACTTCGAGTTGCGCGCCGACATGACCAACCTGACCAACTCGCCCTCGTTCGGTTTCCCCACGCTGACCCTGACCTCGACCACCTTCGGGCGCATCCGGAACACCGTGGCCAGCTACGCCCGCCAGATCCAGTTGGGGGCGAAGATCAATTTCTGAGGCGTTGACGTTCAAACTTCTCGCGCTTCGGTTCCGCTTCGCGGCGCTCGAGCCCGTGTACTTCCCGCCGGGCAAGTCGGGCAACATCGTGAGGGGCGCGTTCGGCACGATCCTCCGGCGGATCGCCTCCCCGGACATTTACGCTCGCATCTTCGAGCCTTCCGCAGTCGGCCGCGGACCCAGCGGCCTGCGCGAGCAGCCCCGCCCGTTCGTCTTCCGCGCCGCGCAGCTTGACGGGCGGACCGTCCAGCCGGGTGAGACTTTTCACTTCGACGTGCACCTGTTCGACCTGCGCGAGCCGCCGCGCGACTACTTCGTCAGGGCGTTTGCTGAACTGGCGCACGCGGGGCTGGGCCCCGGACGCGGGCGGGCGGAACTCCTGGGGGTGGATGAGACGCCGGTAACGCTGGATCTGAAACCCGACCCGGACCCGGTCTCTCGCCTGACGGTGCGCTTCCTGACGCCCACCGAGCTGAAGCACGGTGACCGGCTCGCCGCCCGGCCCGAGTTTCCGATCCTGTTTGCCCGCATCCGTGACCGGCTGAGCACCCTGCGCGCGCTGTACGGGCCGGGGCCGCTGGAGATCGACTTCAAAGCTCTGGGCGAGCGCGCGGCCCGAGTGCGCATGACGCGCTGCGAGTTGCGGCACACGGAGTCGGATCGCGTCTCCGCCAAGACCGGCCGTCGCCACCCCTTGGGCGGCTTCGTGGGCGAAGCCGAATACGAAGGCGACCTCGCGGAGTTCCTCCCCTACCTCCGCGCCGCCCACTGGACCGGCGTGGGCCGCCAGACGGTGTGGGGCAAGGGGGTAGTGGAGGTGGGTGTCACAGGTTCCGCGCCACGAAGCGGCACATCGTCAGGCCGTCCACCCAGTTGAAGGGGAACTGACCCGTAGTGTAGTGGCCGCAGGGCAGCGTGACCACTTCGAGCGGAAGGCGGCGCGAACGGAACAGCTCGACCATCTGCTGCGAGTACTCGGGCAGG
>Ga0315289_10016230_pt1 | contig 10292 bp, 8 predicted proteins | sample YL17G11_40_MG_FD_203452 | JGI IMG/M metagenome (GOLD analysis project Ga0315289, IMG submission 203452) | Sediment microbial communities from Yellowstone Lake, YNP, Wyoming, USA - YL17G11_40 | ecosystem: Environmental > Aquatic > Freshwater > Lake > Sediment | place: USA: Wyoming | collected...
TTGAAGAAGCGCCCTGCCCGGCGGAAGGCGGCTCTGTCCTGAAGCCGCGGGGCTGGTTGTTCGAGGGGCATACGATGTCCAGGACTCCTAGCAGGGTGATGAAAGAGCCCTTGCCCGGAGAAGAGATCCGTAGATATGGTGGTTGGGGCTTTGCCCCAACCACCATATCTACGGATTGCTCTCAGGAACCAAGGCTTCTTCATCCCGCTCCTAGGGCGCCTTGACCCGCGGGTCGAGAGCGCCATACACAAGGTCGGCTATGAGGTTGGCCACGATGACGCTGACGGCGACCAACAGGAAGGCCCCTTGCAGGACGGGGTAGTCCTGCCGTCGCACGGCTTCGAAGATCATGCTGCCCAGCCCCGGCCACGAGAAGACCGTCTCCACTTGAATGGCCCCGGAGACCGTGAAGCCCAGATTGAGGGCGATCAGAGTCACAATGGGCAGCATGGCGTTCTGCAGCGCATGGTCCCGCAGAATCTGGAGGTGACTCAGGCCCTTGGCCTTGGCCGTGAGAATGTAGTCTTCCGAGAGGATCTCCAGCACCGAGCTGCGCATGATGAGCATGTACTCGCCCAGCAGCACGATCGTGTAGGTGAGGGTGGGAAGGAGGATGTGCCGGCCGAGGTCGACCGCTCGGGCCCAGCCGGAGGCGGACAACAGGCCCACGGTCCCCCTGCCGGCGGTGGGCAGTCCCAGGTAGGTGCTGCCGATAATGAGCAGGATGATACCCAGCCAGAATGTCGGCAGCGACCAGGCTGCAAGCGAGAAGGTGATGGCGGCCGTATCGAAGCTGGTCTTGTTCTTCCACGCGGCGAGCAGGCCGAGGGTGACGCCCAGGACAATGGCGAGGACCTGCCCCCCCAGGATCAGGATGACCGTGTTCCCCAGCCGCTCGCCAAGGAGCTCCGCCACCGGCCGGTTGAAGTTGAAGGAGGTCCCCAGGTCGCCTTGGAAGAGGCGGGTGAAGTAGATGAAGAACTGGCTGTCCAGCGGGCTGCCGCCGCTGAGATTGAGGAACAGGGGTCTGTCCAACCCGAAGCGCCGGGCGAGGCCCTGGCGGGCCTCGGCGGACAGGCGCGGGTCCTTGGCGATGGCCGTGGTGGGATCGCCGGGGAGGATCCGGAAGAGGAAGAAGTTGAGCACGAGCACAAACGCGATGGTCAGGAGAGACCAGGCGGTCTTCTTGAACAGGTAGTCGCGTCGGAGCATGCCGTCACCGATTGGCAGGGGCGGCCCAATGGCCGCCCCTGCCGAACCATCACCGCGGTGCGATCACTGCACGGGCGAGACGACCGTCAGTGACAGCGGGTCTTGCAGGTAGAGGATGTCGCCCGAGCCCTCCCCCGGAACGGGCCAACCGGTGAAGCGATCGGCGCGGAAGGCCTGCACCGACTCATCATAGTAGGGGATGATGTAGGGCAGGTCCTCGAGCATCATGCGCTGCATCTCGTGGACCATCTCCACCCGGCGAGCGTGGTCGAGCTCGACCCCCTGTTCCTCGAAGAGGCGATCATACTCCGGATTGTTGTAGCCGGTCTCACTCATCCCGGTGGGGATCTCGGCGCTGGTCAGGATGCTCAGTATGAACGACGGATCCGGGTCCGGGCCCCACCCCCAGAGCAGCATGTCGAAGTCGAAGGCCGGGCAGCAGTTGGCGGTGACCGTGTCGGGTTCGAGGACCTGAGGCGTCATCCGGATTCCGATCTGGGACCACCAGCCGGCCAGGAGTTCGGCCTCACGCGGCCCGCTGTCGATGTCGGAGGGGATCTGCATCCCGATATCCAACTGTCGGCCCCCGCAGTCCATATCCGCTGGGCATTCCCGGATGCCGTCGCCATCCGTGTCCAGGTAGCCGGCCTCGTCCAGCATCCGGTTCGCTTCGGCGATGTCGAAGGCGTAGTCCTCGGCTAGCAGCTCACTGGCAAACCAACCCCCCAGAGCTTGCGGCACCAGGCCAATGCCGGGAGTGCCGAGACCGAGCAGGGCCACATCGATGATCTGCTGCTTGTCGACGGCATGGGCCATCGCTTGGCGAACCACGGGGTCACGCAGGGCTGGATGCCCAGAGCAGACGCCGTCCTCCGGCGGACAGTCCTCGGGCGCGATCAGATTGAAGATGTAGTCGCGCAGCGACCGCTGCGCGCCGTGGACCGCAGCAGTATCGGGATCACCCTGCAGCGATGCGAAGACCGTGTTAGGCATCTCGGTGATCATGTCCACTTCGCCGGCCCGCAGGGCCTGCACGAGGGCATCCTGGTTGGAGTAGGTCTGGAAGATGACCTCATCGACAACCGGCGGGAACAGATAGTGCTGCTTGTTCGCGGCCAGCCGGTAGTACTCCCCCTGGCGGAACTCCACCAAGCGGAACGGGCCCGAACCGATCATCTCGGCGTTCTCGAACGCAACGGCCGCACTCACGTCGCCCGCGTAGGGCTCCCAGATATGCCTGGGAAGGATGTAGCAGAAGAGCAGCTGGCTCTCCATGTTCCCGATGGGCATGTCCACCGTCAGAACCACCGTGCGGTCGTCCGTGGCCTGGACGTCGGCGATATGCGCAGTGTAGCCGCTCTGATAGCCAAACTCCCCCCAGTCCCGGTAGGCAAGAAGGGTGAAGGCGACGTCTTCAGCGGTCAACGGCGTTCCGTCGGAGAACTCCACTCCGTCACGCAGTGTGAACGTCCAGGTGAGGCCGTCGTCCGAGACCGTCCAGCTTTCCGCCAGCTCGGGGTGGTAGTTCCCGGCGAAGTCGATGTAGAAGAGGGAGTCGTAGACCAGTTCCATCAGGTCGAAGGCCTCGGTCAGCCAGGCATTGCCGGGATTGCGTGAGTCGGGCGAGCCGGACATGCCGATGCGGAGGACGACGGGGGTCGCGGGCGTGGAGGCGGCAGGGGCCCCGCAGGCCGTAGCCAGCAAGGTAAGGACGACGAGTGCGGGGATGATCCGAGCCCAGAGTCTGCCTTTCATGGCGTTTCTCCTCTCAGTCTGTCTCGTGGAGGGCGGAAGGGAACGCACAAGAACGAAGGGGACCGTAGGACGAGGCCGGAAATGGCAAAGACCGCACAGGGCACAAGGCATGCTTGAGGCTCGATGCGCATTGACTCGATCAGAGGAGGGTGGCGGTCGTCGGGCGAGGCGCGCTCTGGCAAGATCGAACGACCTCCTCGGGCCTGTCGGGCACCTGGCTTGGTGCCCTGTTCCCAGCGGATGCTGAAGGCGGAGTGTGACACCGTAGGCCGCGTCTGTCAACAGGGCAGAGCCCGTCCACCGCCTCCGGAGCCGGAGGCGCCTCGTCGGGCGGTGCGCCGTTCGTGCTGCTCCCGGATCTCGGCGATGATCTCTAGCTTCTCACGGACGGCTGCTTCTAGCCACAACCGACCCTTCTCGGCTGTGGCCAGGGTCGCATCGCCGTAGATGCCGCTCCGGGTATCGTCGCTCCAGGGAGGGTTGGCGATCAGGCGCCCGCCCTCGATCCAGTCCATGGTGTAGTTCGGCGTGGAGATGAAGTCGGTCTCAGCAGTCGCCCGGCTCATGTCGACCAAGTCGGGGCGGAGGTGCAGGAGGTAGCTTGTCTCCAACTCGCAGCCGTGCCCCATCCCGCCTTGCCGGCTCTGGCGGTAGCGGGCCAACGCCGGCCCGGTCGTGTGAAGGAACTCCGTAGCCGTGAAGACCTGCGGCCAACTTTCCCCGGCGTACTTGACGACATTCACCAGGAACGAGTGGTTCCCACCATGCGCATTCGAGAAGTAGATCATCTGGGCCCCCAACCCGACCAGACGCGCGGTGAGCGCCAAGAAGAAGTCCTCGAAGAGGCGGCCGCCCAGGTTGAGGGTGGCAGGGAACTCGCGGGTATGAGTGCTGACACCGTAGGGCCACGCTGGCAGGCACAGGACCTCACCCGGGGCGGCCTCGGCCATGCCTACTGCGATCGCCTCCCCGATCAGGGTGTCGGTGCCGATGGGCAGGTGAAGGCCGTGCTGCTCTGTGTGGCCCGTGCTGACGACGATCACCCGGCGGGCGAGGTCCTCGGGCCAGTGGGAGGCGCAGACGACCCTGCCCGTCGCGGTCAGAAAACGGAGGCGTTGATCCGAGAGCCTCCGGCCGACACCGTGAGCATCCAGGTAGAGGATCCGCTCGAAGCCCTGCGCCCTCAGCTCCCGCTGCGCCGCCAATAGAACCCGCCGCAGCAGGCCTTGGCCAACGGCCAGACTCCCCAGAGGATGGTCGTCGCCGCGGGGAAACCCGAAGGGAATCGCGGGGAGAACAACAAGGGTGTCCGATTTCAGGGTCCGACCAACCGCATCGAAGTCGTAGTCATCCTGGCCGAGAGGGATCAGCAGGGGGATATCCCGAGGCAGCTCCGCCACCTGGGTCCAGCTCAGCTCGGCGTAGGAGACGACCGACATGCTCGCCCTCAGGACTCAGCCTCTTGCGGCCAGGAGGGTGATGAATGAGCCCCCCACCCGGAGAAGAGAGCCGCACGTGGGGTGGTGGGGGCAAAGCCCCCCACCACCCCACGTGCGAATTCCCCCAATGGCGCAGGCCCTTTTCATCTCGCACCCAGGGGTCTTCGGCCGTTCACATCAGGTACCAGTCGAGAAAGCGCTGCAGCGTGGCATAGAAGTGGAGCAAGTTCCTTTCCTGCAAGAACCCATGCCCCTCGCCTTCGTAGACGTAGTACTCGAAGGTCTTGTCACCGTGCTTGAGCGCCTCGACCAGCTGCTCGCTCTGGAGCGGGTGCACGCGCTCATCTTCATCGCCGTGGAAGATCAAGAGCGGATAGCGGATCTTGGCGACATCGTAGACGGGTGATCCGGCACGGTAGCCGGCCCGGTTCTTCGATGGATGCGCCATCTGCCGTTCGAGATCCTCCCTCCCGATCCGGTCCCCCTGAGCCCAGGAGGTGAGGATATCACAGTCGCCATAGACGCACACCCCGCACTTGAACCGCGTGGAGGGGGCCGGGTCGCGCGCCAGGGCAAGCAGTGCCAGGTAGCTCCCGTAGGAGTAGCCCATGATCCCCATTCGCTCGCCGTTGACCCAGTCCATGCCCCTCAGGTAGTCGCCAGCGGCCAGCATGTCTTCCGTATCGACGATGCCCCACCGGTCGTGAAGCGCATGTTGATGGGCAATGCCGTAGCCCGTGCTGCCGCGGTAGTTGGGCGACAGCACGGCGTACCCCTTGGCCACGAGCCACTGGGCAAGGAGGTCCCATTGAAGAGCGTATTCGGAGGTGGGGCCCCCGTGGGGATAGACGATGGCCGGGCACGGATGAGCCGGAGAGGCGGAGGCCGGGCGGAAGAGAAGGGCGGGGATGCTGGCCCCTCCGGTGCTTGGGTAGCGCACGAATTGCGGCGTCTGCAGCGAGGCGGTCTGCAGAGTTGGAGGCAGCGACTGGGTCAACGATTCGGCCGCGCCGCTCGCCACATCCACACGCCAGATGCCAGGCGGAGACTGGGGGCTCTCGAATTCCACCGTCAGCCACTTCCCATCGGGCGACCATTGGGGGAAGCTGTGCCACCCGGCCGCGGCGCGCAGGGGGCTCACCTCTCCACCCTCGAGGGCCAAGAGATTGAGGTCGCCTGCCCCGTCGTGATTGACAACGTAGGCGATGTGCTTCCCGTCCGGGCTCCACTCAAAGCCCTGCACATCGGCTTGGCCGGCGGTGAGGCGGGTGGTCTCCCCGGAGGCCGGGTCGAGCAGATACAGCTCGCGCCAGCCGCTCCGGTTGGAGATGAAGGCGAGCCTCGTCCCGTCCCGGGCCCAGCGCGGGTGCAGGTCCCACACTTGTGGAGCGCCCGTCAGGTGCCTTGCTTCGCCCGATTTGGCCGGGACGATGCAGATCTCGGACCGGTTGAGGTCCTCCTGAGGGTGGTAGACAAACGCAATGCTCTGGCCATCCGGAGCCGGACGAAGGTCAGAGGCATCGGCCTCGAACCGGGTGAGCGCCACCGGCCAGTCACCGGCCGGGGTCGTAGCACACTGGTTGCCGTAGATGCCCCGCTTGCTGATGAAGTAGACCCGCGTGCCATCGGGGCTGAAGATGGGCCCTGAGGCTTCGTGGCCGAAGTCCGTCAGCTTCTTGGCGCGACCACCGGCAGCGGGGACGAGCCAGATCTCGCGGCGGGCGGCATAGGTGAGGGTTTCGCCGTCCGGGCTCCAATGCGGCTGCGCGTCGGCCCAGTAGGACCGGGCGGGACGGTCAAACGTCAGGCGGACAGGCCAATGGCGCGCATCGGCCGGCATGAGCCAGAGGTCGCTGGTGCCCTCCCGGTCCCAGATGAAGGCGATGCGCTTGCCGTCGGGAGAGAGGGCATGGTGGCGGACGCGTTTTACTCCCACGAGCGTCTCGAGCGTCCAAGGTTCGGGAAGATGACGCCTGGGGTCGGGCTGAGGCTGGCTGGGCCAACCATTACGGTCTTGTTTTGTGATCGCCGGTTTCATAACAGCCCCCGAATTCCTCGGAATGGATGTGGACAGGATCCGGTCGCATCTGTTGGGAGGAATACGCAAGGACAGCGTCGCCGGCAAGCCGATCGACGCCTTCCCGGACCCGAGGGTGGTGTGTCCCCGGTCGCGCTTGTCCGAGAATCCTTGGCTATTCGAGGCGTTCGGGAGGGGGCTCTCTCCGCGAGGCTAAGCCGTCTCGGATGCGGCTGAGGCGCAGGGCGGGCACTCTGTCGATGTACTCGCTCATGTCACTGGCCTCCCGAGAACCCTTCGCGAGAGAAGCAGAGGACGGCGATCCGATCAGCCGTTTCCTCCGGGGCGCGTTCGATATTTCAGGGGACTGCCACGGCCCACGAGATCCCCCCGTTGGGCCGATTGACATAACATACGACTCGCGCGGCTTGACGATAATCGCCTCCCGCACCGTTGGGAGGCATTCACCCACAAGGACAGTATACCTCGGCTCCTCCTATTTTGCCTCTCCCAAGAAGGCGATCTGGGGCATTGGAACATCTATGAGCGTGATGAAGAAGCCTTGGTTCCTGAGAGGAACGGTTCTCTTCTCCGGGCAAGGGGCTTTTTCATCACTCTGCTACTGGCCAAGGAAGGACTGAAGGAACAACCCGACGAGGATTCAGCAGGCCGACTTCGACTGCGCCTTGACCACGCGAGAGCGCCAGAGGTTGAGTGGTGATCCATCTTCAACAGCGCGAGCAAGAATTCGGCTTCCGGTCCACCGGTGGCTTGCCCCCCACCCGTTCTACGATCGGTCGAGGAAGTTGGCACTGCCCATTGCACGGTCGCGGCAGGGACCGCCCGGCGCGCCCGTCCATGCCATAGGAACGTGATGAAAGAGCCTTGGTTCCTGAGAGGAACGGTTCTCTTCTCCGGGCAAGGGCTTCTTCATCACCCTGATAGAGCATGCGGAGGTCCTTCGCACGAGCGCCCAAGGTTGTCGCGGGAGCGGGCAACTGCCGGCTGGGATCCCCGTGGCCAGCAATCGTGGGACGCCCGCTCCCCTGGCGTCAAAGAACCCTCGTGCGCTCAGACAGTGTCTGAAAACTAGGCAAACGGGAGGAGGTCGGGCATACTACTGGATGGGCAAATCGCAACAAGCCTACCCGACCGACCTCAATGATACCCAATGGTTGAGAATTCGACCATACCTGCGGGCCGAAGCACCGACCGGTCGTCCACGTGACCACAGCTCGCGAGCGATATTGAATGGTGTTTTCTACCTCCTGCAAAGTGGTTGTTCCTGGCGCATGTTGCCCACAAACCTGCCGCCCTGGTGACCCTGGAGGCGGGCAACGAGGTGGACTTCACCTACTTGCGCGACCTGCTCGAGGTCACCGACGACAACATGGGCGCCCACCTGCGCAAGCTGGAAGAGGCCGGTTACATCGCCGTCAACAAGACCTTCGTCGAGCGCAAGCCGCGCACCTTCGTCGCCGGTACCGCCGAGGGGCGGATAGTCTTTGAGGAACACGTGGCGGCACCCGAATCAATCCTGAAAAGCAAGTGAGGTATCTATGAACCCGATCGTCCAAGTGGAAGGACTACGGAAAACCTACGGCACCACCGTCGCCGTGGACGAGGTCTCGTTCGAGGTCCGCGAGGGCGAGATCTTCGGGATGGTCGGCCCGAACGGGGCCGGCAAGACCACCACCATCGAATGCCTGGAAGGCCTGCGCAAACCGGACCAGGGAATGGTCCGCGTTCTGGGCGTGGACCCACAGCGCGACGGCCAGACCCTGCGGGAACGCACCGGGATGCAACTGCAGCAGTCCAACCTGCCAGACCGGATGCGCGTCTGGGAGGCGCTGGACCTGTATGCCTCATACTACCCCAAAGCGGCCGACTGGAAGGACCTGCTCGCCCAGCTGGGGCTGGAGGAGAAACGCAATGCCCCCTTCTCGAAGCTGTCCGGCGGGCAGAAGCAGCGCCTGTTCATCGCCCTGGCACTCCTTCCGGATCCACAGTTGGTCTTCCTGGACGAGCTGACCACCGGTCTCGACCCCCAGGCGCGGCACGCCATCTGGGACCTGGTGCGCGACATGCGCGCCAAGGGCAAGACGGTCCTGCTGACCTCCCATTTCATGGAAGAGGCCGAGCGCCTGTGCGACCGGGTAGCCATCCTCGACCACGGGCGGATCGTGGCGCTGGACACCCCGGCGGCCCTGATCCGCGGCCTGGAAGCAGAGGAACGGGTGGTCTTCAACTTGGACGGAGGCCTATCCCCGGTGCTGGAAGAGGCCCTGTCGAGGGCCGGCAGGCTCGAGGTCCAGGGAGAGCGGGTGGTCGTCCACGGGAAGGGCGATCGCAAGGTCCAGCTGGTGACCGAGGTGGTGAACCTGCTGACCGGACTGGGGGTCCCGTTCCGCGACCTGCGCACCGAGCAGCCGACGCTGGAGGATGTCTTCCTGAGCCTGACCGGCCGCGAGATGAGAGACTGAGGTGTGAGATGAAAGGCCTTCTGAAAACGACCTGGATGGAAGCCAAGCTGTTCCTGCGTGAGCCGATGAGCGCCTTCTTCACGCTGATCTTCCCCTTGATGTACCTGTTCCTGTTCGGCGCCATTTCCGGCAACGAACCCACGCCGCAGTACGGCGGCCAGAGGATGATCGACACTGCCATACCATCCCTTACCGCCGTGATCATCGGCATCACTGGACTGATGTCCACCACCATGACGATGGCCACCTACCGGGAGAGCGGCGTCCTGCGCCGCCTGCGGACCACGCCGGTCAGCCCGCTGGTCGTCCTGGCCGCGCAGGTGATCGTGGTCTTCGCCATGACCTGCCTGGGGATGCTGCTGCTCATCGCCGCCGGGATGCTGGTCTACCACGTGCGCTTCGAGGGCAACGCCTTCAGCGTGCTGGCGGGCTTCGTCCTGAGCAGCCTGAGTTTCTTCGGGATCGGATTCATGCTGGCCGGCACCATGCCCACAGTGCGTACTGCCTGGGTTGCCGGGATGGTTCTGCTGTACCCGATGATGTTCCTCTCCGGAGCCTTTTTCACGGTCGACCTGCTGCCCGCAGCCGTCCAGAAGGTTTCGGCCTTCATGCCGCTGACCTACGTGGTCAACCTGCTGCGCGGCCTGTGGACCGGTCAGCCCTGGGGAGACCACCTGCTGGATGTCGGCGTGCTGGCCGGGATGCTCGTGCTGGGGATCATCGTCTCGGTGAAGACATTCCGCTGGGAGTAGATTCGAACTGGAAAGGTATAAGCATCTCCCCCCACCGGCACAATCCGGGCTAGAGTCCAGATCTTGCCGAAGCGCTGGGTCGTGGAACCCACCTTTGGATGGCTGGTTTGCCAACTTCGCCTGGCAAGAGATTACGAACGATTACCAGAAACAAGTGAAGCTTTTGTCTAGATCGCGATGATCCGATTGATGGTTCGCAGGCTAGACAGCACATGACTTTTCAGACACTCTCTCAGAGAACATCGGGAACGATGGTCCCCTGGGCGAGGGCCTGGCGGAAGATGGCAATCGTCTCCGCCACTCCCTCAGTCAAGGGGGTCTGGGGAAGCGCCCCCAGCACCTGCCGCAGGCGGCTGTTGTCTACCACACCGGGAAAGGGCAGCGGCGCATCGGCGTAGGTAAGCCGGCCCCGCACCGCCGGCTCGGCCTGTTCGATGGCCCGGATGATCTCAGGGACCTCGACGGAATCGCCTCCGAGGTTGAAGACCTCCGCACCCTCGAATGGGCTGCGCATCGCGGCAATGAACGTCTTGGCCACGTCGTCGACATACTGGAAGCAGAACCGGCCTGCGAAGGTGATGGGATAGGGCCGCTTGGCCGCGGCTGCCAGCATCGCCTTGGTCGGCGTCGACGT
>Ga0315289_10016231_pt1 | contig 10291 bp, 13 predicted proteins | sample YL17G11_40_MG_FD_203452 | JGI IMG/M metagenome (GOLD analysis project Ga0315289, IMG submission 203452) | Sediment microbial communities from Yellowstone Lake, YNP, Wyoming, USA - YL17G11_40 | ecosystem: Environmental > Aquatic > Freshwater > Lake > Sediment | place: USA: Wyoming | collected...
CGGTCCAGGCGATAGACGAGAACGCAGTCCACGCACCCGGACGTTATGGCGGCCAAGAGGTCTCTGTAGCCATCTCGCTCGACGTTCCTTCCGCTGGCAACATCCTTCCTAACCTCCGCTACCCTCCATCCCTTGAGCTTGGCGTAATCCCTGGCTTTCTGCTCCTGGTTGGCGAGAGAGTAGTGGTTATCGCTTGCCTGTTCCTCGGAAGATACTCTACAATAAGCAAAACACTGCAAACCGCATCACCTCGAAGATCGACGCTGCTTGCAGTGTAGCAGATATATTGTATCTAGTCAAGGCTGACCGGGTTCCCCGAAACAACGGAAGCCGCGTCGCTCGCAGCTCACAACTCGCTGCTCGCCGCTACCTGAGCCATCGGATTCTGCTGAGCGGCCAGAAGATGAACATGGCCCGGCCGACGACGCGGTTCCGATCCAATGGCCCCCACACTCGGCTGTCGCGCGAGTTGTTCCGGTTGTCGCCCATCATCAGAAACTTGCCCCTCGGTATCCTCACCCGAGGTAGGCCCCCGTCCTCGCGGAGAATCAGCTTGCCCTCATTCGCAAACTTCCGAAGATCGGGATCGTCGGGGTCGGGGTAGGCCGTGTCCGGATCCTCAGCGAGATAGGACTCGTCTAACGGTCTGCCATTGCGAACGACGTAGCCAGCGTGGATCTCGATCTTCGCGCCCCTACCGAATGTGTCTGCAAGCTCTTTTTGGCTCAACCGCTCGCCGTCAAGATAGATGCCGTCCCGCTTGAGCCGCACGCGCGCTCCGGGGCCGAAAGAGTCGTCAAGGCTCGCGTGTGTCCATTTGACGCCGTTAACCAGGACATACCCCGGCACGACGTAGATCTCGTCACCGGGCACTCCGATAACTCGCTTGATGAAGTCGGTCTGCTTTGCTCCGGGGCCGCCGTCCGCGCCAAACTGACCCCCGCCCTCGAGAGCCTCCTTTGGCGCCCTGAATACGACAATCTCCCCCGCCCTGGGGTCCCGAATCCGATAGACCGTCTTGTTGACCAGTATATGGTCCTGTACGTCCGCATCGCCTCGGAGCGTAGGGAACATGGATGGCGACGGTATGAAGAACGCCTGGACGAAGAACGGACGGATGATCAGGAACACCAGTCCCATAGCAATGGCAAGGGATTCAGCGATCTCCGCCGCCGACTTGGCTGCCGCGGTGCCCTGCTTGCTGAGCGCGTATCTCAGCGCGACCAGGCAGACTATGATGATGACGACCGTCTGCCAACTGAGGTTTGCAAGCCATTCGGTGATGTTGCTCATCTCTTTTCCTTGATACGGGTAGCCTTTCCGACCTTACCACGCAGGTAATAGAGCTTCGCCCTTCGGACGTCGCCGCGCCTCGTGACCTCTATCTTGGCGATCTTGGGCGAGTTCAATGGGAAGACCCGTTCAACTCCTATACCGTTCGAAATCTTCCGGACGGTGAAGCCTGCCCTTGCGCCGCCGTCCTTGCGGCCGATGACTGTGCCCTCGAACACTTGGATGCGCTCCTTGCCACCCTCGGTAACCCGGACATGTACGCGCACCGTGTCGCCGGGGCCAAAGTCCGGCAAGTCTTCACGAATCTGCTCGCGCTCCAGTTCATCAATCACGTGCATTGCTATCCTCCTCACTTGAGTCCTGAGTCGGGGTCCTCTCGGCCAGGATCCGCAACAGAAGCCCTCTATCCTCATCCGTCAGGCTGGCGCGGGACAGCAGGTCGGGACGCCGCTCCAGGGTTCGTTCGAGCGACCGCGCGCGCCGCCACTTCGCGATCTCGGCGTGATGCCCGGACAGCAGAATCTCCGGCGCCCTCCAACCCCGAAACTCAGCCGGCCTGGTATACTGCGGATACTCGAGCAACCCGGCCGCGAACGACTCCTCCACGGCAGACTGGTCAGCCCCAAGCACTCCCGGGATCAGCCGGGCAAGCGCATCGAGCACCACCAGCGCCGGCAGTTCCCCTCCGGTCAGCACATAGTCGCCGATTGATATCTGTCTGGTGACCAGGTGCTCTCGGATGCGCTCATCCACGCCTTCGTAGTGCCCGCATATCATGATCAGATGACTCTCCCGTGCGAGCTCGCCCGCCATGCGCTGGCAGAAAGGCTCGCCCTGCGGTGTCATCAGCAGGACGAGAGTCCGTTGGGCAGGGATCTCCCCATCACGTTTGCCCCGGATCGCCTCAACCGCCTCAAAGACCGGCTCCGGCTTCATCACCATCCCAGCGCCGGGGCCGAACGGCTCGTCGTCGGTAGATCGGTGCCGGTCGTGCGCCCAGTTACGAAGGTTGTGGACAGCGAGCTGCAGCGCGCCCTTTTCCTGAGCGCGCTTCACGATGCTGTAGCTCGCCCCAGCCTCTATTACCTCCGGAAAGATGGTCACTATGTCAACTCTCATGGCCGGTGCGGTTCTGCATTGAAAATTGGAAATTGAAAAATGTAAATTGAAAAATGCAGAGTGGCAGGTGGACAATCCGGGGTCTGTGCGATGGCGATTGCAGTCCCCATTTTGCATCTTTCAATTTGCACTTTTCATTTTTCATTTTCCACCAGTCCTTCGATCGGCTCCACGACCATCGTGCGCGCGGCCAGGTCAATCTTGCGCACCACTTGCTTGAGCGCAGGGATCAGTGCTCGCGGCGTCACGTAAACATCGTTCGCGCGCCCCCGGAGCACCTCTGTCACCGGGCCAAGATGCTCGCCATCAGTCGTGTATACATCCAGTCCCAGGATATCGTGCACATAGAATCGGTCGGCCTCCAACTCCCTGAGCTCCGCGCGAGCGATCCGCAGCTCAGCCCCGCGCAGTTCCTCTGCAGAGTTTCTGTCGTCGCACGCCTCCAGCTTGACGAGCGCCCCGTTCTGGTGGAACCGCACGGCCTGGACTCGAACCATCCGGCCCTGTCCGGTTCGAGGTTTGAGCCAGACCTCCTCCAGGCTCTCAAACCGCTCGGGGAAATCGGTCTCGATCCTAACCTTGACCTCTCCACTGATTCCGAAGGGCGCGACCACCGTTCCGATGGTGACCTCGGGCTCCTCGAAAGCGGTCAATCTCCCTTGATCTCCTGGATGACCCCGTCCTTGATGACTATCTCTGCGCCGCCTATCTTCTCCAGGAGATTGTCTCCAGGGGCGATCTCCACTTCGCCCTCAAGGGTGCCCTGCACAAACTCCGAGCCGATCTCAAGCGCAGCGACCTCGCGCAGGCGATTGTTCAGCTCGGCCCTGGCGCTTTCGTGCTTCTGTCGCTCGCCCTCGATCTCCCGACGCAGCCGGCCCGCTTGCTCGATGTCTGCCTTTGCTACCTCCGGGACGTACCGCCGGAGCTGGAAGTCGAGCTGCTGCGCCGCCGAATCAATTCTCGACAGCGTCTTCGCTAGCTCGTCCTTCAGATCGCTTTTCAGCTCTTCAGTGACGATCGCTTTGATCGTGACAGCGCGCTTCAACTTCATAGTCATCATCCGACCTTCAGATCATTGCTGGATTGCCGATATCCGATTGCTGAGTGAAACCCGGTGGCTGGCCTTCAGCAACCTCTTGTCTACGAGACGATGTCCACGTAGATCCTCTTCCCGCTTTTCATAGCGGCGGCCTTGGCCACGGTCCGGAGGGCGTTTGCGATCCTGCCGTCCTTGCCGATTACTTTTCCGAGATCGCCCGGCGCAACGTGAACCTGGTACGCGATGCTATCATCCCGCGGCACCTCCAAAACCTCAACCTGGTCCTGGTCGTCCACAAGCGCCTTGACGAGCAGCTCAACTAGATCCTTCAAATCAGTCCACTCCCTGGTTCCCGGTTCCGAGATCAGCTCTTTTCCTCGGCCGGCGGTGCCTCCTCCGCCTGCGCCTCGGGCTGGGCCGCGGGCTCGGCCTGCTCGGCTGCGGGCTCCTCAACCTGTTCGGCTGCCTCCGGGGCAGCCGGGGCCTCGGGCGCCGGCAATGGCTCGGCGGCTGCCTCGGCTGGCGCGGCCTCCTTCTTGCGCGGCCTCTTCGGTGCAGGCTTCGGCGCTCTCTTCGGTTTGGCCGCCACCGGCTCCGCCGCAACAGCCTCTGCCACGACGGGTTCGACCGCCACCGGCTCCGCCGCAACAGCCTCCGGGACGACGGGTTCGACCGCTGCCGGCTCCGCCGTAACAGCCTCCGGGACAACGGGTTCTGCCGCCACCGGCTTGGCAACCGCCGGCTTCGCCCGCTTGGGCGCCGCCGCCGGACGCGCTGGCTTTACCTGAGCGCCCACCAGCACGCCAGCCTTCCTCAGCAGGCTCCTCGCCACATCGCTCGGCTGAGCGCCGCGGCTGAGCCAGGTCTTTGCCTTCTCCTGGTCCACCTTCATCGTAGGTGGGGACGTGGTCGGGTCGTAGTAGCCCAGCAGGTCAATGAACCTGCCATCGCGAGCCGCCCGGCTGTCGGCTACCACGAGCCTGTAGAACGGCTTCTTCTTTGCCCCAATTCTGCGCAACCTAATCCTAACTGCCAATATCTAGCCCCCTGTGACTTGGATTTCAGATTTTAGATTGCAGATTTCAGATTTGCCGAGGGGTCCGCCTCCCTGACGGTTCAGGGCCGGCCGTGCCTGTCCGCGATCTTCAACCTGCGATCTGAAATCTACAGTCTGAAATCGGTAATTCTCCTGCCGCGCCTGCCGGATTCCTCCATCTCCGCCATCTGGCGCATGATCTTGCGCATCTCGTCGAACTGCTTGAGCAAGCGGTTAACATCCTGGACGGACGTTCCGCTCCCCGCGGCTATTCGCCTGCGCCTGCTGCCGCTGATTATCGCCGGCTCGCGGCGCTCTTCCCTGGTCATGGACCGGATAATCGCTTCAACGCGCGCGACATCGTGATCGTCAACCTCGATCCCCTGCACCTGCTTTGCCTGGCCAAGTCCCGGTATCATCGAAAGGATCTGGTCGAGCGGCCCCATCTTGCGTATTTCCTGGAGCTGATCCAGGTAGTCGTCGAACCCAAACTGGTTTTCCCGTAGCTTCTTTTCGAGAGCCTTCGCCGTCTCCTCGCTGACCGCGGCCTCGGCCTTCTCGATCAGGCTCAGCACGTCGCCCATGCCCAGGATGCGCGAGGCCATCCGATCCGGGTGGAATGGCTCCAGCCCCTCCAGCTTCTCACTGGTGCCAGCAAACTTGATCGGCTTACCCGTGACACTCTTGATGGACAGCGCGGCTCCGCCGCGCGCGTCGCTGTCGAGCTTGGTCATGATGACTCCGTCTATTCCGACCGCGTCATCGAATGCTTTGGCGACGTTGACGGCGTCCTGCCCGGTCATAGCGTCCACGACCAGGAGCGCTTCCGTGATCGGGACCGCGGCGCGGATCCGCTTCAACTCGTCCATCATCTCGTCATCAATGTGCAGCCTGCCGGCGACATCGAGGATGACATAGTCGTGACCTCCGGAGTCCGCGGCCGCCATGGCTGCCTTGCAGACGGCGACTCCATCCTGCTTGTCGCCCATGGCAAAGACCTTCACCCCAAGCTGTGCGCCAAGAGTCTCGAGCTGCTTGACTGCGGCGGGACGATATACATCGGCGGCCACCAGAAGCGGGTTGTTGCCCTGCTTCTTGAGGCTGTGCGCGAGCTTCGCCGCAGTGGTCGTCTTCCCCGATCCGTGCAGGCCAGCGAGCATGATGACGGTCGGAGGCTTCTGGGCAGTCGAAAGCTTCGCCTGCTCGCCTCCGAGCAGTCCGACCAGCTCCTCGTGCACGATCTTGATGACCTGCTGACCCGGCGAAAGACTGCTCAGCACCTCCTGGCCGACGGCGCGCTCCTTTACGCGAGCAACGAAGTCCTTGACCACCCGGAAGTTGACATCGGCCTCGAGCAGCACAAGGCGGACCTCTCGGAGCGCCTCCTCGACATCCTTCTCGGTAAGCGCGCCCTTGCCCGTCAGGCGCTTGAACGCATTCTGGAGCTTCTCGGTCAGACTCTCAAACATCTCAATCAACCAGTTCGATGGGCCGGGACATGACGCCCCGGCCCATAAGCATGCGCGTCTCGGGAGGAACGGGAGGCCCGCGCCGTGAGGCGCTCCCGGTTCTCCTGTTCCTCAGTAGAGTATATCCGGAAACGAGGCCACTGTCAAACAGTAGGCGTGGTGGAAGCACTCAAGGCTGGCTCAGGGGGCCGTGCCCAGCGTCACCAATGCAGGCCGAATGTCCTGAACTCGCCTGTCGCTGGCATCCAGTCAACCTTGATCTCCCGGACGAAGGCTGCGGATGGCCCGCGCTTGAGGGCTGCGATGAAGCTTTCCAGTTCGGCTTCTTCGCCTTCAGCTACGACCTCAACGTCGCTGTTCGGCAGGTTCCTCGTGTAGCCGACGATGCCAAGCGCCTCGGCCCGGTCAATCGCGAAATACCGGTAGCCGACGCCCTGCACTCTCCCGCACACTGTGGCAACGATCCGTCGCATCGTGGAGATCCCAAGTCCCGCTAAGCACGGGCAACGGTGCACGGTTTGCCTGACCGAGCCGATTCCCACGCCGCTTCCGTCAGCTCGATCACCCGCAGCCCGCACGTCGGAGGCACCCAGTTACCATCTCTGCCCAGGATGCACTCGACAAACCCCTTATCTATATTCCCTGCCAGGGGTAATTCGGTGGGCTCGGTGAGCTTGCCATTGTGGGCGCAGTGCATCAGCTTGCCGTTGCGGTAGAATATCGCGCCCTTGGTGCCACAGATTGTGAAGTCCTCGTGCCAGCAGGGAGCGTCCCCGACGATAGAGATGGTGCCCTGGGCGCCGCCGACGAACTCCAGGCTGAGCGCGGAGTTGATGTCAACCTGGGAGCCGCGATTGTCAATGAAAGCGTGAACGAGGGAGGCGGAAAGGCCGGTGGTCCAGAGCACCGCATCCAGCAGGTGGCTTCCGGAGTCGTTCAGTTGGCCTCCGCCGGAGAGCGCCGGATCCTGCCGCCATGTGCCCGCCGTGCCCCGCTTCCACCCCTGGCACTGGAGGGCTGCCACAAACATTACGTCGCCCAGCGTGCCGTCTTCGACGGTCCTCTTGATGTACTGATATTGGGGCACGAAGTGCCGCTGATAGCCGATCATCAGCACTCGCTTCTTCTCCTCGGACTTCCGGATCAACTCTTTTGCGTGAGCGACGCGGCAGACCATCGGTTTCTCGACCAGAACGTGAAGGTTGTTGTCGAGCGCAGCCATCGCCTGCTCGAAGTGAAGCGTGTGCGGCGTCGCGATCACGACCCCGTCCATCCGAACGTTGGCCAGCATTTCGTGGTAGTCCTGGAATGCGGCGACGTCCGCGAGCTGCGGAAAGCGCTCGCGCGCGGCAGCGATTCGCCCGTCATCTATGTCCGCCAAAGCCACTATCTGGGCATCAGGAAGGTCAACCAGGTTCTTGATGTGCTGGTGCGCAAATCCGCCAACACCAATTATGCCCACTTTTATCGTATTCTGCACTGCATCGTTCTCCTTCAAAATGTGCCAGCTAAGCTGACGATTTCGCAGCCTGGTCTATCGCCTTAGCGCTTGCGAGCAGCGCTGGCAAATCCGCAAGATTGAGCATCGAGGCCGCATCCGAAAGCGCCCTGTCCGGCTCCGGATGGACTTCAAGGAAAAGCGCGTCCACTCCAACCGCAACCGCCGCGCGGACCAGGTGAGGAACGAACTCCCTTGCGCCTCCCGACGCATCGCCCTTCCCGCCGGGCCGCTGCACGCTGTGCGTAGCATCGAAAACTACGGGATAGCCGAACGATTGCATTATCGGAAGGGAGCACATATCCACTACGAGCGTGTTGTAGCCGAACGACGAGCCTCGCTCGGTGAGCAGCAGGTTGCGATTGCCCGCGCCCTCGACCTTCTCCACGACGTTCTTCATATCCCACGGCGCGAGAAACTGACCTTTCTTCACGTTCATCGGCTTGCCTGTGGCAGCCACAGCGACCACCAGATCCGTCTGCCGGCACAAAAACGCCGGAATCTGCAGAATATCAACCACGGCAGCGGCGTCAGCGACCTGACGAACCTCGTGCACGTCGGTCAGCACCGGCACACCCACCTTCGACCGGACCTCGGCCAGGATCTCCAGTCCGCGCTCGAAACCGTGGCCCCGAAAGGAGCGGCCAGAGGTCCTGTTTGCCTTGTCGAAGGAGGCTTTGAAGATGTACGGCATGCCAAGCCGGGCTGCCGTGTCGCGCACAAACGTCGCGACCTGGATGCAAAGCTCCAACGACTCGATCACGCATGGCCCGGCGATGAGCGCAAGCGGGCCGCCGCCGCCGATCTTGACGTCGCCTACCCTGACAGTTGCAGTCATGCCTGTTTCACCTTCATCAGTTCGCGAACCCGTGCAAGGTCTTCTTCCGTGTCGACCGCGACCGGGCTGTAGCCCGTTTCGAGCATCTGGATTCTCCAGCCGTTCTCCAGCGCCCTTAGCTGTTCAAGCGACTCGGCCATCTCCAGTGGAGTAGGCTCCAGCCGGCTGAATTCCCACAGCGTTCGGACCGTATATCCGTAGAGCCCGATGTGGCCATAAATGCTCAGGCCCGGCGGCTCGCTCCGAACGTACGGTATCGGCGAGCGCGAGAAATACAGCGCCCTGCCAGCACGGTCCACGACTACCTTCACCAAGTTGGGGTCGGCAGCCTCCTCAGACGTGATCGGGCGCATAAGGCTGGTCATCCTCGGCGGACGGGAATCCAGCAGGGCATCCACCAGGCTGTCGATGCCTTCCGGCGGCACGAGCGGCTCATCCCCCTGGACGTTCAACACTATGTCCTCGTCATCCAGCAGCTCGCATGCAGCCTCCGCGACGCGATCGGTGCCGGAGCGGTGCTCGGGCGAAGTCATGACCGCCCTGCCGTCAAACGCTGCCACGGCGTCTGCTATCTCTTCGTCTGGGGTAGCCACGAGCACTTCGTCCACTCGCCTGGCGCTCCTTGCCCGCTCGTACACCCACTGCACCATCGGTTTCCCGCAGATATCGGCGAGCGGTTTGCCTGGCAGACGAGTCGAGGCCATTCGGGCCGGGATTATGGCGACTATGCGGCGGAGCTCACTTACCATTGCTCCAGTACCTCTCCTACGACGTCAGCTATCTCCTCGACTGGCAGCGCGCCCATTCTCAGAATTCGCGGCGGGCTCTCGGTTACGTCCACCACAGTCGAGACCTGCCCGAGAGGCGCCGGGCCTGCATCAAGCACGACCTCGACCGCCTCGCCAATCTGCGCCAAAGCGTCCGCCGCTGCCTGCGGCTCCAGCCCTCCCGAGATGTTCGCGCTGGTCGCAATGATTGGGCAGCCGAACTCCCACAGGAGTGCCAGCGCGACCGGATGGCTCGGCATACGCACGGCGATCTTCGGGCCATTCGCCGTCACGATCTCTGGGACGTTTACGTGCTTGGCGAGCACGAGCGTCAGCGGCCCTGGGAAGAAGCGGTCTATCAGCCGCTGCGCCAGCTCCGGCACTGACTCCGCAACCTTCTTCATGTCCCGCTTGTCGCCCACCTGCACCGGGAGCGCTTCAGTCAGCGGACGCTGCTTGGCCGCGAACACGCGAGCCGCAGCGGCCGCATCGAACGCATTCGCCGCCAGTCCGTACACGGTCTCGGTGGGAAAGATCACCAGCTTCCCCTGCCGCAGCGCCGCCGCAGCGCGCTTGATCGCTTCTTTGTCTATCCTCGCCGGGTCCATGCGGTAGATCAGCACGTCAACCATCGGTCCTCTGAACCACTGAGACACTGAGTTGAGTGAGGTGCTGAAGCCGCATAGGCAGACCTGGCCCTTGACGCTTCAGTGCCTCAGCGGTTCTGGACGTCATACTTGCAGCTCACGACTCGCTCGATTCCCGCCAGGTCCGTCGTGGCGCGGGTCCCAACGTATGTGCGCGTCCGTGCATGTTCTGCAACCTGCAGCGCCTGGCTGCCTCCGACCTCAAGATGAACCCAGCCGCCGGGCTGCAGCCACCCTCGGGCCGCGTCGAGCATCCGCCAGTGATAGGTCATCCCTTCCCTCCCGCCGTCCAGCGCCGCGCGCGGCTCGTACTCTTCTATCTCCGGCTGAAGGGAATTGATCTCAGCCGATGGGATGTACGGCGGGTTCGAAACTACGGCATCCAGCCGCCCACGCACCTCTACCGGAATCGGCTCAAACAGATCGCCCTCAAGAACCGTGACCCTTGCTTCCACTTGATGCTTCGCCGCGTTCCGCCTTGCGACCTCCGCCGCTGCCGGAGAAACTTCAGTCGCGCAGATGACGGCGTCGGGCAGGTCGACGGCGAGCGCTATGGCCACGCACCCGCTTCCAGCCCCAATA
>Ga0315289_10016235_pt1 | contig 10291 bp, 4 predicted proteins | sample YL17G11_40_MG_FD_203452 | JGI IMG/M metagenome (GOLD analysis project Ga0315289, IMG submission 203452) | Sediment microbial communities from Yellowstone Lake, YNP, Wyoming, USA - YL17G11_40 | ecosystem: Environmental > Aquatic > Freshwater > Lake > Sediment | place: USA: Wyoming | collected...
ATAAAGGCCCGACAGGGGAGTTCTACGTCGAGGTTTTCACGCCGGCGGTGCCTCAGACGCGGCACGTTCCCATCGGGTACGTGCTCTTCAATTCCGCCGAGAAATATTGCGAGGTGTTCGTCGAGTATTCCACCGACGGCGGCAAGAATTGGGACGTGGCGACCATGGGGCAAGGCGGCGACGGAACGTCTCGACTCCTCTCATCCCCGACGGGCGTTTTTCATACTTTCGTCTGGAACAGCATCTGGGACATCGGGTTCGTCAATAACGATCGCATTCGCATTCGAATTACGCCGTTTGATCCGGGGCCGGGTCCGCCCGGCGAGACGGCGAGCTTCTCGGTTTACAACAACACGCCGCCGTCGGTTACCGTCGAGACTCCGTCCGGTGTCGGGACTGGAGACATCGCCATCCGGTACTTTCTATCCGACATGCAGAGCGATAAATGCAGCATTGGCGTCGAGTACTCAAGCGACGGCGGGAGCTCGTGGCGTCCCGCGAGCATGGGGGTCGGGGGCGACGGAATCCTCAATTTGTCCAGTTCGCCGCAGGGCATCCGGCATACGTACGTGTGGAATTCTGTTCAGGCAATCGGGCACGCGGTGCGCAACAACGTGAAGTTCAGGGTGACGCCTTCCGATAGGGAGCACGGTACACCGGCAGAGAGCGGTTCGTTCGCCGTGGACAACAACCTTGCGCCGAAGGCCACCGTCGAGACACCCGCTTCCGCGCAGAAGGGGAGCATCGTCCTGACGTATTGGCTGCTCGATTCGGAAAGCGACCTGTGCTCCGTTGGTGTGCGCTATTCCATTGACGGTGGGCGGAGCTGGCAGCCCTCATCCACAGCTCCGGGCGGGGATGGGACGACTGCCTTGAAAAGCAGTCCGGGCGGCGAGCCGCACTCATACGTCTGGGATTCGCTGAAAGATTTCGGGAATGCGTATTCGTCTGCGGTTCGCGTGATGGTGATTCCGCAGGACGCCAAGGAAGGCGCCGCCGGGCAAAGCAACGATTTCGTCGTGGATAACCTCCGCCCGCCGGAGGTTGCGTTCTTCCCGACGTCGTTCTCATTCTCGACGGAAGAAGGGGCAGAAGCCCCACCTCCTCAGACGCTTGAGGTCTGGAACAAGGGAAGCCATTCGCTGGAGTGGCGAGTGGAGAGCGACGTCGGGTGGTTGGTGCTTTTTCCGACGGTGGGGCTGAGCTCCGGGGAAAAGAACGTGGTGGTCGTTTCGGTGGACACGATGGGGCTTCCCGTCGGGAACTACACCGGCAATATCACTCTGACGGCGCCGGGCGCGATAGGCTCTCCAGCGACGATGTCCGTTGTCCTTGAGGTTGTTCCTCGGCCTTCGTCTCTGCACGTCTCGGAGGTCATTCTTTCGTTTCATGCTCATGAGGGAGGCGACGTTTCGGCTCCTCAGTACGTTCACATTCGTAACGCTGGCGGGGGAGATATGGCGTGGGAAGCGCAGGCGGACCAGGACTGGATCTCCCTTGAACCAAGTTCCGGGACGAGCACGGGGGAGACGGACGCCGTCGAGGTGCGGGTGAGTCCCGCAGGGCTTGCGGTTGGTTCTCATTCCGGAACTATCACGATTTTGGCCCCTGGGGCCGCGAACTCGCCTCAGACGGTCATTGTGTCTCTCGACATCGAGGCTGCGGTTCGAGAACTGATTGTTTCACCGAGCGAGCTGAAATTTGTCACTCGTCGTGGCGGGCCAAACCCACCGGAGCAGGAGCTTCGGCTGAGGATTTCCGGAGGACAGGAAGGGGCGTGGGAGGCGGATTATGATGCGCCGTGGCTTTCTGTTTCACCTTCTTCGGGGACGAACTCGGGAGAAGAGACGGTGATACGAGTGTCCGTCGAGAAAGCGGGCCTTTCGCTCGGGACTTACGAAGCCGAAGCGACGTTCGCAGTGGTGGGGCTTCCTCTTGCTCCGAAGAACGTCAAAATCGCATTAGAGGTCGTGCCCATCGTTGTGCCGGATGATTTCCCGACCATTCAGGGGGCCATCGTCGGAGCGCTGAAGCTCGACGTGGTGAGCGTCAAACCCGGCGTTTATGACGAGAACATTGTGATGAAGGATGGAATTGAGGTCATCGGGTCGGGAGCTGACGTAACGACGATTCGGGCGAGTCGGGAGGGGTCGGCGGTGGCATTCCAGAACATCTCGTCGGGGAGGCTCGAGGGGTTCACAATCACTGGCGGAATCGGCGATTTCTTCGGAAGGGAAAGCCGCGTCGGCGGCGGGGTCTATTGCGGCGGTTCGGTGGTAACGATATCGAGCTGCGCCATCTCCGGCAACACGGCGTCGTGGGGCGGGGGAATCTGCGTGGACAAGAACTCGGTGCTTACCCTGCGTGAGTGCTCGATTCACGGAAACACGGCTGCGAGCGGAGGAGGAATATTCTGCTACGAGAATTGCCGGGTAACGCTTGAGCAGGCGCGTGTGTTCGAGAACTCGGCGGTTCAGTCGGGCGGGGGCCTGTGCGTTACTCTCGCGGGCTTTGCCGTCGTGAAAAGTTGCGAAATCTTTCGGAACACGGCGTCGTGGGGCGGAGGGATTTTTGGGGGCACGCTTTCTTCCGTGGAAGTGGTCAGTTGCACGGTGGCCGACAACTCGCGCGATGGTATCCTCGTGGACCCCGGTTGTTCGCTAAGTATTTTCAACACAATCCTGTGGGGAAATTCCGACGACCTGGTGATTCCCGCGGGTCAATCCGTCGAGCACTGCGATATCGGAGACGGCGATTTTCTCGGGACGAACGGGAACATCTCGGAGAACCCATCATTCGTGGCTGCCGAGGAAGGTTGCTACAGTATTTTGCCGCATTCCCCGTGCATTGACGTGGGGAAGAATGCCGTGTCGGGGCTTCCGACGACGGACATTGACGGCGAAGCGAGGATCATGGCGGTGCGCGGCGGGCATGTCACGGACATGGGAGCCGACGAGCACAATCCGCAGACAGTCTTCGTCCTCGCTCAGCCTGTCGCCCAACCTGGCTCGGCGGAAATCAGAGTCCCGTTTTCTCTCTGGAATGCCTTGAGTCTCCCGGCGAGCCTCATAGCGGAATTCTCCGTCGGGGGAGGGCCGTGGCAGGCAGCAACACGGGCGGGGGGCGAACCGATGACGAATGTCGCTTCTTCCCCGACGGGGGTGGCGCATTCGTTCGTGTGGGATGCGCTCTCGGATATGCGTGGGCAACCAGCCAAGACGGTGCGAGTCAGAATTCGCGTGAGCGGTGAAGATGCTCGTCCCGGGGCAACGACTGCCCCATTCCCGGTGTTCAAGGCGGCTTGCTCGCTGGGAGAAGCGGGGAAAATCACAGTTCGCTGGCCTTCTGTCGTTGGGAAATCGTACCAGGTTTACAGGTGCGATCGGATGGGCGCGGAATGGATTCCCGTGGGGCCGCCGCAAGCGGGGACGGGGGAGGAGTTGTCGTTCGTGGACGAGACGGTGACGGAGGGGATCAGTCAGCGATACTACGTGGTCAAGTCCGAGTAGGCAGGCTGCAAGCCCTGGGGGTGAGCGGCAAAAGCGGCTGCGACATCTCGTCGTTCATCGGCGATACTCTCTTGCGGCGTCAATCATTGCGACCATGTTCTCGACGGGGACGTCGTCCTGAAGGGTGATGCCCGGCTCGAGGATGTATCCGCCGCCTTCTGCCATGGCGTCAAGGGCTTGGATTACAGTTTGCCGAACTTCCGACGGGGTGGCTCGAGGGAGTAGGTGCTGAGTGCCGATTCCTCCGCAGAAGGTCAAATCCGGCCCGAAATCTCTTTTAAGCGAGAAAATGTCCATGGTCTCCGGCTGAATCGGGTGGAGAATGTCGAGGCCAATCTCAATTAAGTCGGGGATGATTTCCCTGACATTTCCGCAGGTGTGGTGCATGACGACGAGGTCTCGTTTCTTTGCCGCTTGATAGATGTCGTGGAGACGCGGCTTGACAAGCTTTCGCCAGTGGCGCGGGTCAATGATCAAGCCTGTCTGCGTGCCGTAATCGTCGCTCAAGAAGACTCCATCCGGCCGGAAACGGGCGATGTGCTGAAGCGTTTCAATCACGTAATTCTTAAGTTTCTCAAGCAACTCCTCGACGAAGGCTGGGATGTCCACGACGTCGAGGCAGAGGTTTGAGAGGCCGCGCATAAAGCCCGCTCGCTCCCACAAATCGCCGATGACCGCAATAAGAAACAGGTCTCTTCTGCGCTCGATGTCGTCCTCGATTCCCGCAAATCTCTTCGGGTCAGCAGGGGAAGGAAAAGAATAATGGGAGAGGTTCGGCTCTTTGAGAGGAGGGCCGATGGGGGAGCCGCGGTCAATCTTGTTCGTTGACCAGAGCACTCCGAACTGGTCGGTTATCGTCGGGCCGTAGATGTCGGGGTCGGCGTAGAGGGGCTTGTCTTTTGGCCCGAAGAAGAACATCGGCATGTCGAGGGCGGAGACGAGGTCGTCCGTGCCGTAGTATTCCTTTAGCCTCTTCGCGGCGGGCGGGGAGAACATGAAGTTGTAGGGGACACGCTCGGTCTCGACGTGATTGATTGCCTTGCGAACAAGTTCCTTCGGGTCATTTGGTGTTTGCATAAAGGTAGTCAATCTTCCCCTACCCAGGCCCGGTCGTTTTTCGGCGCTAGGGAGCTCGTGCGATGCTCAGCAAGCTGTCCAGGTGAAGGAACAACGATGAATGGCGCCGGGCTTTTGACGCCATCCGCGTTTTGTTCGAGGTTCTTTCGCCGAGGTCCATTGTCGCATTTCGGAGTTCATGGACGCAAGCTTGACAGGGTGTGGCTGCGCTTGAGCGGGGTTTGCTCAATCCTCGCAGGGGATCAAACAGAATAGCCACGGGCGGTGGCATGGGCATCTTGCCCATGATCCTCCACGGGTCCCGCCCCGCCCACGGCGGGGGATGCCACGGTGTTGCAGGCATGGTGTCACGAGTTTTCAAAATGGTTCTGTCCCCCCATAACTGAGGGATTACGGTTTGGGGATGAATGCGGTTGAAAAGCAAGTAAACAGGGAGTATCGTCGTGGTCGAACCGTCGGCATGTTGCCGCCAGGCGCGTTTGAGAGAAACGCCCAATAGGAGGTCGAAGCTATGAAAAGGCGAGTAACTGTCGCTTTCTGCTTATGGTTGGGTCTGGCCGGTATCGCTATTCTCTTCACCTCGGTCTTCTACCCCGCCGAAGGCGGGGCGTCCGTCGCGTCCGCGGGACGGAGCGAGGAAGGGTCCAAGGCGCCCGAAGAGTTGACAGATACGATTCTCGAGAGAGTCGGTGCTGCGCGCGGTATATGCGTTGTTCTCGGTGATTCGAAGTGCGAGCTTGCTCTCTCGCTGGCGAAAAAGACCCCGCCTTCGGCGGGGCTGATATACGTCCAGTTGTCGCGGGAGGAGGACGTGGAACAGGCGCGCCGGGCGGCCGATGCAGCGGGATTCTACGGGACACGTATCTACGTCGAGGAGGGCTTACCGACGAGGCTGCATCTGGCCGACAACGTCGCGGACGTCATCATTGACGTGACCGAGGGAACGCGGATACCAGAGACGGAGGCGCTGCGAGTCCTGCGTCCCGAGGGAAGGGCCTTGTTGGGGCAGAGAGAGCTTATCAAGCCGTTTCCCGAAGGAGTTGATGACTGGAGCCATCCGTACCACGGGCCGGACAACAACCCACAATCGAGGGACCGAATCGCCCGCGCTCCTTATCTCACACAGTTCCTGTCCGAGCCTCGCTACGGTCCGCTTCCGCAAGTGGCGCTGGCTTCGGCCGGACGCGTGTTCAAGGCGTTCGGGCATATCGCCTTCAAGGTCCGGGAAGAGCCTTTGCTGAATACGCTCGTGGCGTTCAACGGCTACAACGGCACAATGCTCTGGAGACGCGACCTTTCCCCGAACTACATGATTCATCGAAATACGATTATCGCCACTCCGACGACCCTTTACCTCGGCGACGACAAATCCTGCAAGCTGATTGACCCGGCGACGGGCGAGTTAAGGGACGAGATTATCCCGCCGGTGGAGGTCGTGGGGGGAACGTTCTGGAAGTGGATGGCTCTGGAAGACGGAGTCCTCTACGCACTTGTGGGAGAACAGGAGCAGCGAGACCCCATCGTGCGGCAACGCAGGGAGGGACATGGTTGGCCCTGGGACCCGTTGTCGGAGGGCTTCAACCAACCGGAGAATCCCTGGGGATTTGGGCAGACCCTTGTGGCCATCAACCCGAAAACGAAGGAGGTCCTGTGGAGCCATCGGGAGGCGGAACCTGTGGACAGCCGAGCTCTCTGCATGAAAAGCGGGCGAATCTACGTCTTTCGATTTGGGTCGTACCTTGCGTGTCTGGACGCGAAAACCGGTGGGGAAATCTGGCGGAAGACAAAGGAGAACGCCCCTGAACTTTTTGAGTCGCTCGGCAAATACTTGAACCGCCAGGACTGGCGAACCAACTGGCGAACCACTGCTTATCTGAAGTGCAGCGACAAGGCTTTGTACTTTTCCGGCCCGCCGATTGGGAAGCTCCTCGCGGTTTCCGCCGAAGACGGGAAAATTCTCTGGGAGGACCCTTACAACAACTTCCAGTTAGTTCTGAGGGATGACGGGCTTTACGGGATCAGCGGGCAAATAGACAATGCCCTCAGCAAAATGTTCGACCCCCTCACAGGAAGGGTACTCAAGGAGATTAAGGTGGGTCGGCGTGCCTGCACTCGCCCGACTGGGTCCATTGACGCGTTATTCTTTCGGGCTGGCGAAGGTTCGACACGCCTCGATGTTAGCACTGGCCGCCCGGAGCTGGTTTCGCCGATGCGTGCCCAGTGCCATGACGGCGTGACGATTGCCAACGGCCTCGTGTACTGGTGGCCGTCGGTGTGTGATTGCAACCTCACCCTGTATGGCATCACGTGCCTGGGACCGGCCGGGGACTTCGATTTCGATAAGGGGGCGAGCAACTCAGAGCGGCTGGAGAAAGCCAGCGATTGGGCGAAGGTTGCCGACCTGCCGGAGTCCCCAGCCGATTGGCCCACCTTCCGGGGGAACAATACTGGCAGCGTCACGACAGAGGCTGTGGTCTCCCAGAATTGTCGGCGGTTGTGGCAGTATTCGTCTCCGGCGGGTGTGGCGCCTACGGCCCCGACGGCTGTGAGCGGGATGGTGTTCCTGAGCGGGTCCGATGGAATCCTTCGAGCACTGGACGTCGCAACCGGCGAACCGCGATGGAAAGCATACACCGGAGGCGGTGTGCGTATTCCGCCGACCATCTGGAAAGGGAGGGCTCTCGTAGGGTCGGGCGATGGATGGGTCTATGCCTTTGAAGCGCGAACCGGGCGGCTCCTCTGGCGCTTTCGAGCGGCCCCGGTGGAGCGCAAGATCCCCGTCTATGGCGAGCTGCTTTCCACCTGGCCAGCGGCGAGCGGCGTGCTGGTGGCCGATGGGGTCGCCTATGTGGCTGCCGGGATCGTCAATTACGACGGCACGCACGTTTATGCGCTCGATGGCGCAACCGGTGAAATCAAGTGGCAGAACAACACCTCTGGCCACCTGGAGAGCGAGTCGCGCTCCGGAGTTAGCGTGCAGGGTCACTTGCTTCTCTACGGCGGGAAGCTGTGCCTGGCCGGCGGGAACGCAGTCTCACCGGCAATCTACGACATCGCGGATGGAAAATGCCTCAACGAGCCCGACGTGCTGCGACGCGTTCAGAATAATAACGTCCCGTCAACGCAAAGCCCGCGTGGCTGGGAACTGTATCAGATTGCGAAGGGCGTAGTAGTCAGCGGCAAGCCCTTCTACGCGCACCCGAAGTACAAAGTGTACGACGCCTCTGTCTTCAACAAAACGCTGATTGCGTCAACGGGCGATCGAGACATCGCCTGGGTGAACAACTCCAAAATCATGTGCTTCGCTCGTGGCGCCGAAGGGGACGCTGGCCAGGGCGAAAAATACCTCGCGGGGTGGGGAAAGCTCCAAATCCCCGGTCTCAAGCCCTTGTGGGAGAGGAACTGCTCCGAGAGCGTGGCTCTGGCGGTGTGCAAGAATGCCGTTGTGGTCGCCAACTCGTCGGAAATCGCGGCCCTCGACCTGAAGGATGGCAGAGTCCTTTGGACCCGTCCACTGCCGTCGTCTCCGGTTCCGTGGGGACTGGCTGTGGACCGGGAGGGACGGATAGTGGTTACCCTCGAGGACGGGCAGGTTCTGTGCTTCGGTTGAGACGATATGACCTGCGACCGGCCGCGATACAGAGCGCGATAAACGACCCTAAAACGCCGGGAACGCGCCTTTGGCTCACTTGCGCGGCTTCCTGCTCGCTTATGGTGGTAGGTGAAACAGAATAGATTGACTGTCCTGCTTTGCGTGGGGGCTTGTCTTTGGTCTCACGCGGCGTACGCGTGCAGATATAGCGTGCGAGACGTCGGCTTCGTTGATGCTGGCGCCGAGCCATATCGTTTCTATGGCTACGTAAACCAGGACACTCCGGCAGAAGTCGCCGCCGCCTTCGCGCAAATATCACAGGCCGCGTTTGTGGACTCTAACGTTTCTGCCGAGATAATTGACACGGTCAAACAAAAAGAGCATCCAGCCGTTAAATACCTCAACGCTGCCGAAGGCGGGGTAGAATCCTTCCCCGCAGGAGTCGTGGTCTCGCCGGACGGACAGTCGCTTATCGTCCCTGTTACGAGCCCCAATCAGCCTTTCGAGAAAACATTGCGCTCAGCGCTGGAGGAGGTCGTTTCGTCGCCAAAGCGTGACGAAATTCTACGGGAGATCACCTCAGTGTACGCTGTGATACTGCTGATTGAGGGAGGGGACCGCGAAGAAAATGCGAGGGCGAGGAAGGCGACTCGGGGCGCCATTGAGAGAATAACCAGGGAGATGGAAATCACCCCAGAGTCCGTCGCCCGGCCTCCTGTGCTTGTCGTGATGGACCCGGAATCAATTCCCCGGGAAAGAACGTTGCTCTGGAGTCTCGGATTGGACGCGGACAAGTTAAGAGAGCCTCTCGCAGCCGTGATTTACGGAAGAATGCGCTGGATTGGACCGCTAATGAAAGGTGAAGAAATAACTGACGCTAATCTGAATGGCGTCCTCTCCGTCATTGGGGCGCAATGCGAGTGTGGGTTCGCCATATCCTGGGTGCAGGGGACAATGCTCCCTACCAGGTGGGACGGGGAAACGCGAGCCCTCGCGGCGAAAGCTCTCGGGTTCGACCCGGAAAACCCTATGGTGAAGATGGAGGTAAGTGGGATTCTGGCAAGAGGGGCTTCCTTTTCTGGCGTTCCTTTTGGATACATCGAGTTAACCGAAGAACCCGAACCTCATTCAGAAACACAAAGTATCTCTCCTCCTGAACACCAGAATAAGACCTTTTCTGATTCCCCGGCCGGCAAAGTGGTCCCGGAGAGGCGGGCTGTTGCTCGAAGCGGACTCACCATGCAGAGGTCATTGTATCTCATCGCGGGCCTGGCAGTCTTAGTCCTTGCCGTAGGCTTCTTAATGCTCTTTCGTGCGCGAATGAGAAACCATGACAACGTTGGGCCGCACACTGAGGAAAAGCCCCGCTGAACGGGGAGTAGCCCAACCGCGAGGTAAAACCCTTGCTGTGCGCGCTGGTCAGGTTTCGACGTTCCCTGGTCGAAGGTGCGGCTCTATCTCGGTGACACAGCGGAGACGCCCGCTGTAAGCCCCGAAGGATCGGCTGACAACTATGCTGTCCTGGCGCCTCTGGCCCGCTTCAGCGGGGCATCCGTCTTAGACACGGGCTTCAGCCCGTGGTCGCCTGGCCCGTCGTGAGTTTCCTTTGGAGTCCCCTTCAGGGGACTTCTCGATGACCTGGATTCATCCAGGCCACGCCACCAAAACACAGCCGCACCCTGGCGCGCACCCGGGTGTTGCTTTGGCAACTCGTGCCCTGGTATTCTTACGACGACAGCCCGGAACGAAATGAACACAACCCATCGCAAGGTGAGGCGTGTGAACCGAAATCTACCGACACGCTTCCGCTGGCTCTGGGCGCGGGCCCGGATAGCCGGGTCCGAAAACCCCGGGTACGCGGCCTGGCAGCATTACCCCGATGCAACCCGATGGGCCGAGGCCACTCTGAGGCGACTCAAATCCTGGGGCTTTACCACGATTGGCGGCTGGAGCGATTTCAAAACCGTGAGACAATGCCGCGAGAGCGATGCGGCCTTCATGGATCTTCTACAGTGCGATTTCGCAATCCCCTGCGTTAGAGGAAGTTGCAACGTTGCATTTTCGTCTTGGCACTACGTTTCCTCTTTTGCGTAGAGGGTGTTGGCCCCTCAGG
>Ga0315289_10016236_pt1 | contig 10290 bp, 7 predicted proteins | sample YL17G11_40_MG_FD_203452 | JGI IMG/M metagenome (GOLD analysis project Ga0315289, IMG submission 203452) | Sediment microbial communities from Yellowstone Lake, YNP, Wyoming, USA - YL17G11_40 | ecosystem: Environmental > Aquatic > Freshwater > Lake > Sediment | place: USA: Wyoming | collected...
GCCGGTGGGCGTGCTGGATCGAGCGCTACCCCGAACACGGATCGGACGGATTTGGACCTATGTTGGGGATGACAAGCACCCCTACACGGTCTACGACTACACGCCGACTCGCAGTCGGGACGGACCGGTCGAGTTCATGAAAGACTTCAATGGTTACCTACAAGCCGATGCCTACTCGGGCTACGAAGCACTCTACGAGGATAAGAAGCGAAAGGTGACCGAAGTCGCGTGCTGGGCGCATGCCCGGAGAAAGTTCTTCGAAGCCCAGTCCTCCGACATCATGCGCTCCATGGTCATGCTCGCGTACATCCGGCTTCTGTACGATGTGGAGCGCGAAGCCAAAGAGATGAAGCTGCGTGGCGACGGCCGCCTCGCCCTGCGGCAGGCCAAAAGTGTGCCCATCCTCGACGACGTTAAGGACTATCTCGAACGGGAACAGCCCAACGTGTTGCCGAAAAGCCCGGAAGGACAAGCGATCTCTTACGCGTTGTCGAACTGGGAAGCCCTGATGCGCTACTGTGAAGACGGAGACCTGGAGATCGACAACAACGGCGCCGAGCGAAGCCTGCGGGGAGTCGCCGTCGGACGAAAGAACTGGCTCTTCTTCGGCAGCGACAGCGGCGGCTGGACCGCCGCCGTCCTCACCAGCTTCATCACTACGTGCAAACGACTCCAGATCAATCCGTTCGCCTACCTCCGTGACATCTTTGACCGCATCAGCCCTCATCCCGTTAACCGCCTCGACGACCTCCTCCCCGACAACTGGAAAGCCGCTCAAAACTCCACCCAAAACCTCCCCGCCTGATCCCCCAATCGCCAAAATCCGTGCCAGCCTCCATATGTGTTTACCGGACGGTTACGGCTTTTCCTCCTCCCGGCGTGCTCACTTCCACCTTGATTTGCACGTTCACCGCATAAGGCGCGACTTTGGCCATCTCGGCGTAGGGATCCTCCATGGCGTAATTGCCGGTGTCCAGGCTGACGCCGAACCAATCGGACTCCACCCCGTGGATGATTCTCAACAGACTTTCTGCGTCCGGGACAATTCCCCAGTGGTTTTCCATGGCAAGGAAGATGCCCTGCTTTCCCGAATGCCGACAGGCTTCTTCCGTCGTTTCGATGCACCACTGGATTGCTTTATCCTGAGGTACCCCCTTCGGCGCATCTCCGGCAAAAATGCGAAGACTGGGAATGCCCAGAATCGCCGCATGATCCACCCACTGTCTAACATGCTGCAGGTTCTTCTCTCTTTCCGGCCCGGGGGGATAGGTGAACGTATTTCGGATCCCGAGGTCGGACAGGCCCAGCCCAAGCAGAAAGGCTTTTCGTTTGTATCGCAGCAAATACTCTTCCGTTAAAGGGTCCGGGAAATAGTAGGAAGTCGGTTCCGCCGCGCCTAAACCCATTCTGGCACACTCGTCCAAGAAGTCTTCCATCGTCATGGAAGGAGGAGTTTCCTCCTGGAGATATTTCCGGTACGAGTAGGCGGTGCAGCTTAGTTTCATGCGCGAACCGAACTTGCGCTGAATGGGTGAGACCGGATGCGCATTCGTGGGTAGACAGGACATCGCGGTAATTCCCGCGGATGACACGATAGCTTTCGAAAGGAAATCTCTTCTCGATAGTTGAGGCAACATCTCTTCTCCTTTCAAATCAGAGTCAATTCCTCCCTCCAATGGAGATCGCGCTTCGCCGTCGAACGTTAACCGGCAGGATTATGCTATCACGAGCAAACGGCGGGCATATGCAAAAAATGCCCTCATCCGGCAACTTTGATAGAATTCCGCAGATGCCAGTTCCGCAACAGCAGACACGTTCTTTCTAATGGAGGTATTCACCCATGACAACGTTATCCCGACGCACCTTCCTCCAGCGTACGGCCGGTGGCTTGGCCGGTCTTTCCGCAGTCACTTTTCTTCCCAAGAGCGTCCGCGGCGCCAACGACCGAATACACGTAGCGGCCATCGGCGTTCGCACCCAGGGAACAATCATGGCTCGCAGTTTCATTAAGACTGGCCGGGCGGAAGTAAGCGCTGTTTGCGATGTGGATCGCGAAATCCTTGCGAGACGGGCGAAGGACATTGAGTCCGCCCAAGACAGAGCACCGAAAACCTATACCGATTTTCGGCGCGCACTGGAGGATCAGGAGGTTGATGCTGTCCTTGTAGCCACTCCCGATCACTGGCACGCCATCATGGCCATCCGTGCGTGTGAGGCAGGAAAGGACGTCTATCTCGAAAAGCCGTGCGCGCACAATGTCCGGGAGTGCCAATTGATTGCGAAAGCCGCCCGAAAATACAAGCGCATCATTCAACATGGGACCATGCAACGGAGTGGCGCCCATTTCCAGCAAGCCAGAGAATACGTTCGTTCCGGCAAACTCGGGAAAATCGGTCTGATTCGATGTTATAGCGTCCTGGGACGCGAGAGCATCGGCCACAAACCCGATACCCAGCCGCCATCTCATCTCGATTATGATTTCTGGCTCGGACCGGCCCCTGAAAGGCCTTACAACGAAAACCGGGTCCACTACAACTGGCGCTTTATGTGGGATTACGGCACCGGGGACATGGGCAACTGGGGGGTCCACGGGCTGGATATCCCCCTCTGGACATTGGACCTGGGTTGGCCCCAGGCCGTCTCCTGTTCAGGAGGAAAGTTCATCTACGACGATGACAAAGAAACGCCCGATACCCAATTGACGCTCTATGAGTATCCGGGGTTGACCATGATCTGGGAACTCCGCATGTGGTCGAAATATCCCAATGTGGGAGGAATCGACGACAGCGATACTGGCACTACCTTCTATGGCGATGAACAAGCGCTGAATATCACACGGGCAGGATGGAAGGCCTTCACCAAAGATGAGAAGAAACTGGTTGCCCAGGGTCATGCCGAGGACGATAAGTTCCTCCTTCACGCAAATGACTTTATCAACAGCATGCTATCGCGCAAGGCACCGATTGCGGATATCGCTTCCGGTCATATCAGTGCGGCGGTTTCCATTCTCGGCAATGTGGCCTATCTGGCAGGAGAGAAGATTCGCTACGACCCGGTGAAAGACGAAATGGACAAAAGTGAAAAGGACCACCTTCTAACACGGACATATAGAGAGACATGGCCCTTGCCGGTTGTCTGACATTGCGGTGCGCTCTGACAACCTCGTCCAGCTCGTCAACTGATTGGAGGTGGAGGGGCCTTCCTTCACGCTTTGCGTGACATGCCCAGGAACTTCATCGAGAATTGCCTGCTGCATCTCGGAAGGGCCCGTATCTGTCTCTCCACCTTTGCTGAGCGCGAAGTTCAAACCGCGGGGACATTGACATCCACGAATGGCCGAAACTCTGTTTGGACATTGCAAACCCCCTGGGATGACCGTATCCTACGGGTCTGGTAGCTTAGCTCGTCCGCCTCTGAGCTGGTCATTCGCTCTGCCATTGCACGTACTGAAAGCAGGAGAGTATCCATGACTTGGAATCTTGTTTTGGCAATTCTACTTCTTGTGTCCTTGGGCTCCGCTGCAGATGCGACGGTCGTCGTCCATCTGGATGTCTCAGAAGTCCCCGAGCTGGCCGACTGGGGAAATAAGGCGAAGGGGGTCATCGAGGAATGGCACCAGAGGACAACAAATCTTATCCCAACGAAGGGATTTAATGTGCCTACAGAGGTCTGGCTGAGAATACGCAAATCAGATCGAGGGATCGCTGGGACTTCCGGCGCACGCATCACGGTTTCCTCCGGTTGGATACAAAAACGTCCTGAGGATATCGGGTGCGTTTACCACGAACTCGTGCATGTAATACAGAATCACGGGCTACGTGTTTCCGGTTGGCTGACCGAAGGAATTGCGGATTATCTGCGCTGGGCGATTTACGAAGGGAAGAGCCAGGATTGGTTCCCATTCAGGGACAGGCCCCAGGGCTACAGGGATAGCTACCAAGTGGCCGGAGGATTTTTCCTGTGGTTGGAATCCGATCGCTGCCCCGGAGTTGTCAACAAGCTCAATACCGCTCTGAGGAAACGCACCTACAAGGATGAAAGCTTCTTCAAAGAAGAGACGGGACAAACGATCGACGAGCTGTGGGCAGACTACGTCAAAGATAGAAAGAAGATCTGACCAGTGTTTGCGCCCGACGGCACGACAGGGGAACGGAGGATGGAGCCGTGCCTGAACACTAAACCCTTCGGGAATCAAGTTGAATGACATCTCACCTCAGAGCCTTATCTGCTGACCGCTGCCGCATTCTGCGGATGACAGTGGCGTTCTTCGTTTTCTTGTTTTGTCCCCGCGCGGTCCCGGGACAAACCAACCATGCAGCCATTCCCTGGGACATGAAAACGCTGGCCGCTGTTCCGAAGTGGGCGGCTCTGGAACGGCCCAAAGTTGACGGAGTAGGAGCCATCACTTTTACGGGACTGCCTTTTCATAGCAAACCGACGCGCGTGTTCGCCTGGCTGGGCACTCCCAAGGTGAAGGCCGGTGAAAAGGTGCCTGCGATGGTGCTCATACATGGCGGGGGCGGAACAGCGTTCGACGAGTGGGTGCGCCTCTGGGTGGAACGCGGATACGCCGCGATTGCGATGGATACCTGCGGCCAGCTCCCGGTTGGTAATTACGGCGATTGGGTTCGCGATGAACAAGGCGGGCCGCCGGGTTGGGGTGGCTTCAACCAGATGGATTGGCCCCGCGAAGATCAATGGACTTTCCACGCGGTAGCCGACGCTATTCAGGCACACTCGTTGATCCGCTCCTTGCCGGAAGTGGACCCCGAACGCACCGGTGTCACGGGCATTTCCTGGGGTGCCTATCTGACCTGCATTGTCGCCGGGGTGGATCACCGATTCAAACTGGCCGTGCCGGTATATGGCTGCGGCTTTTATCGCGACACCCTCTTCGAAGATGATTTGAGACAGCTCAGACCGGAAGATTCAGCCCGGTGGATGGCCTGGTGGGATCCTTCGGTTTATTTGGGCAGCGCGGAAGTGCCGATGCTCTGGGTGACCGGCAGCAACGATTTTGCCTATACTATGAATGCCTTGCAGCTTTCCTATCGTCTGCCCAAGGGGCCGCGCTCGCTTTGCATCCGGCTTCGGATGCCCCACGCCCACGGCGGTCCTGGCGAGAATCCCGAGGAAGTCCGGGTCTTTGCCAACAGCGTTCTCAAGGGTGAAGCGGCGCTCCCTGCCCTCACCGGCTTGGGCCGGGAGGGAACAAACGTTTGGGCAACGTATGCCGCGAAAGTCCCCATGGTCAAAGCCGAGCTGAATTACACCAAAGACACGGGCCGATGGCAGGACCGAAAATGGGAGTCGATTCCTGCACAACTAACGGATGGCCGGGTTGCCGCGAGCCTGCCGGAGGGAACTCGGGTGTATTACTTCAACCTCGTTGATCAACGGGACTGCGTAGTGAGCACAGAACACGAGGAATTCCGGTCGCCGTAAATCCGCGAAAAGGAATCTGCTGAACAAGACTATAAATCCATGAAAAAGGTGAAAACAACCATACTAAGAACAATGATCGGCCTCTTGCTCGGGCTGACCTGGACCGCGCAGGCAAAACTCTCCAATCCAAACACCGACTGGTTCAGCCAGGCGAAATATGGTGTCTTCGTGCATTTCCTGCCCTCCGGCAAACCGGGCCTGGAACAGGTGGAGCAGTTTGACGTGAAGGCGCTGGCGAGGCAGTTGGAGGAGATGGGAGCCGGATATTTGGTGCTGACCCTGGGGCAGAACTCCGGGTACTTCAACTCACCCAACGCCGCCTACGAAAAGCGAACGGGCTACGCGCCCGGCGAGCGGTGCGCCACCCGCGACTTGCCGTTGGATCTTTACCAGGCGCTGCAGCCGAAGGGCATTCGCTTGCTACTCTACCTGCCCTGCCAGACGCCCAACGAGGATACGCGCGCGCAGAAAGCCTTCGGTCTGCCTCAAGGCGAGCAGGACCAGCCCATCGACCTGGCCTTCGCCCAGAAGTGGAGCGAGGTCATCCAGGAATGGGCTGACCGCTACGGGGAGAAGGTTTTCGGCTGGTGGTTCGACGGTGGCTACGAGCGCATTCACTTCAACGATGCCATCGCCGCTCGTTACGCGGCGGCCGTCAAACACGGCAATCCCAAGGCCATTGTGACCTTCAATCCCGGCGTCAAAGTCGTCCGCTGGACGAAGGCCGAAGATTACACCGCTGGCGAACTCAACGAACCGCTGCAAGTCATTCCCACCGAACGCTGGCTGCAAGGATCGCAGTGGCATGCGCTGACCTATCTGGGCGACAACTGGGGACGGCGGAACACGCGGTTCACCGATGATCAATGGATTGAATGGGCCCGGAACGTCACCGCCAAGCAGGGGGTGCTCACCCTGGACATGGGCCCCAACTACGATGCTGCTGCAGGACCAGTCGGACACCTGGCTGAAGCTCAGGTGAAGCAGGTTAAGGCGATCCGGACCGCTCTCCGCCAGGCAGCCAACGCGGCCACACCCAAACGTCTCAAGCGCGCAGAGAGTTTCTTTGGCATCCACTTCGACTTTCATGCCGGAACCGACTGCAAGGAGATCGGCAAGAACACGACTCCTGAGATGATCGAAAAGATCATCGCCGCAGCGCATCCCGACTACATCCAGATCGACTGCAAAGGGCATCCCGGCCTGTCGAGTTATCCGACCAAAGTCGGCAACCAGGCCCCGGGATTTGTCGGCGACCCGTTGCGAGTGTGGCGCGAGGTGACTGCCCGGCACGGCGTGGCACTCTACATGCACTATTCTGGTGTCTGGGATTCCAGGGCCATCAGCCTGCATCCAGACTGGGGCGTGGTAAATGCCGACGGCAAGACCAACGGCAACGCGACATCGTTCTTCGGTGCCTACGCGGATCGACTGTTGATCCCACAACTGCGCGAACTGGCAGGGGATTACGGGGTGGACGGAGCCTGGGTGGACGGCGAATGCTGGGCATCCGTGCCGGACTACAGCGAGCCCGCTCTCAAAGCCTTCCGCGAAACAACGGGAATCCAGGACGTTCCGCGCAAGGCCGGCGAGCCACATTGGTACGAGTTCCTCCAGTTCAACCGCGACACTTTCCGCGGCTACCTGCGGCACTACATAACCGAGGTGAAGAAAACGAATCCGGACATGCAGCTCTGCAGCAACTGGGCCTTCACCGACCACATGCCCGAGGCGGTCTGCGCGCCGGTAGACTGGATTTCGGGTGATTTCATGCCGGAAGACGCCGTTAATTCCGCCCGGTTTTCGGGCCGCTACCTGGCCCGCCAAGGAAAGCCGTGGGACCTGATGGCCTGGAGCTTCACGACCCAGGGAGAACGAAGGAATGGGTCCAACCAGAAAACGGCTATTCAATTGGAGCGCGAAGCCGCCGTCGTGCTGGCTCAAGGCGGAGGTTTCCAGGTGTACTACAATCAAAGGAGAGATGGCTCGGTGCCCGAAGGGCATCTGCCAGTCATCGCGGAAGTGGCTAGGTTCTGCCGTGCCCGACAGCCCTTCTGCCAGGGAGCCACGCCCGTGCCACAAATTGCCTTGGTCTATTCCACGGCGTCGCATTACCGCGAAATCAATGGTCTTTTCAGCCGCGACCTGTCGCGCCTCGGCGGCACGATGCAAGCCCTGGTGGAGAGCCAGGAAACGGTGGACGTCGTAAGCGAACACATACTCGCCAAACAGATGGCGGACTATCCCCTCATCGTGGTTGCAGAATGTGACTACCTGGAACCGGCCTTCAAGCAACAGCTTGTCCGCTACGTGGAGAACGGCGGAAGCCTGTTGCTCGTCGGTCCTCAAGCCGCGTCGCTGTTTGCGTCGGAACTGGATGCCACTCTCGACGCCGCCCAATGTGAACCGCGTTATCTGGCGTACGGCGATGCGTTGGTCTCAACCCGTGGTCAGACGCAGACGCCCAAGCTCGGGGACCGGGCAAAGGCCTTTGGCCAATTGCACACCACCAACGACGCCGCTTCCGACGCACAACCCGCGGCGTCCATCACCCCGTTGGGCAAAGGTAAAATCGCGGCCACCTACTTCTCCTTCAGCCGCGGATATCTCGAACAACGATCCCCCAAGATGCGGGCGTTTCTGGATGATTTGGCCCGCCATCTCTTTCCGAGGCCGATGGTGGAAGTCAAAGGCTTGCCGGATGTGGATGTTTCCGTCAGCCGGCTGCAAGGCAGACTTGCGATCAATCTCGTGAACACCTCCGGATCGCACTGGGACACGAAGAAACCGCTGATTGAATCCATCGACACCGTCGGCCCGCTGGAGACCTCGATCCGAACCACCACAAAGCCCGCGAAGATCACGCTGCAGCCCGAAGGACAACCTTTGGCCTTCGAGTATCGCGACGGCCTGGCGCGGATGACTGTGCCTCGACTGGGAATCCACAGCATCGTCGTGGTCGAATAAGAACCCGCCCATGAAACACGTTGTGGAGCCAAGAATGTTGACCCGCATCTTTGCGGCAGGGCTTGTGATGGCCGCCACGAACGCGGGAGATCACGCGTAATGCCGGACTGAGGCGCGCATCGACTTCGTCAAAAGTCTGCTCAAGGATCACAAGGTTAACCTCGGGCAAGCCCCCGTTGCCGGCATGAATGAAGGCCTTCGACAGACCGTCAATATGAACGTTACTATTGTTCGTCGTCATGGCGCCTCCAGTACGAACGTCCACGGCGGCGCCCCCTACGACAACCTGTACACGGATATCCTCCTGACGAAGGGCGGGGACGGGTTCCACCTGAGCGGCGGCAACCGCAGCGACGAGGGGAACTCAGGTGTTCGGGATACCTACTGGAACCTCCGCAAGTTGGCAGGGACCTTCAGCGGGATCAAGGGACCAGACAGGCATCCCCAGATGAACATTGTCGGTGTGAAGGGATTGACCACGGTGCGGCCCTCGAACGACTCCCTCGACGTCTGGATCGAGAGCTGGCCGGGCGAACAGACCCGGCCAGCCAATCTCTACCTGGCGCAACGAGAAAGGAGAGCAAATCATGAGTAAGACTCACCAATGGATCTATGCTGTCGTCGCCATGATGCTCACCATAGCCACATTTTTGACTGCCCCTGCCGTCGAAGCACGGACCTACTACGTGGCCACCAGCGGCAATGACAACCACTCGGGGTCCGAGGCGGAGCCGCTGCGCACGATTCAAAAGGCGGCGGACCTGGCCCGTGCGGAGGATACGATTTTGGTTCGAGATGGTGTCTACTCCGAGGCCGTGGTCCTGCGCTTCTCCGGGCAGAAGGGCAAGCCGATAGTGCTAAAACACTATCCCGGCGAGCGGCCGGTGATTCAACCCGGCCAGCCGGGCGAAAGGCCGCTGGGCCAGGGCGTGCTGCTTCAGGCGCAAGAGGGCTATCAAAAGCCGATCGGATGGATTGTGATCGAAGGACTTGAAATCCGGTACGGATGGGATGGCGTCAAGTTCTACAACGCCCACGACATCGTGATCCGCAATTGCCACATCCACGAGAACTGGAATCAGGGCATGCTGGGAAACGGCAATCGCGTGCTCATCGACCGAAACGTCATCGCCGGCAATGGCACGAACAAGGACGCGCGCCAGAGCCTGATGCACGGAATCTATGCCACGGGCACCGCCTTTACGGTCACGAACAATCTCATTTACTCCAACGCGGCCTATGGCATCCAGGTGGCGGCGTACGATTACAACAAAGACTCGATGGCGGGGCCAGAATATGCCGAGGCCAAGAATTGGTTAATCGCTAATAACACGCTTGCATTCAGCAAGAATGCTTCAGGCATCGTGATTTGGCAGGATGGCGTCGAGAACTGTGTGGTTCAAAACAACATCTTCTATAAGAACGCCGGGCCTAATGGGATCGTGTTCTACTCGCAAAAGGGGCAACGACATCTGGTCAGAAACAACATATTTTATCTGCCCGGTGACAACCTGGTGTCGTCTGAAGAGGATGCGTACCAGGCCATCGACAACCAACAGATCGATCCGCGTTTTGCAGACCCCGATTCCTTCGACTTTCACCTCAAACCCATCTTCTACACTTGCGGACGGTGTTAAAGAATTGGGTGCTTGGAAATGAAGGACTTAGAGAAACGCAGCGTGAATTTGCCCCAAAAATGTAGTGCCATAAAACGGGGGAAATTCTGCTGGGAACAGCATTTTTTTCTTAACACGGATGTCGCTCCTGTGCTGAAATGTGGCGTAGTGGCTAAAGTTACCCCGTTGGGAGGAGGAGCGACGGATGTTCATGAGAGAGAAGGTGTCGGGAAAGTATCGGTATCTGCAGGTGGTTCACAAC
>Ga0315289_10016238_pt1 | contig 10289 bp, 6 predicted proteins | sample YL17G11_40_MG_FD_203452 | JGI IMG/M metagenome (GOLD analysis project Ga0315289, IMG submission 203452) | Sediment microbial communities from Yellowstone Lake, YNP, Wyoming, USA - YL17G11_40 | ecosystem: Environmental > Aquatic > Freshwater > Lake > Sediment | place: USA: Wyoming | collected...
GGTGAGCGGGTGACTGTCCATCTCAACGGCGTGCTCGTCGTGGACAACGTCGTCATGGAGAATTACTGGGAGCGCGACAAGCCCATTTATCCCCTGGGCCAGATCGAGCTCCAGGCTCACAGCACCCTGCTGTTTTTCAAAAATATTTATCTTCGGGAATTATCAACAATAAAGGAATAAGAAATTCATTTTCCGCCGCGCTGGCCGCCCGTTTTTATTGCTCCGGCCGGGTTTGTCAAACTCCGTCGGTCACTGCTGACGGACGGTTTTCAGATGCTTGTCGAACCAGGCGATATATCGCTCAAGGCGGTCGCGTTGGTAGCTCGGCATGGTCAAGCCATGGAACTGGCCGGGGTAGATGACAAGCTGCGTCTCGACGCCGAGGCTTTTGAGCGCCTGGTACATCTGTTCGCCGCCGACGATCGGGACGTTGAAATCCTTATCACCGCCCATGAAGAGCGTCGGCGTCTTGATCCGGTCGACCTGGAAAAAGGGGTAGGAGATCTTCAGCCAGAGGTCGCGCGCTTTCCAGGGTGGCCCGATCTCCTGCTCGTATTGGGCGATATACTGGTCGCCGCCGTACATCGATAATTGCAGGGCGCTGCCGGCGCCGCTGACGGCCGCTTTGAAGCGCGGGTCGGTGGCGATCGTATAGTCGGTCAGGATGCCGCCGTAGCTCCAGCCGCCGATGCCGAGCCGGGCGGGATCGGCTACGCCCGCGGCGACGGCTTGGTCCACCGCTCCGAGAAGGTCCATGACCTCAAAATGCCCCCAGTCGGCGTAGATCGCTTTCTGATAGGCGCTGCCGCGGCCCGAGCTCCCGCGATAGTTGACCTCCAGCACCACATACTCGTTGGCCGCGAAGAACTCCCGGTCGAAGTTGAACGAGTGCTGGTCCTGGCCGTTCGGCCCGCCGTGGATGTAAAGCAGAGTCGGATAGCGCCGGCCCGATTCGTAGGACGCCGGCTTCACTATTAAGCTGTTGACGACCATGCCGTCCTTGCTTTTAGACGTGAAGTCTTCCGTGGTCGCGAGCTGGAGATCGGCAAGAAGCGCGTCGTTCTGATGGGTGAGTTTTCGCAGCCCGCCGCCGTCAAGGGCATGCACCTCGGCGATCTCGGTGGCCGATCCGGCAAGGAGCGCGAGCAAGCCGTCGGACGATTGAGTGAGGCTCGAGACCGTCCGGCGGCCGGACGTAAGCTTATCGACCGGGCCGCCTTCGGCGGACGTCCGGCCGATATAAACGACGCGGTCGTCGGCGACGAAAAAGAGGAGGTTTTTTCCGTCGTGTGTCCACACGATCGGGCCCGACGCGCCGCGGTCGAGTTTTTCGGTCAGGAGACGGGGTGCGCCGCCCTCAGCCGGGACGATCGCCAGCTTATTGAGGTTATAGGCGGTGAAGCGGGGTTCCTCGCCCTGAAGGTAGGCGATCCATTTGCCGTCCGGGCTCCAGGACGGCCGGCCGCCGTCCGGCCCGGCAAACGTCGTGAGTCGGCGTGGCTCGGCTCCAGGCTTGGCCTCGACCACATAGACGTTCGTGTCGTCGGTGCGGTCGGGGTCGGGAGCGCGGCCGCTGACGAACGCGACCCTCGTTCCGTCGGGCGACCACGACGGCGATCGATCGTCGAACGGGCCCGAGGTCAGAGGCTCGGCCTTGCGGCTCGCCACATCGAATAGCCAGATGTGCGAATAAAGACGCTTGAGGTAGCCTTCACGGTCCTGCTTGAAGTGGTATCGGTCGATGACGATGGGCGGGGCTGTCTTGCGCTTCCAGCCTTCCATTTTCTCGGGCTCGCTCGCCGGGTCGATATCGCTCGAGACGAAAACAAGCCGCGTTCCGTCGGGCGACCAGGAATAATCGCCGACGCCGCCCTTGACATCGGTGAGTTTCTGGGCCTCGCCGCCCCTCCGGTCGAGGAGCCAGACCTGGGCGCCTTTTTTCTTTTCCTCGTCCGTGCCGCGCGAGGCGATGAACGAGAGATAGCGGCCGTCCGGGCTCCAGCGGGGCGAGCTTTCGCTGTCGGGGCTCGACGTCAGACGGAGCTGTTGAGTCCCGTCCCAGCTGACCATCCAGATGTCGGAGTCGCGCTTGTCCTTTTCGGCGTCCACGGTCGAAATGGTATAGGCCACCCATTTCCCCTCGGGTGAAATCTGCGGATCGCCCACGCTCCGGATCTTGAACATGTCGTCGAGCACGATCGCCCGCTTGGCCGGCTGTTGGGCGAGCATAGTGGGAACGGATAGGGCTAAGGCCGCGAGGACGATGACGGCGATGGCCGTCAAACGTTTGAAATCTTTTCTCTTTTTTACGATAAGCTTTTGCGTTTGGTTGTGTTGTTTTCGCATGAGTCTTATATATCGCCAGTCGCCTTCCTCTGTCAATGCCGCGCCGCTTGACCTTATCGCCCGAGGAACATATGATCGGAGAGCTTCGAAAAGGGAGCCGCTCGAGAGCCGGGACATCGGGAAGATGGAGAAAAAGAAATTTTTTTTAAAACCAAATTCGGCTATAATAGAAAGGCATATTTGGAAGGAGTTTGATAATAACCCTATAAGGAGGAAACCATGAAACGTTTTGGTCTGACGTTTGGTCTTGTCCTGAGCCTAGCTTTTCTTCTGGCGCTGCCTTCCGTCGCCTTCGCCCAGGGAGGTCAAGTCCGTCCAAGTCTAAAAGCCAGCGTTATGCAAAGACTGGGAACGGACGCCGATATCACCATCGAATTCAGCCGGCCGGGCGTAAAAGGACGAAAAATATGGGGTGCCTTGGTGCCCTACGGTCTGGCTCCCGGAAACCAATATTCCAAAAACAAGCCATTTCCCTGGCGGGTGGGCGCTAACGAAAACACCACCATTGAATTTAAAAAAGATGTTCTTATTGAAGGGAAGCCATTGCCTGCGGGAAAATACGGCATCCATATGATCCCCTCGGAAAACGACTGGATCATCATCTTCAGCAAGAATAATTCCGCATGGGGAAGCTTTACCTATAGCCAGGAGGAAGATGCCCTCCGCGTCACGGTCACTCCGGTAAAAGCTCCCCACCAAGAGTGGTTGATATTCGGGTTTGAAGATCTGGCGGGAACATCGGCCACCGCTTACCTTCACTGGGAACAACTGAAAGTCCCCTTTAAAATTAAGTTGGCCCAATAGTTAACAGAACAGATTCTTAGGACGGCTTTCCTGAAGCGCAAGCCTATTGCGACCTAAAAGAGGGAATATTATAAAAAAGTTTATTTATGCAGTCTTTGGATTGGCGCTGTTTCTCAACCTCGAGGGAAAGGCCCAACAGAGTGCGGTTGCCAATGCCGCAGATTTGGAAATCGCCCTTCACAAGCTTAATGTCCTTGGGAGCGTCCTCTATGTCGGAGCTCATCCGGACGATGAGAATACAGCTGTTTTGGCCTACCTTTCGAAGGGACGAAAATATCGGGCGGCCTACCTATCGCTCACTCGCGGCGAGGGCGGCCAGAATCTGATAGGTCCGGAACAGGGAGCTGAAATAGGCATGATTCGGACTCAAGAGCTCATGGCGGCCCGCCGGATTGACGGAGCTGAACAATTTTTTACGCGCGCCGTCGATTTCGGCTATTCAAAGACCGCGCAGGAAACATTTAATTATTGGGGGAAGGAAAAAATTCTTGCCGATATCGTCTGGGTGATTCGAAAATTCCGCCCGGATGTGATCATGTCCCGTTTTACAGCCGAGAACTCCGGAGGACATGGCCACCACATTGCGTCCGGACTGTTGGTTAAAGAGGCATTCACGGCTGCCGCTGATCCGAATCAATTCCCTGAACAGTTGAAATATGCGTCGCCCTGGAGGGCCAAGAGACTGTTATGGAACACCTTCCGGCCTACGCAGGAGGAGATCAAAAACCGGTTGCGGGTCGATACGGGCGAATATAATCCTTTATTGGGAAAGTCGTACTCGGAGATAGCCGGAGAGAGCCGATCCCAACATAAAAGCCAGGGATTCGGCTCGGCCGGGCGGCGAGGAATTCAATACGATTACTTTGAGATTTCGGCCGGAGACCCGGCGACCACGGATCTTTTCGAGGGGATCGATGTATCGTGGAATCGAGTTCCCGGCGGGCGAAAAGTGGGCCTCCTCTTGGCTGAGAGCTTGAAGTCTTTTGACCCCCAACAACCCTCAAGATCAATCCCCGGCTTGCTGGGTGTTTATGCCGAGTTAGCCAAGCTCCCTGAGGACAATTGGGTTCGTCTTAAAAAAGAAGAATTGTTGCGTGTCATTCAGGCCTGTGCCGGAATCTGGATGGAGGCTATGGCCAACGATTTTGCGGCTGCTCCGGGAGACGCGGTTCAAATAAAAATATCGATCGTCAATCGATCCGACCACCCCTTTACGCTTCACAGTCTAGGCTTTCCAAAAATCGCCCCTGATTCCGTATTCGATCGCTCCCTAAAAAACAACGATCCTCTAACGATCGAGCAAACGATTCTTATCCCCAAGGCTTTTCCCCTTTCCCAGCCCTATTGGTTAGAGGCTTCCCATCGAGAAGGTCTATTTTCGGTCGGGGATCAAAATCTCATCGGACTGGCAGAAAACCCTCCCCCCATCAGTGCTAAAATCGGATTAACCGCCGATGGACAGCTTCTGGAATATTCCATCCCCCTGTTTTTTCGATGGACGGATCAGGTAAACGGCGAACTTTATCGGCCTTTCGAGATCAGGCCAAGGGTGACGATCCAGATCGAAGATAAAGTCAGTATTTTTGCCGGTGATGATCCTAAGAAAATAAAAGTCAGGCTCAAGAGCCACTCTCAAAATGTCGCCGGTCTGATCCGGCTCAAAGGATCGGATATTTGGAGGATAACCCCGGCCAGCCTTCCCTTTTCTTTGGCCGGAAAATATGAAGAAGGCGAGGTCACGTTTGACGTTTCCCCGCCGAAAAATGCCGACGAGGCCGAGCTGACGGTGGAAGCCGAGGTCGGAGGAGAAAAAATAAGCCGGGCCTTTGTGGAAATTTCGTACCCCCACATTCATCGGCAAGTCTATTTCCCGGACAGCCAACTCAAAGTCGTCAAGCTGGATGTCAAAACCGAAGGAAAGAGACTTGGCTATGTCATGGGGGCTGGGGATGAAGTTCCCGATGCCCTCCAAAATCTCGGGTACGAAGTGATCCAGTTAAATGATGGGATGCTTGAAAACATGGATCTTTCCCAATTCGATGCTATCATTACAGGCGTCAGGGCCTATAATACGCGGGACAGCCTCAAACTCACGAAAGAAAGGCTTCTCCAATACATTGAACGCGGCGGGACCCTCGTCGTCCAGTATAACGTGGCCTCCGGTCAGTTGACCAACCGTATCGGTCCCTATCCTTTGACCATTGGCAGAGACCGTGTGAGTGTAGAAAACGCGCCGGTTGCCTTTCTCGCTCCAGAGCATCCGCTTTTAAATTTTCCCAATAAGATCAATCAAAAAGATTTTGAAGGGTGGATTCAGGAGAGAGGTTTGTACTTTGCTTCTCAGTGGGACGAAAAGTATGAAACGGTTCTCTCTTGCCACGACCCCGATGAGTCGGATAAAAAAGGCGGTCTCTTGTACGGTCGATATGGAAAAGGAGTTTTTATCTACACTGCCTACGCCTGGTTTCGACAGTTGCCGGCGGGCGTGCCCGGTGCTTTTCGGCTTTTTGCCAACATGATTGCGGCGGGGAAATACACTGGAAAACCTCCTGACGGGAAAAACTAAGGACGAGCGGGAACGGCCTCCCTTCTTCTCGTCGTGGAGCCGTTTGTATGCCGCCGTATTGTTGATTTTGGCGTTTCAAGTTTTCCTCTTCTATCTTTTCACAAAAGCTTTTGAATAAATGATGGCTTCGATAGTTTGATGGAAATTCCGGTCTCTCTCCATTGGAGCAATCCCTTATGGTGATTCCCACGAATCAACTCCCGCATCTTTCGCTCTTGGTTAACGACTATTTTTACGACTATGGCAAAGTCCATGAATATTACAATGGCGACTTTCGGGAGCTCGCCGCGTTCCAGGGCCAGACCGAGAGAGTTCAATCGCGTCACATCCCGCGGGAAGACTTAACCGCGGTTTTGAACGAACAAAACAAAAGTTACGGATGCGGACCTCAGACTCTTGGTCAGATCGAGAAAATCGTCCGGGATCAAGCCTGCGCTGTCGTCACCGGACAGCAGGTCGGGCTATTTTCTGGGCCGCTCTACACACTCTATAAAGCCCTGACCGCGGTCAAACTCTCGGAACACCTTAACCACTGTCGTCTCGGGTGTTTTGTGCCGATCTTTTGGCTGGCTTCGGATGACCACGATTTGGCGGAGATCGATCATATCGCCCTCATGGATAAAAATAACCGGCTTGAAGAAATCCGCTGCCCAATTCCTTCATTCGAATTCAAGATCCCCGCCTCGAATATCAGGTTGCCCTCGGAAATTTTAGATTGTATCCAGCAGCTGAAGGATTTAACCCTGGATTCCGAATTCAAGGCGGAAATTCTCGACCATTTGAGCGAAGCCTACGAGCCCGGCCGATCTTTTGTCGAGGCTTTTGCTCGATGGATGACCCGATTGTTCAAGTCCTATGGATTGATATTGATCGACGCCAGCCATCCTCGCCTGAAAGAAATAGGGCGCGACATCTTTTATCACGAGATCGCCGAAGAATCACCCTCGACCCAAGAGGCCATCGCTACCTCCCAGAGATTACGGCGAGCCGGATACGACACGCAAATTCCACTCCACGAGGGGATCCTCAATATTTTTTATACGGACCGGGAACGGCGGACCATTCAATGGAGGGAGGGTGCTTTCGGCATCAAAGGCACGGCGCCCACGATCAAGAAAGAAGAGCTCCTGACTTTGGCGAGGGAAAAGCCGTTTTTATTCAGCCCGAATGTCCTTCTCCGCCCGATCTATCAGGATGCCCTTTTGCCCACGGTCGTTTACATCGGCGGTCAGGCGGAAATCTCTTATTTCGCTCAGATGAAAGGAGTTTACGAACGATTCCGTTTGCCGATGCCCGTGATTTATCCGCGAAAGAACGCAACCGTCGTCGAAAAGAAGGTCGATCATATCCTGAAGAAATACGATTTGAACATTCCGGACCTCTGGCACAATGCGGCCGGGATCATCGGAGAAATCACCAAAAAACAAATTCCTGATTCTATGGACAAGACCTTGCTCCTCGTCCGCGATCATGTGGAGCAGGACCTTGAATCCCTGAAGGGGAAGATCATGGCCTTCGAACCGACTCTCAAAGATTCCATCGATCTCGCCAAGGGCAAAATGAATCAGCAACTGAAATTCATAGAAAAAAAGATTTTGCAGGCGGCCACGAAACGGAACGAAACCGTGATTCAGCAACTCCACAAGGCCGTCAACAATCTCTACCCGAACCAACATCTTCAGGAACGGGTGTTTAATATCGTGCCGTATTTAATAAAATACGGTTATGCCTTTATGGATAAACTCGACCAGGCGATCGATCTCGATGAGCATGGCCATCAGATGATATTCATGTGATAGATTCCATTCCTTCAAGGAGACTGTTATGGACCTAGATGCTTTAGCGTTTGGGGCCCATGCCGACGACGTAGAGTTGGCTTGCGGCGGCACGCTTATTACGTTAGCGGCGTTGGGCCATAAAACCGGCGTCATCGTCCTGACCCAAGGGGAGATGGCCACCCGGGGCAGCGTCGAAATCCGCGCTCATGAGTTTATGAATTCGGCGGAGATTATGGGTTTAGCGGCGCATCACATGCTGGACATTCCTGATGGACGGGTTGAGGTGACCTGGAAGAACAAACTCAAGATCATCGAAGCCCTGCGCGTCCACAAACCGAGAATCGTGTTTGCGCCCTATTGGATCGACCGTCACCCGGATCATGAACAAACGTCTCATCTCGTGGGCCAAGCGGCATACCTGGCCGGATTGAAAAAACTCGAAACGGGGCACCCCCCTTTTCGACCCCACAAAGTCATTTTTTATGCGACGAGATTCGAGTTCACGCCTTCTTTTGTCGTCGATATTTCTGACGCCCACAAACAAAAAATGAAAGCGATCATGGCCTACAGATCCCAATTCCATGGTCAGGATCATGCCGAATCCGAGAACGAGGATACACCCATCGGCAGGCCCGAATTCCTGGACAGCATCGAAACCCGAGACAGACGGTATGGCGTCTCTGTCGGTGTGAAATACGGCGAGCCCTTTCTCGTTCGGGAAGCCATCAAACTGAAGGATCCGGTTGAATTTTTCGGGCCGGAATACTTATGGACAATCCCATGAAGATCAACAGTTTTATCCATCATCGAGGAGGATCCTCCACATGAAAATCGGAATCGTCTGCTATCCGACCCATGGGGGGAGCGGAGTCGTGGCCTCGGAATTGGCCATCGGCTTAGCGAAAAAGGGTCATGAGATGCATATCGTCAGCTATGCGCCGCCCTTTCGTTTGCGTACGTTTCATCAAAATATCTTTATTCATGAGATCGAAGTCGCGTCCTATCCGCTCTTCAAGTATCCCCCGTATGAGTTAGGGCTGGTCACCAAATTGGTGCAACTGGCCGAAGCCTATGATCTCGACCTCATCCATGCCCATTATGCGGTTCCCCATGCGGCCAGTGCCTACCTGGCAAAGCAGATTTTCAATTCTTCACGGCTGAAGACGATCACCACCCTCCATGGCACGGATATTACCCTGGTCGGCGCCGATCCGTCATTTCACCGGGTCGTCAAATTTGCCATTGAGAAATCCGACGGTGTGACGGCGGTCTCTCGCTATCTCATGAAACGCACGATCGAAGAATTCGACATCCGGCGTGAGATCCGGGTCATCCCCAATTTCGTCGATGTTAATCGACCGGCAGAGAATCGCGACCTGTGTTCCCGAGAAGCGTTCGCGCCGCGTAGAGAGAAGATCTTGATGCATGCCTCCAATTTCCGTCCGGTGAAAAGGATCGGAGACGTCGTCCGCATTTTTGCCCGGGTTCGTGAACAGATCCCGGCCAAACTCCTGTTGATTGGCGATGGGCCTGAGCGACTTTTCATCCAACAGTTGGTCAGAGAGCTAAAGCTCAGCTCTGATGTCCATTTCCTCGGGGAACAGGATCAGTTGGAGCCCCTCTTTTTCTGTGCCGACTTGTTTCTCCTGCCCAGCGAACAGGAAAGTTTCGGATTAACGGCTCTTGAGGCCATGAATTGCGGCGTCCCCGTGATCGGCACCAAAAGCGGCGGATTGCCCGAGGTCATTACCCATGGGGAGACAGGATATTTATTCCCTGTTGGCGATATCGCGAACATGGCGGCGAAGGCCGTAGCCCTTCTAAGCGATCCGGTCCGGCATGAACTCTTTAAGACGCAGGCCAGGAGACGCGCCGTGCAATTTTTCAACGCCGATCAGATCATCCCTCAGTATGAAGCCTTTTATGAAGAAATATCGAAAGCGTAACTCATGCGTTCTTTAGACTGGATCTTATTGAGTTCATTTCTCTTATTTGTGGCTGTCTACGGGGTTTGGAAAACGCGAGGCAAAAAGGATATCCAGGGCTACTTTCTGGCGAATAAATCGACCCCCTGGTATGTCATTACGATTTCCATCATGGCGACTCAGGCCAGTGCCATTACATTTCTTTCTACGCCGGGACAAGCCTATGTGGACGGGATGCGGTTTGTTCAGTTCTATTTCGGATTGCCCATCGCCATGGTCATCCTCTCCATAACGGCCGTTCCCATTTTCCATAAACTCAAGGTGTATACGGCCTATGAGTTTTTGGAACAGAGGTTTGATCTGAAAAACCGCGCCTTAGGGAGTATTCTTTTTCTCATCCAGCGCGGCCTGGCGGCCGGATTCACGATTCTCGCACCGGCCCTGATCATTTCTGTCATTCTCGGTTGGGATTTCCGTCTGACGATTTTCATGATTGGAGGCCTGGTGATCATCTACACGGCCGCCGGCGGTACGGAGGCCGTCTATAAAACGCATCTTTTGCAGATGGCCATCGTTACGGCGGGAATGGCCGCGGCGCTATTTATGGTTTTCCGTCGACTGCCGCCCGACATTTCATTTTCGAGTGCCATTCATGTGGCCGGGAAACTTGGAAGACTGAATGTTATCAATTTTGCTTTTGACTGGAAGGACCGCTACAATTTTTGGTCGGGTCTCATCGGGGGGGGCTTTTTGGCTCTCTCCTACTTCGGGACGGACCAGTCCCAGGTCCAGCGCTACCTTACCGGACGTTCGATCGCCCAAAGTCGCCTCGGGCTCCTCGCCAATGGAGTGGTCAAAGTCCCCATGCAA
>Ga0315289_10016239_pt1 | contig 10288 bp, 10 predicted proteins | sample YL17G11_40_MG_FD_203452 | JGI IMG/M metagenome (GOLD analysis project Ga0315289, IMG submission 203452) | Sediment microbial communities from Yellowstone Lake, YNP, Wyoming, USA - YL17G11_40 | ecosystem: Environmental > Aquatic > Freshwater > Lake > Sediment | place: USA: Wyoming | collected...
AAATAACCTGCTTATGGCAACGCCAGCAATGAGGATATTCATGCTCAACTTTTGTTGATTCTATCAAAAAACCATGATCCTTGAAGTATTGGATAAATTTCTTGTCATCCCTTTTTGCAACCCAATCTGCAAATACTCCCATCTTATCAGGGAAAACGCCATTCTCGTCAAGATTATTGAATGGATAAATCTTATTTTTATATCCTACTTCATAATCTTCTGGCCCGCAGCCAGGAGCCATATGCACCAGTCCAGAGCCTGAGCCTGTGTCTACGTATTCTTCACTTAGAACAATTGTATGAACTTTAGGGCTTTCTTCTTTCAACTGATAATAAACTTCTTTCAATTCTTCGTTTAAAGGATGAATATATTCCAATCCTTCTAATTCTGTGCCTTTGAATTCTTCAAGAACTTTATATTGCTTGTCAGCAACTCCTTGTATGAAAACTCCTGCTAATTTTGATGCAACAATCCAGACTTCATTGTCAACTTTTGCTTTTATATAATCCTCGTCTGGGTTTACCATAACTCCCAGATTATAAGGGATTGTCCACGGAGTTGTTGTCCAGATTATCAGATACTCGTTTTCTGCATCTTTAACTTTAAATTTCAGGAATATTGAATCATCTTCGACATTCTGATACTCTAATTCATGCTTTGCCAATGCTGTTGAGCAGTTTGCGCACCAATGCATAACTTTTTCTCCTTCGTATAACCTGTTATTTTCATGGGCTTTTTTTACAAGCCACCACTCTGCTTCTATGTATGAGTTGTAGAATGTGACATAAGGAGATTCAAAATCCATCCATATCCCTATTCTCTTAAAATCCTTTATCATTATGGTTTTGTTTTCTTCGCAGAATTTCTCGCATTCTTCTATGTATCTCTGCATCCCAAAATTAGGAATCTCGTCTTTGTTTTTTATCCCGAATTTAGCTTCAACAGCATGAGCTGTAGGCAGTCCATGAGTGTCGAATCCAGCCCTATCCCACACATTAAACCCTTTCATCCTCTTGTATCTCATCAAAGAATCCCTTAATGCCTTTCCCCATGCATGGCCTAGGTGAATCCTTCCAGAAGTATAAGGAGGGCCGTCTAGGTAATAGAATCTTTTTCCATCTTTCCCTTTTTCTTTTGCTCTCTGATAAATCCCATTCTTAGCCCAGAAGTCTAATACAGCAGGCTCGATCTTCAGAGGCTCATAATTTGGAAATTGCATATTTTAGATAGATGAGTGAGATATTTATAAAGGTTACTGCATTTGAATTTTGCTGGGATTAATTGGTGTTTTGCTTTTTTACCATGTTAGAATAACATAACAAATTTCTGCAGATTATTATCCAGCTATAGAAAGATTTATATACTAATGTCACATATTTGTTACATATGTCACAAAATAATTACAATATAAAGATTGTTGAAGCACTGCTCAGATCAGAAAACCATGTCAGGGGATTGGCTAAGCTTCTTAACACTAACCAAACAACAATCGCCAGGAAAGCAAATGAATTATATAAAGAAAATATTTTGGATTTCAGGCAGGAAGGCAGAAATAAAGTATTTTTTGCCAAAAAAACATTAGAGGCAAAACAGTTTGCTTATGCAGTTGAAACAAATAAACTATTGGAAACATTAAAAAAATATCCCAGCTTAAGGAGAATAATAGAAACAATCAAGAAAAATGAAAAGATCAGCTTAGCGATATTGTTTGGATCTTATGCTAAAGGAATTGCAAATAAAGACAGCGATATAGACGTCTATATAGATACAAAAGACAATAAACTAAAAGAAGAAGTTGAGCTGATTGACTCAAAAATAAGCGTAAAAGTCGGAAGCTATAATAAAGACAGCCTGCTTATCAAAGAGATAGAAAAGAACCATGTTATCCTAAAAGGCGCTGAGATTTACTATGAAAAAAATAAATTTTTTGATTAAGCTGAACAAAGAAGAGAAGCTGAAGGAAGTTGAGCCCAGCGATGAGATTAAGAAAGCATACCTGCAGAGATCAAATGAGTCTTTATCTTCTGCAAAGGCTTTAATGAAAATAGGGAATCTAAAAGATGCTGTTGCTTTGGCATATTATTCTATGTATCACTGCCTTCTTGCAGCGCTATTTAGGATAGGGATAAAATGCGAGAACCATGCTGCTGCAATAATATTGCTAAAAGAGGTGTTTGGGATAGATAATACCAAGATTTCCAAAGCAAAAACAGAGAGGGTTGATAAGCAGTATTATGTTGATTTTGAAGTAAATAAAGAAGAAGCAGAAGGCTCGATTAATATAGCTGAAGAGTTTATCGCAGAGATGAATAATCTTATCGCTACCCTTAATGAGGGGGAAGTGAAAGATTATCATAAAAAAGCAGCTGCCTTATTTACTGAAACTGATAAAAAGAACTAGTTTCCAGATACTAGAAAAGCAATATTTACGTTCTAAAAGCATTAAAAAGCGCTAATTTTTGGTATTTTCAAGAATCTTCAATCCAGCCCTGATTTTAATCGACGGTTTTTAGACGAGGATTTTAGTGATTATGTCTGTAAAACATATATGATAAATAACAGAAATATTTATATAGTAGTTTGCACAATATAATTTAATAAAAATTGAGTTTTTTTGGCGGAAAACTCGTATCGCGTTTGGCTTGTGATTAGTTGGTTATAGTCGAATTGGCGTTCGATAAACCACGAAGTTAGTACAGATAATCTGTTGGCACAGACAATCTCTTTCTAGTAGGTAGTAATAAAAAACAAGTATATAAATATTTATATTCCTTAATAGATACATTAAGGCATAATATACAATAAAAAAACACAAAAAGAGGAGGGAGTAAAATGGACTTTATCGTGGAAAATGCGTTGGGCCAAATGGATAAAAAAGGCTCTAATTTGGATTTGGAAGGTTTAAAGGTTGGACAAGCGAACATAAAAGTTATCGGTTGCGGCGGAGCTGGCAATAATATGGTAAGCTGGCTATATAACAAAGGAATCGATGGCGCAGAAATCATAGCGTGCAATACAGACAAACAACACCTGGATATATCAAATGCTGATTCTAAATTCCTGATAGGAAAGGAAATCACAAGGGGATTAGGCTGCGGCGGATATCCTCAGAAAGGAGCAGAATCTGCACAAGAGAGTTTGCAGGAGATCAAAGAACACCTAAAAGGAGCAGATATGGTATTTGTCTGCGCTGGTATGGGTGGAGGAACTGGAACTGGCTCTGCACCTATTATAGCTCAAGTAGCAAGAGATATGGGATCAATTGTTATTGGAACAGTAACAATGCCGTTCAATATTGAAAGAGCAAGGTGCGACAAGGCTGAATTTGGTTTAAACCAATTAAGGCAAGTTTCAGACACTGTAATAGTAATTGATAACAACAGGCTAGTTCAGATTGCAGGCAATCTGCCTATACAGCAGGCTTTCGCTGTTGCTAACGAGCTTATATCAACAATGATCAAAGGAATTGTAGAGACAATAGCAATACCATCATTAGTCAACTTAGACTATGCAGACGTAAAGGCAATAATGACTAATGGAGGGGTTGCAGCTATTGGAGTAGGAAGCTCAGACACAAACAGCAGAGTTGAAGAAGCTGTAAGAGGAGCATTGAGCAATCCACTGCTAGACATAAATTATGAAGGAGCAACAGGAGCTTTGATACACGTAACAGGCGGACCTGATATGACTCTGGAAGAAGTTAGCAGGATTGGAGAAATGGTAACAGAAACTCTTGATGCAGATGCAAACGTCATCTGGGGAGCAAGAGTATCAGACAATATGAAGGGAAAAATTACTGTAATGACTATTATAACTGGAGTTAACAGCCCATGGATACTAGGAAAGACTTCGCCTAAAGAGCAGCATGCAAGAAAGCAGAGGATGAGCTCTGAATTAGGCATAGAAATAGTATAAGCGGGCTTTTCCGCTTATATTTCATAGTCACATTAAGTGGCGGAATTTCTTGCCTTCATTTTATTACTCCCCCTAACCCACCCTAAATGAAGGCAAAAATCTTTGTCTCCTCTGCTAAGTCTATGCTTGGCAGAGAGATATTTTTCTTTAAAAAATTAGAACAAGTGTTTATTTTCTTTTTTCTGTAAGCTTTCTGTATATCTTATCTTTCCAGAGCTTTGCTTTTTCCTTGAATGTGATTGATGCTTCTTTTGCAGCTTCTTTTCCTTTTCCAACTGCTTTTTGAACGTGAACTGAATAGAATCCAGCATATGCAGCAAGATCCTTTATCTTAGCTCTCCAGCCTCCAAAATATGTTACAGCTTCTAAAGGAAGCTTTGAAGGATGAGCTGGATTTTCATTTGGAAATCCGAATGTCAATACTATTTGGGGTTCTACTTCTTCAGGCATCCCGAATATCCTTCTTATCTCTACAGGATTAAAAGCTCCTACCCAGCAGCTGCCTAATCCTAAGTTATGCGCTTCCAAAAGCATATTTTCAGCTGCTGCTGCACAGTTCTGGATATTATACAATGTTTTTCCCCTATCGCCATAGCTTCTTTCTCCTTTTTCAGGCTCTGAGATTATGATGATATGCACAGGAGCCAAAGCTATCCACAGCTGATTCAGGCAGGCTTTTGCAACTGCCTCTCTTTTATCTTTGTCAAGAGCAACTATGAATTTCCAGTTCTGCAAGTTTCCAGAAGAAGGAGCATGCCTTCCTGCATCCAGGATATTTGCAATCAATTCCCAGGGAACTTCTTTTACAAGGTATTTCCTCACTGCTCTCCTTGATTTGATGCACTCTAAAACTTCCATATTATTTAAGTAGATTGATTTATATATAAGTTTAACGATTTCTGGAATATGCTCCTGTAGTATAGCTTGGATAGTACACGGCCTTGCGGATGCAGAAAATCCCTGATTTTTTGGATTTTTGCTTTAAGCAGACAGGCTGAAGCCGGGGTTCAAATCCTCGCAGGAGCGTTCAACATCCAGTTCTACGCTCTATGGCTATAATATAGCCATTAAGTTTATATTGCTCTGCTTCTTTGGAGATGATAAGATGAAAACCGAGATTGATATCCATAACTACCCTAAGCGATTGAGGAATATGCTTAGGAAACTTGAGGAATCTCCTATATCGCAGAGAAACAGGGAATTGATACTGCAATTCAAGGCATATGGCCAGCTTGAAGGAGGATTAGGAGTCCCAAGGATTGAAAGGTATATGGGAGTACTGAAGGATTGGGCATTGCTCCTGAATAAAGACTTTGACAGATGCACAAAAGAGGATATTATGAAGGCTGTTGCTTTTATCCAGGACAAGCAGGACTACACTGCATTTACAAAATCAACTTATAAGACAATGCTAAAAAGATTTTTCAGGTGGGTAAAGGATTCAGGAGATGAGCAGCCTGAAGAGACAAGGTGGATAAAGACAAGGATTAAAATGACAGAAAAAAAGATGCTTTCAAATTCAGAGCTTATAACAGAAGATGAAATAAAGAAAGCAATAGCAGTTGCAGCAAATCCAAGGGACAAGGCTTTCATATCTGTATTGTATGAATCAGGAGCAAGGATTGGAGAGATAGGCTCTTTGCAGATATGCAATGTCTCTTTTGACAAATACGGAGCAACACTGAATGTCGAAGGAAAGACTGGCTCAAGGCCTATAAGGATAATATCATCAACAGCATACCTTATGATGTGGCTTGAGAACCATCCTTTCAGGAATAATCCCCAGGCTCCGCTATGGGTCAGAGTCAAATCAAAAAAGATGATTGGAATGGGTTATCCTGGATTTAATGTAGTTCTCAGGAGGACATTCAGGCAGGCAGGAATACATAAGAGATGCAATCCGCATCTGTTTCGCCATTCCAGGTCTACGTTTCTGGCTGATTACCTTACAGAGTTCCAGATGAACCAATATTTAGGATGGATTCAAGGCTCAAGGATGCCTTCTGTCTACGTGCATATGTCTGGCAAGAAAATTGATTCTTCAATACTTGCTATGAATGGAATTACTCAGCCTAAGGAAGAGAAAGAGAGTTTGATTAAGCCTAAGATATGTCCTAAGTGTGAAACTATCAATACCCCTGAAGCGAATTTCTGCACCAGATGCGCTGGAATATTGGATGTAAAGGCAGCTGTCCAGCTTGAAGAAGGATATATGCAAGAGAAAGAGTTGAAGGTAAATTCTGAAGAGCTTATGAAAACCTTGCTGAGAGACAGGGAATTGATTGAGATGTTTGCTTTGAAAATAAAATCACTTGGGTTGCAGGATAAGGTAGCGTGTTAAAAACCGAAACCTTTATATACTGAGGGTATATAATCATATACTAATAGTATATAAGGTGATTTTGTTGCAAAGCTTAACAATAAACGAATCAAGGACAATGGATTTTTTAATAAGAAACTTCAATGAAAAGAACAGCATAAATGAGATAGCCAGGAGGCTGAACCTTAGCCCACGGGGAGCATACAAGATTCTTAAGAAACTTGAAAAGATAGAAGCAATCACACCTGAAAAGATAGGCAATGCAATCTATTACAAAACTAACTTCAATGATGAGATTGGAATAAAACTTTCAGAATTTGTCCTTGTGCAGAACGAGCTTAACCCTTACTTACAGGTCCAGGAAGCTGATTTAAAACGATTAAGAAAGATTGCTTCAGCCTGCGTTTTATTTGGCTCTGTAATTGAGAAAGGCAGGGAAGCAAATGACATTGATGTCATGTTTGTGATTAAAAAGGATGGCTTAAAGAAACTAGCATCAGCTATCAAGGACATACAGGTGATAAAAATCAAGAAAATACATCGATTAGTGCAGACAAAAGAAGATTTAGCCGAAAATATAAAGAAGAAAGATAAAGTAATAATGAGCATAATCAAGACAGGAAAGGTATTGTGGGGTGCTGAAATAATTGTGGAGGCTATAAAAAATGGCACAAGCTGAAAACAAGCTTAGATGGTGCCTGAATAAGGCAGAGAAAGAAGGAAAAGAACATCGCGGGCTTAAGAAAATAGAACCTGATATGAATCTAGCCAACAAACATCTAGAGAAAGCAATCCACAATCTTAGCGTGATGCAGTATCTTATGAAAGGAGGATATGTCGACTGGGCTGTAAGCGCTGGATTTTACACAATGTATCACTGCCTTCTGGCAATCTTAGTCAAGAATGGCTATGAATCAAGAAACCAGGAATGCACGTTTGCAGCAATTGAAGTCCTGATAAAAGAAAAGAAATCAGGGCTTAGCATCGAGCAATTAAGGAATATAGCTTCATTTGATGAAAAGTCAACAGCTCAGGAAACAGTAAAGCTAAGGGAAGAATTCCAGTACGGCACTGAAACCATATTAGCGATTGAGAGGGTAAAAAAGATTATTGATGAAGCAAAAGAGATAATAGAAACAACCAAGATAGATTTGAAGAAATCTGCCTGAGAATAATTTCTGAAAAGCAAGGTCTTTTCATTGCAGGATAAGGTTACAGTCTGAGGTTTTTATTTTTTTATATTAAGAAATTCTTTCAACCATCTATTAAGTTTAGAATACTTATAATCCTTTTCCTTCCAACTCTCAATTAGTATCCAATCCATATAGTATAAGAAATCTCTTGAATTATAAAAGTTTTGTTAAATTAATAATTGTTCTCTTTCTTTCCTCTATCAATTCTTCCCCTGTTTTTCTAATGCATCTGCTATTCTTTTTAAGTTTCTTTTTGTGTCATAGCTATCGTCATATGTATTCCAGGGTTCATTACCCAAATAACCTTCGTCTATCACCTTATACACAATAATCATAATAAATATGAGGAATACTAGAATTGTAACACATAGCATCGGAGATACCATATAGAGGTTATACAATTGAATAGAGATATATATTAAAAACACTATTAGAGAAAAAACAAAAATCCATGCTAAAGTTTTTTTGATTTTTCCACTCGTTTCTTCCATATTAATAATGCCAAAAATAATCTTCAAAATTAAACCGAGAAGCATTAGAATTACCAAGACAGATAGTATTATTGTAATCCAATCCATTTTCTCACCCTCAAAATTGCCTTCTTTTCTGCTCCCTTATTGCTTTTGCTTTTCATATAGTTAAAAAAGTTTAAATGTATATAAACCTTTGTTAATCAAATGAAGAATAATGTTTTATGGTAAATTATCACTAACTTTGTTCAATATATTTTATGTTTTTTATAGGAATTAAACATTTAGAATGTCCAGCTCGATTATAATCCATATCATAAAGGTGTTTATACACTTCTAAATAATCTTTACCTCTTGAAATGATTAAACCATCTACGCTTCCTTTAGGTTTAAGAAATATTTTAACATCTTTCCAGCCACGCTTAATTGCTTCATCAATAATGCTATCTTCTTCCATAGGTATAACACAACTTATAAATGTATTTAAACCTTACTGATTTTTGGCATAGTCAACTCTGTTGTGCTATGACTCGATTTAATAATTTTTAGCGACGATTGATTTTTCATTAATTATGCTCAACACAATTAAGTTGACTTTGCCCTGATTTTTTCTGATATTTGCATTAACAAAAAAAATCAACCCTTTGGTTAATCTTCTTCTTCTGCATCTCTGAAGAAATCCACTTCCTGAGCCATCTGTTTCATCTCCAACTCAAGTTCTTCCTTTTCGCTTTCTGTCAAAGCGTCAAAGTCTAAGTCATAGAAGGTCAATACTGCTTCCAATCCTATGCTTTCGAACTCATCCAGGCTTATATCAAATGTTCCTTCCCTTTTGATGCTCTCAAGGTATTCTTTTGCTAGATTTATTTTCTGTTTCATTTTATGTCCTCAGTGAATCCGACTTTTTGCCGAATTTCACATCATTGGATGCTGTGAAACGAGCAGAAGCTCAGCCCACGCAAAGCAAATGTTCTCATAAAGCTTTAGCTATCAGGATAAATCCGTGAATTCAGGGTTTTGGAAAAACCTAAGGATTTAGAAAAGAACATTTGCGTGTGGAGATGAGCGTAATAAAAGATAATCCCTACACAAAACATTTATAAGCGGGTATTTATATATTCTTTACATATGATAAGAAGGGGAAATTAACATGGCAAAAGATAATTCTACACACGGTAATCTTGGCTTTGAAGCTAAGTTATGGCAAGCAGCAGACAAGATGCGAAATAATATGGATGCTGCTGAATATAAGCATGTTGTTCTAGGTTTAATTTTCTTAAAATACATTTCTGATGTTTTCAAAGAAGTTTATGAGGAATTAAAGAAAGATCCAGAGAAACTCTCTGACCCTGAAGACATTGATGAGTATAAATCAAGAAATGTTTTTTGGGTTCCCCCTGAAGCAAGATGGGAATATTTGGAAAAAAATGCAAAACAGCCTACAGTTGGAAACTTAATAGATGATGCGATGGATTCCATTGAAAGAGACAATCCTCAATTAAAAGGAGTTCTTCCAAAAAATTATGCTCGTCCTGCACTAGACAAACAAAGGTTGGGAGAATTGATAGATTTAATTGGCACGATTGGTTTAGGGGATAAAGAAAGCAGAGGAAAAGATATTCTTGGAAGGGTTTATGAATACTTTTTAGGACAATTTGCTGATGCAGAGGGTAAAAAAGGAGGACAGTTCTATACTCCTAAAAGCATTGTTAAGATTCTAGTTGAGATGCTTGAGCCATACAAAGGAAGAGTCTTTGACCCTTGCTGCGGTTCAGGTGGAATGTTTGTACAAAGCGAGAAATTTATTGAAGCTCATGGCGGAAAGCTTGACAGTATTTCTATTTATGGTCAAGAAAGCAATCAGACAACATGGCGATTATGTAAGATGAATCTTGCTATTAGAAAAATTGACTCAAAGTTTGTTAAATGGAATAATGAAGGTAGTTTCTTGCATGATGAACATAAAGACCTTAAAGCAGATTTTATTATTGCCAATCCTCCTTTCAATGATTCAGATTGGAAAGGAGAATTGTTAAGAGAAGATGCTCGCTGGAAGTTTGGCGTTCCTCCCGCAGGAAATGCAAACTTTGCATGGGTTCAGCACTTTATATCTCATTTATGCCCAACAGGAATTGCAGGCTTTGTTTTAGCTAATGGCTCTATGTCTTCAAATACTTCTGGTGAAGGAGAGATTAGGAAGAATATACTTGAAGCAGATATGATTGAATGTATGGTTGCTTTGCCTTCTCAGCTATTCTATAACACAATGATTCCTGCTTGTTTATGGTTTGTTACTAGAGATAAAAAAGACCATAAATTCAGAGATAGAAAGGGAGAAGTTCTGTTTATTGATGCTCGTAAGATGGGCGTAATGATTGACAGAAGGCATA
>Ga0315289_10016240_pt1 | contig 10288 bp, 8 predicted proteins | sample YL17G11_40_MG_FD_203452 | JGI IMG/M metagenome (GOLD analysis project Ga0315289, IMG submission 203452) | Sediment microbial communities from Yellowstone Lake, YNP, Wyoming, USA - YL17G11_40 | ecosystem: Environmental > Aquatic > Freshwater > Lake > Sediment | place: USA: Wyoming | collected...
TCTATCGCTTTCAGACAAGCGGGGGCTTGCTGTCTGGAGGAAAGATTAACCAGGCGGATAATCCCGGAATGCGGTCGATCATGGACGATGGCCAATTCGCCAAAATCCTTGTCCAGAGTTACCAGGACTCACCCTTGCCGATGGGCCCGTTCAAGGATTTCATCATCGCCCGGGTCTTCCTGCCAATCTCCTGCCCATACCACATCATGACCCGCGGCCCGCAATTCCTGGACCACTCCGCCCCACACACAAGTATCCAGGAGGAGCTTCATACCCCTGTTCCCACCACCAGAGGTTCCACCCTTTCATGGCTGACCATCCTGCGGGCATAAACCAGGCAGGCCTGAATGTCCTCCATCTCCAGCCAGGGATATCCCTTCAGAATCGTTTCGAGGTTATCCCCTGCTGCAAGCATCCCCAGGACGTGCTCCACAGCAAGACGGCGCCCGCGAATAATGGGTTTCCCCCCGAAGATTTTCGGGTTCACCGTGATTCTCTCCAATAATTTATTTTCATCCATAAAAGCCTCCTCGGAGGGGGGATAAAGGTGCTGAATTCTCATTCTGCCAGATTTCATTCTATCAAAAATCCGACCCTTTTTCTCTCGGTAAATTCCACCGGGTCCTTTTCCCGTTGCTGTTATGGGAGGACCAGCTGTCTGGTCCGGGCCAGACATTCCGTGGCTTCCCGGGCCATGGTGTCGAGAAGTTCCTGGCAGGTGAACACCTTTTTGATGAGGCCGATGGATTGACCGACCATCAGGGGAGCGCTTTCCACGTTTCCCCCCTCCCAGGCTTCCTTGATTCTCTCTCCTCCCAGGAGCGGGATGAGTTCCTTGAGGCCCCCTCCCTTTCCCTCAATGGAGAGAATCTCTTCAATCACCTTGTTCTTGATAGCCCGCCCCTGGAGGCCGATGGACTTTCCGAATAATACGGTTTCGAACTCCTGCCTCCGGATCAGCTCATTCTTGATATTTTCGTGGACCTCGCATTCCCGGGTGGCGATGAAGCGGCTGGCCATCATGACCCCCTGGGCTCCCAATGTTAGGGCTGCGGCCATGGTTCGTCCGTCGGCGATCCCGCCAACGGCCACGACCGGGATTTTAACCGACTCCGCAATCCGCGGAATCAGGACCATTGCGGTCACATCATCGCTCAACGGGTGTCCTCCCTCCTCGATCCCGGCGGCATAGATCCCATCGTAACCTACCTTTTCCGCATGAACCGCGTGGCGAACGGAACCCACTTTGTGGAAAAGCTTTACCCCCGCCTTCTTGAGTCCCTCAATGGTTTGCATTCCCGCAGCCTTGTCCACCGGGGTTCCAGAGAATTCGATTCCCGACACTCTTTCCTCCGCGCACACTTTGAAATACATGCGGTAATGCTCCGGGGTTAGCCGGATCGAAGGCAGGAGGGTGATGTTCACCATGAAGGGCTTCTGGGTCAGGCGGCGGGTCTCCCGGATGGCGCCGCGGAATTCTTCCTCCGTAGTGTAGTTACCGGCGGTCAGGTTCCCCATCCCCCCGGCGTTGGAAACGGCGGCGCACAGGGGAGGCTTGCACAGCCACATCATGGCCCCGCAGATAATCGGGTATTTGATGCCGAACATCTCGGTGATGGCGGTCTTGAACATAGGCCCTCCAGGCAAAGAGATGGGATTTTTTCGAAAATGGCAGCGTAACGATATTCGGAAGTCCCGGGAAAAGTCAACCGGAAATCATCTCTTATCCATCCCCAGTTTTCTGTGGTCGTTGGGGTTCGGGCTGAAGGAATTCGGATCATCAGGCTCGGCGGGATCATCTTTTTCTAATCACCTTCCCGCCCATCCTCCGCAAAGAAAGGCCTGCGGGTAAATAGCGCCAGAGGCAAGACTGGGCTAACCCATCTCCCCTTGCGAATCTCCCCGGGACAGGCCCCACCCAAGGAAAGAATAACCGCCTTAGGATGATGATCCGAATTCCTTCAGCCCGAACCCCATGGGCCAGCCCCTCTCTCTTCCGGGTTTTTCTCGGATTTGGGTTCTTTCCTCAAAAACTGGGGATGGGCATGGAAATCATCTCTAACAAATATTCACTTCCCTCCCTCCAAATCCCTTCTTCAAGCGGTGCAGAATTCCGTCGATGAACCCCCCTTCCAGCCACTCCAGCAAACCAAACCGTCTGTACAGGCCGATGGTTTTCGACTCGTAGTTCATCCGGTCGACTAACACGGAGTCCACATGAGGGCCGATTTTCTCGGCAAGCGATTCGGGGTTTTGTGGCAGCAAGGGACCGATGAAGACGTAGGTGCTGATTCCTCGATCGTGGAGTTCTTTCAGCGCCTGAATCCGGGCCGTGATCGGCGGGGTCCCGGGCTCAAAGATCTTCTTGATTCCCTCATCCTCGGTGGTGATGGTCATCCCCACCTCAATATCATCGAACTGCCGGATCAGATCCAAATCACGGAGAACGAGAGGAGACTTGGTGAGGATACCCGCGGGAAATTGATGCTTCAAGAGGATTTCCAGGCACCGGCGGGTCAGCCCGTATTCCTCCTCCAACGGCTGGTAAGGGTCGGTGACGGAACTGATCATGACGTAGCCCCTGGCGATCCTTTTTAATTGCTGCTGGAGAACCTCCGGAGCATTCATCTTGATGTCCACGAAGGTTCCCCAGGGCTCGGTGTGCCCGGTGAATCTTTTCATGAAGGTGGCATAGCAGTACTTGCAGCCATGGGCGCAGCCCACGTAGGGATTGAGGCAGTAGTCGACCCCGGGGATTCCCGATTTCGAAAGAATGGATTTAACCCTTTTTTCCCGAATCAAGAGTTCCGTCATAGTCGGGGAATCCCTCCTGTCGAAATTGCGAATTCCGTATCAATTATGATACCCATCGCTGAAATCCCCCCCCAACCCCCCTTTGCAAAGGGGGGCAGGGGGGATTTCTGGCAAATCTTTTCAAAAAGTCAAAGTAACCTTTTTCAAAGAGCTAAAGGGTTACCGAATTCCAAAGCCTACCCCTTTTTTTCAGCGTTTCTTCTTCATCACATCATTCACCCAGGACAGGGCGGCCATGACCGTGGGGAACCCGATGGTGGTGACGAGAAGAAACAGGGCATGGCGAACCTCTTCCGGGGTAGCTCCCGCGGCCAGGGCCCTTTTCGCGTGGCTGTGCACGGACCCTTCGGAGCGGATGCCGGCGGCGGCGGCCAGCTGAATCAGCTGGGCGGTTTTTTCATCCAGGGGGCCTTCTTCCCGCAGCGCCTTTCCCAGGGCCTGGACCGCCCGGTTCAACTTGGGATGCTTGGACATGACGGTGGAATAATGCTTCGGCAACATAGATCCTTCTTTCATTCGGCTTCCTCCTTTCTTGGGGTGATCATCTGATTTTCTTCATCCAACCCGAATGCATAAAAAAGAAACTGTTTAGCTGGTTTCTATCATTTGCCATCATTCCATCATTCCAATATTCCAGTTTTTCGGGCTCTGCGCTCTCTGCGGTTAAGTTTCTTATTCCGCATTCCGAATTCCGCATTTCGCATTCCTCTTTCGTCGTCCCAGATGTTCCCGCAGGTAGAAAGCCGTCCGGGAATCGCGGGAGCGGGCCACCTCCTCGGGCGGGCCCCAGGCCATTACCCGTCCCCCCTCTTCTCCCCCTTCCGGGCCCAGGTCGATGATGCAGTCGGCCGCGGCCACCACATCCAGGTCGTGTTCGATGACCACTACCGTGTCCCCCCGGTCCACCAGCCGCTGCAGAACAGCCAGGAGTTTGGCCACGTCGGCCATGTGGAGGCCGGTGGTCGGTTCGTCCAGGACGTAGAAAGACCGGCCGTTGCCCCCGTTGGCCATCTCTGCGGCCAGTTTGGTCCGCTGCGCCTCGCCGCCGGAAAGGGTCGGGCTCGGCTGCCCCAGTTGGAGGTAGCCCAGGCCGATCTCCGCCAGAAACCGCAGCGGCCGAACCAGGTGGGGAAAGGCCTCGAACAGAATGACGCCTTCATCCACGGTCATGTGGAGGACGTCGGCGATGTTCTTCCCTTTGAGGGTCACGGCCAGGGTGTCGGGGTTGTACCGGTTTCCTCCGCAGGCATCGCAGGGGATGTAAACCACCGGCAGGAGCGGCATCTCCACCTTGTGGCGCCCGTGGCCCTCGCACCTTTCGCATCGCCCCCCGCCCACGTTGAAAGAAAACCGGTTGGCCCGGTATCCCCTGGCCCGGGCGTCCGGAGTCTGGGCGAAGAGGTCCCGCAGGGTGTCCATGATCCCCACGTAAGTGGCCGGGACCGACCGCGGCGTCCGGCCGATGGGCGATTCATCCACCTCTTTGACATGCTGGATCTTCTCCCATCCTCTCAAATCCCGGAGCACCGGCGGAAGGGGCCTGCCGGCCAGTTTCGCTTTCAGGCCTCGGTACACCACGTCCCGGATAAGGGTGGACTTGCCCGACCCGCTCACTCCGGTAACGCACACCAGCCGCCCCAGCGGAATTTCCACGTTCACCTTCTTCAGGTTGTGGAGGTTCGCTCCCACGACGGTCAGGCGCTCCGCCCCTTCCAGGGAATGTCTGGCCCATTCCGGCGATTTGCCGTCCCCCCGGAGCCAGCTCCCGGTGATCGACTTCCGGGAACGCTGCAGAGCCCGCGGAGATCCGGTGGACACCACCCGCCCCCCATCCCGCCCGGCCCCCGGGCCCATATCGATCACGTAGTCGGCGGAGCGGATAACCGATTCCTCATGCTCCACCACCACCACCGTGTTTCCCCGGTCGCGAAGGCCGGAGAGGGCTTTCAGCAGTGCTTCCGTGTCCCGGGGATGAAGCCCCACCGTGGGCTCGTCCAGGACGTAGCAGACCCCCCGCAGGTTGGAGACCAGCTCGGCCGTGATCCGGATCCGCTGGGCCTCACCCGTGGATAGGGTGCCGGTGGCCCGGTCCAGAGTCAGGTACCCCACCCCGAGGTCTTCGAGGAGGGTGAGTCGGCTGATCAGCTCGGGTAAGATCCTGCGGCTCACCTCCTGCCGCATGAGTTTTAGATTTTGAACCCACGACCTGGCTTCCCGGATGGGCAGCCGGGCAATCTCCCCGATGTTCCGGTCCTGGACCCGGATGGCCAGGGCCTCGGGGCGCAGCCGCGTCCCGCCGCAGGCCTGGCACGGCGGAGGATCCCCGTTGTCCTCGGATGCGGCCCAGGCCAGGCCGGAGCCTTCACAGACCGGGCAGGATCCGAACTTCTGGCTCCAGGTGAAGAGCCTTGGGTCGGGGACCGGCAGGCCTGCGCCGCATTGCGGGCAGGACTGGCGGGTGGAATAAAACTCTTCCCCCTCCCCCTCCACCCGGGCCACGATCATCATGCCCCCGCCCGCCTCCAGGGCCTGCTCGACCTCGGAACGAATATCTTCTTTTTCTCCGCGGCGGATCTTTCTCCGGCTAACCCCTGCTTCCACGTCGTGAACCAGGTACCGGTCCAGCTTGGGCGCTTCGGAGGCGGAGAAGATCTTCCCGTCGATGCGCACCCGCTCAAAGCCTCTTTTGGCCGCCCTCTGGATGACCTCGCGGTGGTGTCCTTTCCTTCCCCGGATCAGGGGCGCCAGGATCCAGACTTCTTCTTCTTTAAACTGCCCGATGATCTGATCGGTGATTCCGCCGGCATCCGTGGCGCCCCCCGGAATGCCGCACTTCGGACAATAGGGGACTCCCAGCGATGAGAAGAGCAGCCGGAAGTAATGATACACCTCCGAGGCCGTTCCCGTGGTGGACATGCCCCCGGCCCGGGACAGCTTCTGTTCCAGGGCCACCGTGGGAGGGACCCCTTCGATGACGTCCACCTCGGGCCGGGCCAGGGGCGGCGTGTACTGGCGGGCGTAAGTGGGCAGACAGTCGAGAAAGCGGCGGCGCCCCTCGGCGTAAAGGACGTCGAAAGCCAGGGTCGATTTGCCCGAACCGCTCACCCCCGTGACGGCGATGAACTGATTCCGGGGGAGGTCGACCTTCAGGTTGTCCAGGTTGTTCTCCCGGGCGCCTACGATCCGGATGTTCCGATTCCGGGACGCGTGGCCATGCCCGGCGGCTCGGGCCGGCGCGGTCTTTTCTCCGGCTGCAGACCAGACCCTGCTTTTTCGCAGCGCTTGCCCTGTGGGCGTGTGGAGCCGGGCGATCTCTTCCGGCGGCCCCTGCCCCACGATCCGCCCTCCCTCATCACCGCCCTCCGGGCCCAGGTCGATGATCCAGTCGGCGGATCGGGCCACGTCCAGGTCATGCTCTACCACCACGACCGAGTGGCCGGCATCGATGAGCTGATGAAAGGCTCCCACCAGGTCCGAAATGTTGGCTGGATGGAGCCCGGTGGTGGGCTCGTCGAGGATGAAGAGGAGGTTTTCCGCCCTGCGCGCCTCGGCCAGATGCTTGGCGAGCTTGAGGCGCTGCGCCTCGCCCCCGGAGAGGGTGGGAGCGGATTGAGACAGGGACAGGTATCCCAGGCCGATGTCCAGGAGAGGATGGAGCGCCTCGGCGATGTCTTCTTCATCGCTGAAGAGTCGGGCCACCTCCACGGCCGGGAGAGACAAAAGCTCGGCGATGTTGTAGCCCCGGCAGCGGACTTCCAGCGTTTCCGGCCGGAAGCGCCTGCCGTCGCAGCTCGGGCAGCGGATGTAAACGTCGGGCAGGAACTGCAGCTCCACCCGTTCGTACCCCGAGCCCCGGCAAAGGGGGCAGGCCCCCGCCGAGGAGTTGAAGGAGAAGGCAGAGCGGCTGAGACCGAGGGCCCGCGCCTGGGGTGAGGCGGCAAAGGCCGCCCGCAGGGGCTCCAGGATCTTCATGTAGGTGGCCGGGTTCATGCGGGAGCTGCGGGTCAGGGGAGACTGATCCACCAGGACCGCATCCGAAATTTTCTCAACCCCCTCTAGGGTCTTGCAGGTCCCCGGCTCCATCATCTGCCGGCCCATCAATCTCTTCAGGTTCCGGTAGAGGACCTGGTCGATGAGCGTCGATTTTCCCGAGCCGCTCACCCCGGTCACGCAGACCAGCATGCCCAGGGGGAATCGAACGCTCAGATTCTTCAGGTTGTTCTCCCGGGCGCCGATGATGCGTAGTTCGCGGCCCGACCGCTCCCGTCTCTTCTCCGGGCGGGCGATTTGAAGCTCGCCCCGGAGGTAGGCCGCCGTGGGAGACTCTTTCCGGTGAATCAGCCCGGCCACTGTTCCTTCATGAATGACCCGTCCGCCGTCCTTGCCGGGTCCCGGCCCGAGGTCGATGACCCGGTCGGCGTAGCGGATAAAGATGGGGTCATGCTCCACCACCACCACGGCGTTCCCCGCGGCGGCAAGCTTGCGCAGGACCACGGCCAGCCGCTCCTTGTCCCGGGGATGAAGCCCCACCGAGGGTTCGTCGAGTACATAGAGCGTGCTGGTGAAGGAAGCCCCCAGGGCCGTGGCCAGGGTGACCCGCTGGGTTTCTCCACCCGAAAGGGTCCGGGACTGCCGGCCCAGGGAGACGTATCCCAAACCCACGTCCTGCAGAAACTCGAGCCTTCCCCGGATTTCCCGGAGGAGAAGTTCCGTGGCCCGATCCCCCGCGGGGGGAGTCCGGTGGTGGAAGAATTCTTCCGCTTCGGCGATGGACATCTTTTCCACTTCCGGCAGGGTCTTGCCTCCCAAACGGAAGAGAAGGGCGGTGGGTTTCAGCCTTCCGCCCCCACAATCGGGGCAGGGGAGGTAGCGCCGGTAGCGGGCCAGAAAAATCCGGGACTGCTTCTTGTACCGGCGTCCCTCCAGCCATTTGAAGAGTCCATGGATGCCGTACCAGGAGCCGTTTCTTTCCCCCTCCCAGACCTGCTTCTGAACCTCGGGGGTCATCTCCCGCCAGGGACGGTCGGCGGAGATCTTGCTCCGCTTCAGAAACCGCAGCAAATCCTTCTGGCATTGGAAGAAGGCCGGGGTCTGGAAAGGTTTGATGCAGCCCTCGGCGATGCTCATCCCTCCGTCGGGGATGACCAGGTCGGGATCGATGTCGATGACCCGCCCGAACCCGTGGCAGGCCTCGCAGGCACCGATGGGGTTGTTGAAAGAAAAGATGGCCGGCGCGGGATCTCCGTAGTCGAGGTCGCACCGCTCGCAGTGGAGCCTTTCGCTGAACCGCAGGGGTTCCCGTTCTCCTTCGATCCACGCCTCCATGCGCCCTTCGCCGAACCGGAGGGCGGACTCCACCGAGTCCCCGATCCTTCGCCGGCGCCCGGGGTCGATGAGGACCCGGTCGAGAACCACGGTAACCGCCCCGTCTCTGGGTTTCAGCTCGGCCTCTTCCACCGGAACCGGCCGCCCGTTCTCCAGCACCCGGGCGAACCCCGCCTGCCGTAAAATTTCCCGCAGCGCTGCGGGGCTTACTTTTCCCACCCGACGGGTGAAGCAGATAAGGGCGTTCTTCCCGGTCGCCTCCGACAGGAGGTCATCCAGGATCATGGAGGGAGAATAACGGTGCACCGGGCGCCCGCACCCCTTGCAATGGAGCGTGGAGGCCCGCGCGAAGAGGGGGCGGAGGTAGTCGTCGATGGAAGTCATGGTCCCCACCGTGGACCGGGAGGTCCGGACCGGGGCGGTCCGGCTGATGGCGATGGCCGGAAGGATGTCGTCGATCCGTTCGGCCTCCGGGCGGTCCAGCCGCTCCAGGAACTGGCGGGCATAGGGAGAAAAAGTCTCCACGTACCTCCGGTATCCTTCGGCGTAAAGAACATCGAAGGCCAGGGAGGACTTGCCGGCCCCGGCCACGCCGGTCACGAGGGTCACCGCCCCCACCGGGATATGAACCGTGATCCCCTTGAGGTTGTTCTGCCGCGCCCCTTCAACGTATATCGGACTGACAGGCATGGTGTTTATCTTTCCAATCTATCGGGATGCGAATCATCCCAAGTTAAGTCATTGATTCGCCAGGGCGGATTTGAAACCCGCCTCTACTTTCTTTTCTAACTTATACCAGACCTAACAATTTGCCGCTTATGATGTAAATTAGAAAAATTTTTTGCAAAAGCCACGTTAATCTAGTATCTTCCAAAGGACATTCGGTTTTTGTGGAAATATCTCTGAAATCCCCCCAACCCCCCTTTTTCCAAGGGGGGCAGGGAGGAATTGGAAAATCTGTAGGGGCGATTCATGAAGCGCCCCTGCCGTTCAGCCTTCTCTCCCTACCCATCCCCCCCTTTACTAAAGGGGGGCGGGGGGGATTTCTGGCCTCTACCCAGAAACATCCGGCCAATTTTTCGCGAAGGCATGATAATCAATAGTACCACCTTTAACCTTCTCCTTCGAGTATGCGATTGAATGAAAAAATGGCCCAAACCTTCAACCGCTACCGGGACATCATTCCCGATTATGATGGGTTCCTCACGGCCTTGGAGCAACCCCTTCCCGTAGCGATTCGGGCCAACACTTTAAAGATCAGCCCCGGCCCATTTCGGGACTTCATGACCAACCAGGGATACAAACTAGAGCCGGTCCGGGGAATCGAGGAAGCCTTCCTACTCCATGGGGTCGAGGCCCCCGGAGCGACTCTGGAATATTTTCTGGGCTACTATCATATCCAAGGCCTCACTTCCATGCTTCCGGCGAAGATCCTGGATCCCCGGCGCGGAGAAATCATCCTCGACCTCTGCGCCGCCCCGGGAGGCAAAACCACCCATATCGCCCAGCTCATGGGGGACCACGGGCTGGTGGTGGCCAATGACTTTAAACCTGAACGGACCCATGTCCTCCGTTCGCACATCGACCGGCTGGGAATTCTTTCGGTCCTGGTGTGCTGCTATCACGGGCAGGCCTTCCCCCTCCGCCGAAAGTTCGACCGGATTCTCCTGGATCCTCCCTGCTCAGCCGAGGGGACCTACCGGGCCGGGCTGCCGCCTCTTCTGAGTGAGAATCCCAAGGTGGCCCGGCATCTTGTCCGGGTTCAGAAAGAGCTCCTTCGACAGTCGCTGGCGGTTCTCCGGCCCGGCGGAACCCTCGTCTATTCCACCTGCACCTATGCCCCCGAGGAAAATGAAGCCGTGGTGAACGAGGCGCTCAAAGATGGGGAGGCGGAACTTCTTCCGATTTCCCTCCCCTTTCCCCATTCCAAGGGCTTGACTTCCTGGAACGACGAATCGTACCAACCCGATATGGTCAAAGCGGTTCGCTTTTATCCTCATCAAGTAAATTCCTGGGGGTTCTTCATTGCCCACCTTCGCAAGCGAAGCTGAACGCCAAGAGATTCTGGATTATTTCTCGGACCGGTTTGGAATCCCGGAGAAGGCCTTCGAAGGGTTTTGCTTTCTCAAGGGGGAAAGAAAAACCTGGC
>Ga0315289_10016241_pt1 | contig 10288 bp, 6 predicted proteins | sample YL17G11_40_MG_FD_203452 | JGI IMG/M metagenome (GOLD analysis project Ga0315289, IMG submission 203452) | Sediment microbial communities from Yellowstone Lake, YNP, Wyoming, USA - YL17G11_40 | ecosystem: Environmental > Aquatic > Freshwater > Lake > Sediment | place: USA: Wyoming | collected...
CCGGCTTTGGGCAGGGCGGCGCCCCGGCTCGGCCCCTGCGCCAGGTGGCGCTGTACTTCGCCGGCATGGTGGGTATCCTGGTTTTCGCGAACTGGGGGCGGCCCCTGGAGTCGTCGGGATTATGGCACGCGATTTTCGAGGCGAAATGGCTGATCGCCGCCGCTTTCGGCGTGTTGCTGGGATTCTGCCTCTGGAAGTACTTCAGGGTCCGCCTGGCGTATGTGGTGTCGGCTGCGGCGGCGGTGCTTCTCCTGGCGCTTGCGTGGCCGAGCCACCCCGCGGCGGCTTTCGCGGCCGGATTGGCGGGGTTGACACTCCTGACTTCCTTCGGTGGACCGGAGCTGAAGGAGTGGCGGGATCAGACCTGGGGGTTTGCCAAACAGATTCTCCCGCTGCTGCTTGGTGGCGTGCTGGCGGCGGGGTTTTTCCTGGGCAGTCCGGGGGCAACCGACGCGGGGATCGTGCCGAACGCATGGGTGCGGGCGCTGGTGGGGGATTCGCCGGGGGGCTTTCTGGCGATGATCGGCCAGGCGGAAGGCGCGCACGGGGCCTGGCTGGACGCGATTTGGCCGCTGTGGACGAACTTCTTCGCCTCGATTGCCGGGGCGCTGATGTACTTCGCCACGCTCACCGAAGTGCCGATCCTGCGGGGGCTGATTGACAGCGGAATGGGTCAGGGGCCGGCTTTGGCGCTCCTTCTGGCCGGTCCGGCGCTCTCGCTCCCGAGCATGCTGGTGATCAACGCGATCATCGGGCCGAAGAAGACTCTCGCTTATGTGAGTCTGGTGGTCCTGATGTCCACGATCACGGGAATGGTTTTCGGGTGGATGGTGCAGTAATTGCAGGCGATTCTTTTCGAGGATTGGGAGAGGAGAGGAACGTGACAACGGGAATAACAAAACAATTGTCGTTTCTGGACCGGTTTCTTACCCTTTGGATTTTTCTGGCCATGGCCCTCGGCGTCGCGATCGGCTACTTCGTTCCTGGCGTTGAACCCTTCATGAACCGCTTTCAGGCCGGCACCACGAACATCCCGATCGCCATCGGCCTGATCCTGATGATGTACCCGCCACTGGCCAAGGTGCGTTATGAGGAATTGGGCGACGTGTTTCGCGACTTCCGCGTCCTGGGGCTGTCGCTGGTCCAGAACTGGATCATCGGACCGATCCTGATGTTCGTGCTGGCGATTGTTTTTCTCCGCCACTACCCCGATTACATGACCGGTCTGATCATGATCGGCCTGGCCCGCTGCATCGCGATGGTTATCGTCTGGAACGAACTGGCCAAGGGCGACACCGAATACTGCGCGGGACTCGTGGCTTTCAACAGCATCTTCCAGGTGCTTTTCTACAGCGTCTATGCGTGGATCTTCATCACCATCCTGCCGCCCGTGTTCGGACTCAAAGGAAGCGTGGTGGCTGTTACGATCGGGCAGATCGCCCGGAGCGTTTTCATCTACCTGGGCATCCCCTTCCTCGCCGGGATGCTGACTCGCCTGGTGCTGGTCAAGGCCAAGGGAAAGGAATGGTATCATTCCAGGTTCATCCCCCGGATCAGTCCTCTCACGCTTATCGCCCTGCTCTTCACCATCGTGGTCATGTTCAGCCTCAAGGGCAATCTGATTGTGCAGATCCCCATGAACGTGGTGCGTATCGCCATCCCGCTCCTGATCTACTTCGTGGTGATGTTCCTGGTCAGCTTCTGGATGAGCAAGAAAGCGGGGGCGGACTACGCCAAGAGCGCGACGCTCTCGTTCACGGCCGCCAGCAACAATTTCGAGTTGGCCATCGCCGTGGCCATTTCGGTTTTCGGGGTTAGCTCGGGAGCCGCATTTGCCGCCGTGATCGGCCCCCTGGTCGAGGTGCCCGTCATGCTCGGCCTGGTGAACGTGTCGCTGTACTTCCAACGCCACTTTCCAAGGAATGAGGCGGAAACATGTTAATCTGGGAGGATCCGCAAGTGAATCGGATTGACGCGCCACAACCATTCAGGCTTGGCAGGATCGCGTGCCTTTGCATGGCATTGGCCTGCGGATTTGTCACTCTGCTTTTGACTAGCTGCCACGAAGGCGCGGCGAACCAGAAACCCCAGAAGAAAGCGCCCTTGGTCCTTGCCGAAACTGTCAAGAAGAGCGAGATCGCGCGCACCATTGACCTGACCGGAGAGGTTGTGCCCATCGAATCCATCCAGATCAGCGCCACGGTGGAAGGCCCCATCGGGTTTTGTCCCTGGCGCGAGGGCGATCGCGTGGAGGCCGGGCAGAAGTTGATCGAGATTGACCGGGAGATGTACCGGGCGGAGGTCAAGGCGGCGGAAGCCGCTCTGGCGGTGGCGGTGGCGAAATTGGCCGATCTGAGGGCGGGCACACGGCCCGAAGAGATCGAAAAGGCCCGTCAAAGCGTGCGAGAGGCCGAAGAGAGCGCCGCGTTCGAAAAGAACGATTTCGAACGCGTGACCCGATTGGTCGAATCCGGCACACTGTCCGGCCAGGACCGGGAAAAAGCGCGCGTCAGACTGACCGCCGCCGAAACGAAGTCGAGCGCCGCCCGTCAGCAGCTCGAAATGCTCGAGGCAGGTTTCACCCGCACGGCCATAGCGGTCCAAGAGGCGGCGGTCAAGGAGGCTGAGGCCAGATTCGAACTGGCGCAGGCGCGCCTGAGCGAGTGCGTCATCGCCGCGCCCTTCGCCGGAACCATCACCAAGGTGTTCGTCCGCAAGGGCGACATGGCGCTCATGAAGGCGTCCAGCGCCTCGCCGCTGCTCGCAATGGCCGATCTAGGATCGTTGGTGGTCCGTTGCGCCGTGCCGGAGGCCCATGCTTCCGAGGTCGCGCCGGGCATGAAGGCGCAGGTCCGCCTCGATGCCCTGCCCGGCAAAACGCTGACGGCCGAGGTGGCGCGCGTCTTTCCGCAACTCGATCCGCGCATGAGAACCCGGACCATCGAACTGGAGGTTCGTGACGCTGTGGACCTCGCGCCCGGAATGTTCGGTCGCGTCCGGCTGATCGTCGAATCCATCCCGGACGCCGTCACCGTGCCGGTTCAGGCAGTCATCGTCACGCCCGCCGGCGCCAAGGTGGCCTTCGTCGCCACCGACGGCAAGGCCGCGCAGCGCCAGGTCCAGACCGGCATCGAAGAAGGCGGACGGGTCCAGATTCTCTCCGGCCTGAAGCCGGGCGAACAGGTCATCGTATCCGGACAGGAAAAACTCACGGAAGGCGCGGAAATCCGCCTTCCCGCCCCGCCGTCTGACGCCCAGTCCAAGGGTAAGCCTGGCGAGGCGCCTGCCGGCGATAACTCTGGCAAGCCCAAGGAGGGCGGTCGATGAAACTAACGCAATACGCCGTTCATCGCCGCCTGGCTACGAGCGCCATTGTCTTTACGCTGCTGGTGCTTGGCGTGTACGGCCTGGTCGGCCTGCCCGTGGATTTCCTGCCAAATGTCACCTACCCGATGATCAAGGTGCATATCTGGTGGCGCGGCGCCACGCCCGAGGAGGTTGACAAGAGCATTGCCGATCCCCTCGAGCGTCAGATGGCCACAGTAGACAATCTGGATTATCTGGAGTCTTCGTCCATTGAGGGCATGTACACGCTGCAAGCCAACTTTAAGTATGGCGTTGACGTAAACGTGGCGTATCAGGACGCCTTGGCGGCCATGGCGCGCGTGGCGCGGGAGCTTCCCAAGGACATGGACCCGCCGGTCATAATCAAGGCGGACCCTTCGCAATTGCCGGTGGTGCAGTTGACCGTCAGCAGCGGCCAGTGGGATCTGGTGCAAATCCGCAGATGGGTTGATGAATGGTTACAGGATCAGTTGCTGGCCGTGCCTGGCGTGGCGGGCACGGAGATCGTCGGCGGCCTCAAACGGGAAATCCGCGTTCACCTCGCCCCTGATGCCTTGGAGAAATACAGCCTGAGCCTGGCCGACGTGCTCAAACGGCTCCGGGACGAAAACGTCGAGCAGTTCGGTGGCCGAGTTACTGTCGGCCCCAAGGAGATCATTGCTCGCACCATGGGCGAGTATAAATCACTCGATGAGATTCGCGATGTTCTTCTGACCCGCAATGGTCAGGCAAAAGTCCTCCTCCGCGACATCGCGGAGGTATCTGACTTCCACGAGGAAGCGCGCGTCATCACACGGCTGGATGGCAAACCTTGCGTCAAACTGAGCGTGCTCAAGCAAGCGGACGCCAACACCGTTGAAGTGGCCAAGGCCGTCAATCGGCGTATCGCCGAACTCAGTCCCAGCCTGCCTGGTGGGGTAATCTTGGGTATGGTCGAGAACCAAGCCGATTATGTGGGGGCGGCGCTAAAAGGAGTGCGCAATGCCGCGTTCGAAGCGGCGATTCTGGTTGTTGTTCTCATGGCGCTGTTCCTGGGGAACTGGCGGCAAGTGGTGGCAATGGCGTGGGCGTTGCCTGTCACGCTTCTCCTGAACTTCGGTCTGATGAAGTTGGCTGGTGTGTCGCTGAACATTTTCACCCTTGGCGGACTGGTCGTGGCCATCGCGGTGGACTTGGACAATTCCATCATCGTCATCGAGAACATCACCCGGCTGCGGAGGGAAAGGCCCGATCTGAGTACATCGCAGCTTGTGGTAGAGGCCACATCGCAAGTCGGACCGGCGGTAGTCGCGGCAACCGTGTCCTTCCTGGCCCTGTTCCTGCCCTTCCTGCTCGTCCCGGGACTGGCCAGCCTGTTGTTTCGCGAGTTGATCTTGGTGATTGCGGGTGTCATGGCGATCAGTCTGGTCATGGCCATCTCGGTGACACCAATGGTTATGGCCATTCTCATCGGGCGGCGCAAGCCGGGAAGCGAGCGGCTAACCTTTTTCGAGCGGTTTGTCGAACGGGTGACAGAGGTGTATGTCCGGATGCTGGAGTGGTCGTTGCGACATCGATGGATAACGGTTAGCGGCTTCGCGACCGTGCTGGTGGCCGGTGGATTGCTGCTGCCTCGGCTGGGGGGTGAATTTCTGCCGAAGATGGATGACGGACGGATCATGGTCAAGGTGAAGATGCCGACCGGCGCGTCCTTGGCGGAGACGGACAAGGTTTTGACGGAAATCGAGACGCGCATCGGAGAGGACAAGCGAATCCAAAGCCTCTTCACGCTTTCGGGCGGCAAGGTATGGGGGCTTTACACATACGAAATTGCCAATGAAGGCGAGTTGAATATGCAACTTGTGCCCCGCCACCTTCGCAATCTGAGCACTATCGAGTATATCGAATATCTGCGCCCGATTGTCGGCAAGGTTCCTGTTCCGGGCGGGATGGCGATGGTCATGCAGATGCCCATCAAGGGCATCCGGAAACTCGGCGACGCCGACATCGAGGTGAAGATCAAAGGGCAGGACATTTCCAGGCTTTATGATCTTGCGCGACAGACCGCCGGGGCGATGAACGAACTCGCGCACTTCACGAATGTCTATGTCTCGATGGATATGACCAAGCCCGAATACCAAGTGCTGGTGGACCGGGCACGCGCGGCGGAACTTGGCGTCAGCGTTGGTGACATCGCCGACACGATGCGCTCCCTGATCACCGGCGCGATTGCCACCCGCTTCCGCGACGGGGACGAATACTACAACATCCGCGTGATGATTCCCGAGAGCAAGATCGTCGCCCGCCGCGACGTGGAGAACCTCCCGCTCAACCGCGCTCAGGGCGGGTACTTGCGTCTCATGGATGTTGCCGAGGTCCGCCAGGCGGTCGGCCCCGTCGAGATCGTGCGCGAAGATCAGGTCAAGGAGGTGATCGTGCGGGGCGATGCCGCCGGCGTCAGCGTGGCCACCGCACTGGGCGAGATCCAGGAAGCCCTGGCGAAGATGGAGAAACCAATCGGCTACGAGTTTAGATACGGCGGGCAGGCCCAGATGATGGCCGAGATGAAGCACACGGTGCTGATGATTATGGGCTTCGCATTATTCTTCGCCTTTGTGGTGCTGACGGTCCAGTTCAATAGTCTCAAACTGCCGGCGCTCATCTTGGGAGGCGTGCCCGTATGCCTGACTGGCCTAGTGTTCCTCCTGTACCTGACCAACATCCCGCTGGGAGCGACAGTGATCATCGGGCTGTTGGTGGTGGTCGCGGCGACGGTGAACGAAGGCGTTCTGCTGCTGAACTACGCCGAGGAACTGCGGGAACAGCAGCAACTTTCACCAACGCAGGCCGTGGTGCGAGCGGCGAAGATTCGCTTCCGTCCGCGCATGATGACTTCCATCGGCGTGCTGGTGGGATTTCTGCCCCTGGCGCTGAACATCGAAGAAGGCGGCGACATGCTGCAGCCGATGGCCGCCGCCGCCATCGGCGGTCTGTGTGTCACAATTTTCGTCGCCCTTTTCTTGATGCCGTGTCTTTACGTCATGGCATCAGGTAAAGCCAAACTGAAGGAGATCTGAAAATGAATGCGGCCAAGCAAAACTTGCTTATAGACTTTCTTGCAGGCCTGCTGGTGTTGGGCTTGGTTCTTACGGGCACGATTATTCGTTTCGCGCTGCCTCCGGGATCTGGCAGCGACCGCATCCTGTGGGGGATGACTCGACATGAGTGGGGCGATGTCCATTTCTGGCTGGCGGCCTGCATTGGCGTTGTGATTGCCGTGCATGTGGCGTTTCATTGGACATGGGTGACAACCATGTTCAGCCCCAAGCGCTGTTCGGATGGCGTCCGGCAATCCTCGCGCCGCGCAAGGCTCATTGCGGGCCTTATCACCGTCTTGCTTCTCGCTGCACTCACTGTGGGATCCTGGCGGATCTCTGTGAGCCAAGTGCGGAATCTCCGCGCTAACACGATGTCCACGGATTCCAATGTCCAAGAGCGGGGATCCAGCACACACTTGGAAGGAAACATGTCACTGGCCGAAGTATCCGTAATCACCTTGTTGCCGGTCCAAGAGATTAGACAGCGGCTGGGGCTGCCCGATTCAGTGTCCGACGAGGACAGACTCGGGCAACTGAGCCGCCGATACGGCTTCACGATGGCGCAAGCGCGCGGGCGGCTAAGCGCGGAGAGCCACTGATAGAATAGGAGCGCGGCTGATTCCGGACGCCGTGTCTATAGGCATCCGATAACAAACGGGACCAAAGGAGGGAAAGATATGTTGATCCAGATTCTGGGCACGGGGTGCCCCAAGTGCAAGAAGCTGGCCGAGACGGCGGAAGCCGCCGCCAAGGCGCTGGGAAAGGACTATCTGTTGGAGAAGGTCACAAAGATCGAAGACATCATGTCCTATGGCGTGATGATGACGCCCGCGCTGGTGGTGGACGGGCAAGTCAAAGTGGCGGGGAAAGTGCCTTCCGTGGACGAGCTGAAAAACATGCTGGCTTGACAATCGGTAGAAACACACGCGGAAGCGCGAATCTGCCATGGAAAGGAGAAGAATCATGTCGGTGCAAACGGTCGGTTTTATCGGTGCGGGAAGAGTCGCCAGAATTCTTCTGAGCGGTTGGAAGAACAAGCAGGCGATGCCTTCTCGTGTGGTGTTGTACGATTCAGACCAGAAGGCGTGTGAAGCGCTGAAGACACTGGGGCCGGAAATTGAGGGGACCGCTGAACCCGCTCGGGCGGCGGCACAGGACATGGTGTTTCTCGGCGTGCACCCGCCGGTGATCAAAGATGCGGTCGAGGCCATCAAGCAAAGCCTGAAATCGGAAGCGATACTCGTCTCCCTGGCGCCAAAGTTCACGATCGCGAAGCTGTCGGGCATGCTGGGAGGTTTCAATCGGATCGTCCGCATGATTCCAAATGCCCCCTCCCTGATCGGGCGGGGCTACAATCCCGTTGTCTATGCGCCCAGTCTCAGCGCCGAGGACAAGGGCGGGGCGTCAAGCCTTTTCGTCCCCCTGGGCGATTGCCCGGAGGTTGAAGAGCGCCATCTCGAAGCTTACGCTATCCTTTCAGCCATGGGGCCGACCTATTTCTGGCCGCAGCTCTATGCGCTCAAGTCGCTTGGAGAGTCTTTCGGACTGAGTGGCGAAGCGGCGCTGGAAGCCTTGGACAAGATGCTTTGGGGCGCGGTGGCGACCATGAAAGAACCCGGTCTCTCGTCCGAGCAGGTACAGGACCTGATCCCGGTCAAACCGATGGGGGAAGACGTCGAGGCGCTGGCGGCGGCTTATCGCTCCAAGCTCCGCGCGCTCATGGAGAAAATCAAGCCCTGATGTTCAAGGAGAGCCAATCATGAGACAACCCAAGATTCCTGCATTTTTCGCCGGGCTTATTGCGGCCGGCGCAAGCCTGGTGGCGCTGGTTGGCTTCGCAATGGGCAATGGCGGCGCCCCAGCCAAGCCTGTCGCCGTTCCCACGTACGAAGCCGTGTCTTCGCGGGCGATGGGCGTCTGCCCGCCTTTTCCCCTGCGCGACGAGCGGGGCAACGTGATTGACCCGGTCAAAAGTTTGAACGACACGGCGCCCTACTCGCCGAGGCAGACGTGCGGCGCCGCCGGCTGTCACGACTACGGCAAGATCACCGAGGGCTTCCACTTCACCCAAGGGAAAGGGGAACAACTGCCCGAGCAGTATGCCGCGCGGTACAATTGGGTGACCGCGCCGGGAAACTACGGCGGAACATGGTGCTCTCCCGCGCCGCTTTACCGCCAGTTGGCCCCCAAGAAGAACTCGAACGCGCGGACTATAGACATGACCTCGTTCGATTTTGTCACCGCCACGTGCGGCAACTGCCATCCAGGCGGCGGCCCCCTGGAGTTCGACCGCGACGGCAAGCGTTACGATGAGTGGATGCGAAACCCGGCCTCCGGTTTCGCGCCGGGCGGCGAGAACGCCCTTGACGGAGATTACTACAAGGCCCGATGGTCCGAGACGGGCGTTATCGAGGCGGACTGTCTCCTGTGCCACATGCCGGAATATGACTTGAAGAAACGCAACGCGGAGTTGGCAAACCTCAACTTCCGCTGGGCCGCGACCGCCGGCGCGGGCTTCGGGAAGGCGCAGGGCAAGGTGAATGCGGGGGAGCAGCCGACGATCGCGTATGACAAGAGCCGGTTTGACGCCGACAGCAACGTTCTCGCGCACATCGTGCCTGAGCCGCGCAACGAAACCTGTCTGGGGTGTCACATCAAGCCCGCTTGGAAGAAGCGTGGAGCGGCCTTCTCAGCGCGGACCGACGTCCATATCGCGGCGGGGCTGCGCTGCGTGGACTGCCACGCAGCCGGAAGCCGCGCCGCCGATCCGCGCATCCGCGGCCGTGAGGTCCATCAGTTCGGCAAGGGCGACGACCCGTCCGGCTGGGTCCGCAACGATCTGGACGACACCGTTCGCAGCTGCGAGAATTGCCACCTGGAAGGGTGGGGGAATTCTCCGCGCGCCGCGCATGCCTGGCTGCCGCCTCTGCACATGGAAAAAATCGCCTGCCAGACCTGCCACATCCCGTCGCGTGCCGTAAAGAGCGCCCTCGTCCAGGCGAGCGACGTGTATAACCCCGCGCCCCGCATCACGCCCCCGCCGAAGCATATCTGGGCTTTCTACGATCAGGAGATGGCGTTCTGGAACCACTATGGGGAACTTGAGCTCTTCACCGCCAACGACGAGCCGACCAACATCACGAGGCCGACCCTCATCCGCTACAAGGGCAGAATATACCCCGCCAACAGAGTGCACAGCGCCTGGGTCGGCTTCGAGGAGCAAGGCAAACCAGGTCTGAACCAGCTCTTCATGAAGGATTTCTTTCAGATGTGGACCCAGCACCGGGTGGATCCCCAGAACAAATACCCCGAGCTGGCCAAGGTCACCGACGACAACGGGGACGGCATCATCGAGGTGAACCGCGCCGAGGAGATTGACGCTTTGCTGGCAGCGACCAGGGCGCACCTCGCGGCAACGGCTTTCCCGATGGAGGGCCGCCGCCTCGTCTGGGTGTCGGACAGCAGGGCCTACTACTCGTCCACCGAGTTCCGGGACCTCCCGCGCGAGGAATACGAGGCCACTGCGTATGCCTCCGTTCACAAGTTCTCGCACGACGTCGCGCCAGCCAGGGCCGCGCTCGGCGCCGGCGGGTGCAAGGACTGCCATTCCGGCGATAGCCGGTTCTTCTTCGGGGCGGTCCTGGAGCATCCGTTTGACCCGAGCGGCAAGTCCGTCTGGACAACCCAGAGCGCGGTGCTCGGCTACGACGGGTCGCCGCCTCGGTACTCCGGCATTGTCGGCGTCGTCGCCGCGTTCTTCAAGTGGTTGACCATCGTGGTCATGCTCCTCCTGATTGGTCATATTCTGCTCGAAACCTTCGCGCGCTTCCGCTCCCGCAAGACCGGCACGGATCCCCAACCCACGG
>Ga0315289_10016242_pt1 | contig 10286 bp, 15 predicted proteins | sample YL17G11_40_MG_FD_203452 | JGI IMG/M metagenome (GOLD analysis project Ga0315289, IMG submission 203452) | Sediment microbial communities from Yellowstone Lake, YNP, Wyoming, USA - YL17G11_40 | ecosystem: Environmental > Aquatic > Freshwater > Lake > Sediment | place: USA: Wyoming | collected...
AACCTACAGTTATATTCATGGCTATCGGATTATCTGCTGGTCTTGGTTTTGATCTTACTTACAGAGGATTGCGTTGGTTACATGAAACATATAAAAATTGGAAGGTGGAATTAAACCAAAGTTCGGTAAACTAATTTTCATTACTCAACTCCCTCACTGAATAAGTGTATTAATCTTCAATTATCAATTGTTCAATTAGGTGATTTAGTGGCCGTTAGAGTAGAGCTATCGCATGGTTTCCCTATAGAGGAAGATTTTGAAAACATAAAAATTGGAATTGAAATGTCTCCAACACTCGATGGCTATGATGCGCCCTTTCTTTATGCAAAGGTTCCAAGTGAAGGCATAAAAGTAACTGCTGGAAGAATAAAGTACGGAGAAGCTTCCAAGCTTTCTGACATAAGCGAGAAACTTTATCTTGAGCTTAATACCAAATTAGTAGAAAAGAGTCTTAAAACTACTAAAGGTTCATCTCAACTTGTGTTAAAAGAAGAAGTTAAAGGGCTAGTGCAGAGATTAATAGAACGATATCTGTCATCTTGTCGTATATCAGAAATTCAAGGCAATTTATGACGGGTTCAAATCCCACTCCCTGACTTTTTGTGCAGACTCACGACTTATTGTGCAAGTGGCACTTTTAGGCAAAACTAGGCCGGCAGAAAAGTTTATATACCGCCTTTGCACTACCAATAAGTGATAAAAATAGAAGCGGTGTTGACATGGGCAGAACGCAGCAGGCGAAGACGAAGTACATGCCGTACGATGATATGAGGAACTGCACTTTCCTTGTGATGAACTATCTACTCGAAAGGGGAGGCCTGCCGCTGAGCGAAATCAGCAGGATAACCAGCCTCGACCCGGACGAGATAGCAACGCGCAACCCGGGCGGCCTGTACATAGACGACCGAACGCCCATTCCTGCAAAGAGAGGAAGGAAGCCGATAAATCCGGAAGGTGCGATGACCGGGGCCGAGCGTTTCAGGAAGGGCTGGCGCAGGGACAGGATCGAGGGGTCGCAGGTCGAGTACGACGAGTTCGCGGACGCACTCAGGCTGTACGACAAGGGCTTGGACGTCAAAGGCAGCGTCGACAAGAAAAATCACTACCTGATGGCGCTTTACAAGATCGCAGTCGAGCCGAGGAGCATCAAGAGCCTGGAAAGGGAAGGCGTCGAAGCGCGCAGGCTGGCCGCGCTCACGAGAGGCAATTATCGCATCCTCGAAAGGCTGGACGACAGGAGCGCGACGTACTACAAGCCGACTGAGAAGGGAAGGGGGTTCCTCTACGCGCTCATGCCTGCGATGAGGCAGGCGATCGAGGGCAAGATCGGCGAGGAGCTGGTAGAAAACCTCTAGGCGCAGACGTTCTCCGTACATGTCAGCGGCACGTAGCACCACGGATAATAGCCATGAGTCTCGCAGCACGGCCCGTTCCTGTAGCCGCAGCTGACGCGCGTGATGAAGTCCTGTGTGAAGTAGAAGGAGTTGTTGAACGCATACACGCCCATGCCCGCCTCGCCGAAGCCTTCGTGCAGTATGTTCTCGCGGTGGCCGGTGCTGTTCATCCATCCGACGGTGGCGTTCTGCGCGAGCTGCTCGAAGGTGCAGTACTCCGTCTTCTTGACCATGCCGAGTATGTTGACTAGGTAGTAGCTGACCCCGCTTTCCATCAGCAGGTTCTCGCCGCTGGAGTTCCAGTAGTACACGCCGTCCGCCATGAGCCGCGTGCTGACGTTCGAGCCGTCGCTGCCCGTGTGCGAGAAGAACGCATTCTCCGCCATATCGGCGCTGTGCGCACGCGCGACCGCAGCCACGTCCTCGTTCCACGCAAGCCTCGTCAGGTTTTGCGCCGCGCGCTCGTCGTTCACCAGATCGAACGTTCTCCGCTCGAGCCACTCGATGTTGTCCGCGGACGTGTTCGACGCTTTCATGCTTGCGATCGAGACGCTTCCGGCATAAGGCAGTGTCGTGGTCGTTGTGGTCGTAGTCGTGGTTGAAACAGTCGTGGTCGTCGTATCGACGCCTCCGAGCGTGGTCTCGTAGTTCGCGCCGATGTAGTCAACTATCGAAAACACAGAGAGCAGGAGAAAGAGCCCGAATATGAAGACCGCGAGCGTGTTCATGGAACAATATTGGGATTTTCATTAGAAATCTTTAATCCCGTTTTTAGCCGCGCCGGGGTGCCGGCTTAGCGCCTTCGTGGGTTCAAAGCCCACCTCCCGCACAAGTTTTTAAAATGTTTTTCATCCTTTTATCAAAACCTTCTGCTATTTTCAAAAGGCTGGCGGCCCTCTCTTGCGAATATTCGGATTCGTAGTCGGCCTCCTCCCTTGTGAACATGCCGGCCTTGAAGTCGTCCACATACCTTTGTTCAAGCCTTTTGTTTTTTACCATATCCTCAAGAACAACCTGTATGGCAAAATGCCTCCTCTCTTTCAAGCCCAGTGAAAAAAGTACGGCTCTGGCGGCATGAAACATGGAATAGTAAGATTGTATTATCGACCACTTGAATTTTTTCATATCGAGCGAGGCTTTGGCGTCTTCGAGGTCCTTTCTCGATTCTTCCAGCTCCTTTTTAACGAGTTTTTTATCCATCTTGATTCTTTTCAAAAAACCCTCCCTTAGGCAATACTCCACGTTCACAGCAGCCTCACCTTGTTCTTTTCTATGTTCTCATAAAACACCCTGTCCTTCCTCGACAAATTGGCATAGTCCAAAGGCGTCAGCACGAGCGGCCTCACATCCCTTTTCATGGCACCTCTTGCCCTCTCGACTATTCCGATCAATTCTTTTTTCTCGATTTTTCCTACGAACAAAAGGTCGATGTCACTTTTCATGTCGTCTTCTCCTCTGGCCACAGAACCATACAAGTAAACTTCTACACCTTCGACGCCCTTCGCGGCCTTCAAGACATCGGACAGTTTTGAGACGCTTAACAAAATTTTCATCTGTTTGACCACGACGTTGTCGGTATTGAGCTTGAAGTATATCATTTTTCCCGATTTTCTGGCGTTCAGAATCCCGTTCCTGGTCAAAACACCAAGCCATTTCAGAGCCGTGTTTCTGGATATTTTCAGTCTTTTTGACACCTCAAGCTGATAGAGTTCTGCACCCTGGTTCTCCACGAAGAACTCTGTGATGTCGATAGCCTTTCTGGATCTGAGTATGTCATTTATCTGGGCCATAATGCTCAATAATTTATACATATGTTCAAATATTTAAACTTTGTTGTTCAACCATTTTAAATCAAAATGCCTGTGGCTTAGTGCCTTCGTGGGTTCAAATCCCACCTCCCGCATGAAATTGCGTACGAACTTGGAACAGCTATCGATAAATCCAGGAGGATTTAAAATCTATTATGAAGGGCAAGGCTTTAACTACACTAGCAGCTGTTTTGATAATTCTCGCTATTGCTATTACTGTAGTGTTTTATGATGACCTAATTTATTTTATTAATGGCAGTATGGATCGTAAGATTTGCAATCCGGATTATTCAAAAAATAAAGTGGCAGTTATCATTACTAAAGATGGAATTTATGATAACGAGGAAATCAATTTACAAGTTTCTAAATATTTTGATTCTGTTAAAAAAGATTTGAATATTGACAATGCTGGCTTGAAGAAATTTTCTGGAAAGACAATAAGCGAGCTTGATCAGTTTGTTGATGGCATTTACCTTAATAATAACGTCGTCTATGTGATTTTGCTCGGAGACGATATGCCAACAGTTATAAGCGAAACTAAAAGGGTTGTATCTTACAATAACGAGACTGGCGGAGCAGTTTACAATATCACGGATTCAATGGGGAGAGACGAACTTGTGGAAGCCCCGCCTGGGTCTTACAGAGAGGGCACGTACTACGGTCCTGCTGGACAGATTTATCAGAAATTGGAATGCGTAGGCAGGGATTGCGATTACGATGCGTGCAGCGATTTGGCAATCTCATCAATATTACCGCCTCTGCATTATTTAGATGACGAAAAGGTTGCATTTGTTTTGAATATATTGAAGACCTACACAGGTTATCATAACAATTTCAAATCTTTAAGTGCAGGATACCAAAGGTCATTATTGCACATACGCGATTTCTCAAATACGAATCCTTTGAAAGCCATGGGGTACGACATGCCGAAGATCGTCGTTCTCAACAATGAGAGCGAGAGGGTTTGGGAGGAGGCGGAGAAAAAGCATATTGTCCTGAGTTATGACGTGCACGGTCAGACAGGTATTGTCGGGATCGGGCTCAGCAATGAAACAATCGAAAGCATTGGAAAAAAATATCCGCTGGAAACAGAACTAAACATTGGAAAAAAATATCCAGATCAGCAGGATTTGCTGTTGCTACTACAAAGCGAAAAAATGTACACAACGTTAGACGAGTGGTTGAATTTCTCAAAAGAATATGGAGTACCTTCGCTTTTTGTTGATGCTTTCGCGTGCCAGTTCATCGAGCTTGAAGACAGCTCATTAAACCACTGTTGCTGGCCGCAAGTATATATGGAATCCGGAGTGTGGGCATATTACACTTTTGGCGGAAATGAAGGCAGATACGGAGAGATCGAACTGATGCAAAGGGGGTTCTCGAGAGAAACGACAATAGGTTTGGCGATCAGAAAATTCGTAATTTCACAAGAGTTTATTTTCGGGGATATACTAGCACACATGAAGTGATTCTCTATGGGTTCAAATCCCACCTCCTGCATGAATCAGAAATTTAAATGTTTAAAGATTTCTATAATGTTTAGGTAATTATGCCAAAACCAACAGTAGAAGATGTGGAAAGAAAGGCAGCATCTTATTTTATGCAAAAACCACCTAATTTTCCTGAAGGAAGACCTTACAACTGCTGTGAAAGTGTCCTAATGGCATTATCAGAATATTATCCTGAAATGAAGTCCGATTTAATCCCGCGGATTGGAACGGTTGTCGGTGCAGGACTTTCTCTTACTGGGAATCAGTGCGGTGCATTGACAGGAGCTGCTATGTCCATAGGTGCTGTTTATGGAAGAAGTAAACTTGAAGAAAATCCCATGAAAGCGTGGTCTATGGGCCAGGAGTTGGTTAAAAAATTTAAAGAAAGATTCAAGTTCGACAATTATCCAACCTGCAGAGAGTTTACTGGCGTGGATATGAGAACCGCGGAAGGAATGCAGAAATACTTTAAAGAAATTCATGATTTTGCTTGCACGGATCGGGTTAAGTTTGCAGTCGAAAAAGCTATAGAGATAATAGAAGAGAACAGATAAAAAAACATCAACCTATCTAAGTTTTAAGAAAAAGAAGTTTAAGCTCCGTAAATTAATCGCAGTCCTGTTATGTCTGGCGCAGCAAGAGTTCTTTTCCCAATGTCTCCATACCAGCTGTATCCATACATTGTAACTGCTGAGCAACTTTTTTGATACAAATCAGACAACCCCAAGCCGTGGCCTGTTTCATGGGTTGCAATGTTTTGCAAATCCATTCCTCTGTTTGCACTTGTACATGCTGTTTTTGCGCAGTCAAACCAGCCATAATATGTGTTGAATGTCACATCGTAATCGACGACCTGCCTGCTGTATCTTGTATACCAATATGTCGTTACTGCAATCCAGCCATCGTTAGAAAGGCGTGCGAACATGTATTCATTTATATAGTCAGGTGCTGCTCCGTCGTCAGCTGCGCTTCCAGTTGTAGATGTGCCAAAGAGATTTCGTGAGGTGTGGACATCCCACTCTTTTGCTGAAAGATTGATAGCGTCTTTAACGAGATTTTGATTATTATTACCTGAATTACTTGCATCGACCACATAGTCTATCGGTAGACTACTCCATTTAACACCCAACAGCTTATAGCACGAACCGCCGCCAGTTATTTTGTCTGCATCTCTACCCACTGCTTCCTTGGTCCCATCTCTGTAGTGGATGAATGTTATTTTGTCTAGAGGTTCTGTCTGTTTTTCATTTTTTGCTAGAACCACTGGTGATAGAAGCATTACTGTTATCATCAAGGCGAAAAGTATTTTTTTCATTTTGCCACTACTCTTTAAATGGAATTGGAAGGATTTAAGGCTTTTAGGTTTAATAGAGAAATGAAATTGTTTTTCTATTTTGTATGCCTTCGTCGCGCACGTCAAGGACGACGCCGTTCACAATCGGCTGGAAGAAGCGCTCGATAATAGCCTACTTACGTTGCTTCGCTTGCCGGCCTTCAGCTTCCGACCCGCATAACGGGCGTCGGCGCGACGACAGGTATCCTCAGTTCGGTTTTTGCCTTGTCCGCGGACATGGATACGGTGAGGAATATGTACGATAGGTCCTTCCCGACGCTGACGCTTATGGATGCGCGGTCTATCTTGGAGAGCGCGGCCGCGCCTATCTTCCTGCCGATGATTTCGCTTATGGTCTTGGAGGCGTCCATTATCTCTATGCCGACCACCTTGTTGTCCATGGAGAAGTCTATCACGAAGTTGTTCAGCTCGAGGCTGTCCCTTACCTTGTCGTCGGTGTGGGCGTACAGTATGTCCCACTCCGTGTCGTACCTCACCTTAGCGCCTTCATGCATTGTTCGTTCACCTTCCTCCTTTTCCTATTCTGGACGTGCGTGGTTATAACGTTTATCCTTCCTCCGAGGATGGAAACGACGACCCTGAGGTCGTACCTGCTCGACTTTTCGAAGAGCAGCGCGTACTTGTGGCCGCGCGGGTCGTTTCCCTGGTCGTCCACCGAGACCAGACCGTCCGGATCGCGGAGCGCGCGCTCGGCATCCTCCCTTCCTATGCCGCGCCTCGCGACGTCGGACGAATCGAAGTGCAGCGTGAATGCGACCTCCTTCACGGAACTGAGCAGCGCTTTCATCCGCTCTACGTCCATGCGTCAGACGTGCAGAAGCTTGGCTCTTATTGCGTTGCCACCACGGCCGGTGGCGCGGAACCGAGCCACGCCTATTTAAAATTTCACTCATAAATGAAGATTGGTGAACTCGTGGTCGCTGACGACGGCGGTGCCGGCAAAATTTACAGGAGGGTCGTCAACGGGTTCCCGCTGGACTATTTCGAGGGGTTCAGGGGCGTGCTGTACAGGGACATAGGCCCGCTCATAGGCGAGCCGGCGGCCTTCAGGAGATGCGTGGACGCGCTGGCATCCAGGTACGGAAACGCGGGCATCGACTCGGTGCTCATGGCTGAGGCGCGCGGGTACATATTCGGGTCGCCTCTTGCATATGCCATAGGAGCCGGCCTCGTGCAGGCCAGGAAGAGAGGCAAGCTGCCCGGGGACGTGCTGACGCGCGAGTACGAGACCGAATACAGCACGGAATGCTTCCAGGTCCAGAAGGGCCGCATAAAATCCGGGGACAGGGTGCTGATTCTCGACGACCTGCTGGCGACTGGCGGCACGGCGCTGGCCATGGCGGACCTGACCGAGCGCTCCGGCGGGACCGTGGAAGAGATGGCGTTCGTCATAGAGCTCGTCGGTTTGAACGGCAGGAAGAACCTGGAAGACAAGGGCTACAAAGTCTTTTCGCTGATACAGGAAAGCGGTTAGAGTGATAGCAGTCAGCTTCCGATCCGCATCACGGGCGCCGGAGCGACGACGGGTATCCTCAGTTCGATCGGAGCCGGCTTGGACGGGATCTTCAGTATCACGAAGATGTAGACCAGCTCCCTGCCCCGGACTATCTCTATCGACGCGCTTTTCACCTTTGAAAGCATGCCACGGTCGACCTTCACGCCGGAGAGCCTGCTGACGGCCTTCGAGGCTCCCAGCATCTCCACGCCGTTCACCTTCCCCGACATGGAGAAGTCTATAACAAAGTCCTCTATCTGCAAGCTGTCCCTTACCCTGTCCCCCGAGAACGCGTACAGTATGTCGTTCTCGCGGTCATAGTCTATGTTCGCGTCCCTTGACATGTTCGTACACCTTCCTCTTGAGCTTTCCTAGTTCTGGAATTTCGGGACCCTCAGCTCGCTCTCGATGGTGCGTCCGGCGAGCTTCAGGCTGAACGCCACGCCGTATGCGCGGTCCTTCATCAACGAGGCCATCTTGACAGACTGCACCCCAGCGAGGTCCTTCTTCGGAACCTTCAGCTCCTTGGACGCGTCGAGTATCTCGAGCGCGACGACCTTGCCGTCGAACCCGATGTCCATCACGAAGTTCCCGAAAGCCTCCACGCTGAACTTGACCTTCTCGCCCTTGTGCACGTAGAGCACGTCCCACTCGTCGTCATAGTCGACCTTGTACATACCGATCCGCCTTTCCCGCCCGTTCCGGGCTATTATTTACTTCATACGTCCGTATTAAATCCTTTTGATACGTAAAGCGTCCCGCCATCCTTGACTAGCTGCTGCATGGTTCTGCTGGTTTTGTAGGCCGTCACGACGTGCAGCTTCGTGCCGTGCGGCGCCACGACTATCACGATGCAATACCTCTTGGAGTGCGAGTACACCAGCTTGTACGTGCCGCTTCCTTCATGCCACTCCTCGTACGCGAGCTTCCCGGCGCCGAGCAGCGTGCCTGTCACGAAGGCCTCGTCGAACGGCACTTCCTTCATCCGGCTGATTGCATGCCGGGTGAACACGACGTCGCCCTTGCCGTACCTCGCAACGGTCTCATTGAACCTCATCCGCCTCTCCCAGCCGCGTCCTATTGGGACGCTGCATGCGGATGCCTAATCTGGGCTTGCCACCACGGCCGGTGGCGCGGATTTGGGCGGTATTTGGATGTTCCCAAAAGCCGTTTTTATATTCCCCATATATTTCCCATATGCCGCCTTTTCGGATACCTTGCAGAATGCGCCTGCTGGCCTGCCAGCCGCGTTTTCAGAACTGCCTCTAGGATTTGGGAGACATTTGGGAGGCGTTTGGGAAGGATTTGGAAGCGGTTTCGGCGCGCCCCGGCACGTAGTACGCGCCCTTCTTCGAACCGACCATCTTCAGCCTGCCTTTCGACACCATCTTTGCGAGGTCGTACTTGGCCTCGTCGTGCGAGACGTTGTTCAGCCTCTGGTACGCCGTGTTCGTCAGCCGCTTCGCGCGCGTGGCGTACTGCAGACCGTTTATCTGCCGGGCGTTCAGGTCGGGCATCTGCAGCTGCTCGTCCGTCACCACCGCCGCCTCGAGCTTCTTCGACCATCCGAACTTCTTCGCCACCAGCTCGATCGCGTTCGGGCCGAGGATCGCGCACAGGACCGTGCCCATGCCCACGCCCAGCTTGAGCATGCCCATGCTGTCGAGCAGCATCCCGCCGACCATGCCGAACACCATGCCGGCGAGCAGCTCCATGGCCGTCCTCCCCGGCGACACGCTTCCCGTGGGCATAGCGGCGTATGCCTTGTACATCGAATAGAACAGCCTCACGAACGAGCCGGCGAGGGCGTACAGCAGCAGAACGGCGAATGGCGCAAAGGGCGCGAGCACCTCGAGCATCCCTTCCACCTGCTTGCTAGCTGCACAGTTAAGGTTAAAAGGGTTACGGAAGGGGGATTGTTTGCTACCTGAAATTTAAAAATATACCTAACATTTCAATGTTTAGAATTCTTACCTGTAGAATTCTTCAGGAGATACACGTTGTATAAACGTATATGCTCCACGTTTTCCTTCTCGATTTAAAATTTTCTTTTTAGAATAAAATCTGTCGAGGCATCTGAATATTGTTGGCTTTGGAAAGCTATACCTCTCTTCAATTTTTTCACAAATTTCGTTGAAAGTTCTTTTTGTTTTGAAAAAACCATTTTGGTAGATGTTCAAAATTACATCATCTATCTCCGGAAGTTTACCTTTTTTCCCGACCGCAAGCATAGGGCTCAATAGGACTATTGAATTAACAAATTCACTCATACGTGCAGCTGAATCGCCAAGATTATATCCCAAAAGTTTCAAAATTTCTAAATAAATTGAGTATATTTTAGAAATCGATGTTATACAGAATTTGGCGTCCAAAGAGTCTGCAGCTGGAACATCGTGAGGCCCCTTCCAATCTCGTATATGATAAACGGACTTCATAAGAGAACAGAAATCTTCAATTCCTTTGATTCCAAGTCTTTTTGTTAAAGCATCTTGAATTCCGCCAATTCTATCTTCAACTTTCGGTGGTTCGCTTCTTTTGAGTTCGTACCACAGCTGTCCCGTAACTCGTTCTATAACCATTCCACACCTCGTTGTAGCATCTCTTGGGACATCTCTTTTAAATTCTTCAAGCGAAATCATGTAATGTTCGAATGGGCTTATTAGAAAATCTAAGATTCTAGTCAAACTTCGAACTTTGTTTTCTTCCCGTTCATTAACAATTTGCGATATAAGTGGTTCTAATATT
>Ga0315289_10016244_pt1 | contig 10285 bp, 3 predicted proteins | sample YL17G11_40_MG_FD_203452 | JGI IMG/M metagenome (GOLD analysis project Ga0315289, IMG submission 203452) | Sediment microbial communities from Yellowstone Lake, YNP, Wyoming, USA - YL17G11_40 | ecosystem: Environmental > Aquatic > Freshwater > Lake > Sediment | place: USA: Wyoming | collected...
GAGAAGCCGTTCGTGGAAAACGCCTTCCTGCTGGAGGGCATTTTCCGGCAGATCATGGCCCGCGCCGAGGCCGGGGCAATCACCGTCAACAACTGCATGGGCACCATCATGCCCATGAGCAAGACCACCGCCTGCCTGACGCTCTCGCTGCTCAACGACGCCGGGTACATGGCCTTCTGCGAGTCGGACTTCGTGGTCATTCCGTCGGGCATCCTCCTGACGAGCATTTCGGGCCGGCCCCAGTTCCTGAACGACCCGACCTACCCGCACGACGGCATTATCACGCTGGCCCATTGCTCGTCCCCGCGGCGGATGAACGGGCGCGATCTCGAGCCGGTCAAGCTCCTGACGCACTTCGAATCGGACTACGGGGCCGCGCCGAAGGTCGAGATGCGAAAGGGCCAGAAGGTCACGATGGTCATACCTGACTTCGCCTTCGAGAAGTGGATCGGCCTGGGCGGCGAGATCGTCGATTCGCCCTTCCTGCCTATCTGCCGCTCGCAGATCGACGTGGCCTACAAGGTGCCGGACGCCGCCGTCGCCGACGCCATGCCGGGCTTCCACTGGGAAATGGTCTATGGCGAATATCTCCGCGAGACCGGCTACGCCCTGCGCAAGACCGGCATCGGCTGGCAGGTGCTCGGCTGACCCGGCCGGCGAGAACGCCGTCATGAGCGACGCGGTTGAGGCAATCAGGCTTTACGTTATTCATCCCGATCGCAACGGGCTGCACCTGCGGCAACTGGCCGAGAAGATGGCCGACAACGCGCCCGCCCCGCAGGGCTTCATCACCGCCGAACTGCGCGAGCGGAAGGTGGCCCAGGCGGCGGAGATCATCGCGCGGTTCATCTACATGGTCTGGGGCGGCTCGTCCGGGCCGGAAACATACGCCCCGCGAATCTACGAGATACTTCTGGGCCTCCAGGGCCGGATGCGGGGCATGGCGCCGCACGACACGTGGGAGTACGCCCTGGCGGCGTTGGGCGAGGACATCCGCCTGCGGGTCAAGAAGGCCCGCGGCATCACAATCGACCCCGACATGGAAACGGCGCTGATGCACCGCTTCTTCGATGCGGTGGCCGAGCACCAGTACCTCCACGACGTGGTCGAGAGGGTCATGGACCTCCACTGGCGCCGCCGGCACGGCCCTGGCGCGATCACGACCGAGGAGGTCGGCCGGTCGCGCAAAAGCCTCGAGCTGCGCGGCGAGGCGAGGATCGAGCGGCACCTCCAGCAGGTGGCACGGGAGGGCCTGGCGACGTACATCGAGCAGGCGAATATCGGCTGGGGCAACATCGACCACCCGTACGACCCGGTGATCGTGCTTCGCGACCGCATCGAGATACAGATCAACCTTGGCGGCAAGAACGCTCACACGTGGGAGGAGTCCGCATGGCGCCTCGCGGACCTCATCGAGCGCCGATTCGGCACGCCCGCCGCCAGACGAGAAGCCCGCGCCGCACGAACCGCCTGGGGTGCCGCCGATAACCCCGGCAGCGGGGAGTAGGCCGTGGCACGGGCATCTTGCCCGTGAGTCGCAGGGCCGTCTCGGCCCTGCCCAGGACAGAGAAATCCACGGGCGGCCGCGCCCGTGGGACCTGACTGCCGGCAGGCAGGCTCATGGGCGAGACGCCCATGCCACGGTTTCATACACGTTCTGTGGAGGTCGAATTCCTTGTGGCGGCGTTTGACGGCACGCGGCGTTGGCGCAGGGCCCTTTTTATGCAAGTTTTATGAAAGTTTCATGTAGGCGCAGGAGCATTTCGGGGGTATACTTTCAGCATGTTGTGCCCCGCCGAGCGGGCAGTGGCGTGGCTGCACAAAAAGGATGACGCACGGGATCTTCCCCGGCGGTGGGAAGCTGGTTCCGGCGCGCCGGGAGAAGCTGGCGCAGCCCTGCGTAGCTTCAGCGAAGCAGGGTGGCCTTTCGTAGAGGTTTGGTCCGCTTACTTCGGGAGGATGTTCTATGTCGTCGGCATCACGGGCTGTGAACCGTCTTCGTAAGCAGTGTCGCAATGTCCTGGCTCACATGCGGCCGACTAACCACCGGGTGGGCAGCTCTGCCTGTGGGGTTCCCATGCCCGCTCTGCCTTGCCAACTCGAGGCACTCGAACCACGGCTGTTGCTGACGACCGTAACCCTCAATCCAGTCGCCGATGCCTTTGTCTCTAACGCTACTCCCGACACAAATTGGGGCCTCAACCAACAGATTTCAGTGGCCCGACCGGACGCGTCCCACATACAGTTTGGCTACCTCGAGTTTGACCTCAGTTCGATTCCTGCGGGAAGTACCGTCAATAGCGCCTTCTTGCACTTGGATACTGTTGGTGTGAACCCCCCAGAATCATCGAACTTGATCGAGGCGACGAATCTGCTTTCTGATTGGACCGAGTACACGGTGACCTGGAACAACAGGCCCGACATGGGCGGCACACGCTATGGCTTGGCGCGGGTCGATCAGACCGGATGGGTTGATTCGGTCTGGGGCACAGACCTTGGCTATCCGCTCGCCGACCTGATCGAATCTTGGATAGACACACCGACTTCCAATCATGGCGTGGCTCTGCGGCCAATTGACGACGGTGTCCCCGGCGTTCAGTTTGCATCTCGCGAGGCTGCTCCGGCCACCTGGTCCTACTTGATCATCGACTACAGCACACCGACTCCACCGACAAATCCAGTGTTCACCGGACTCCAAGTGAACGGCCAGAGCGTCAACGACGGAAGTATAATCGACGTGACTCTCGATATCTCCCAGGGCCAGTCCTTTGTCCTTCGATCCGATGACAGGAACGACGGGGCGCTTTCTCCCGCAACTTACAACAACATCACCTTCAGCGTCGGCCAGTTCACGAGCGCCTCAGACAAGGCAAACGTGTGGTGGGATACTGGGAGTTCCGACCTCAACTACGCCGAGTTTTTCGGCAGCGACAATGGCGGCGGGCCTGACGACTATTACGATTACGTGCTGGTTGAGTCGGCGGACACGGACGGCTGGTACAACGCCGAATCCAACTTTATGCAGATCAGGGTGCAACCGAAGGCTTACACTACCTACGACATCTACGTCCGAACGGCGGCGAGCAATCAGTCCAACTGGAACACCGCCAACATCACCTACAACCCCACGACAGGCGACCTCGATTGCACGAGCCTTCATGCAAAGCACATTAGAGTAAATGTATTGCCTGCGGATAACAACCTGAACCCACCGTTTTCGGGTGCCATTGCTGAGCCGCTCGTGGTGCCCTACCCGGGCAATTGGGGGTTGGGTGTTGTGCGAGCCGACCCCGTCATCTCGGCTTCAGCGGGCATGGTGACCCAGCACATTTTCACGTTCGACAGCTTCGCGGGGATTTTCGGCATCACTGACTTGAGCGGGTTCGCCGGAACCATTCGGGTACCGGCCTCGGGCAACTACAGGTGCACCTTCAACACCAGCTCCACAGGCTCGGCATACAAGGGCGGCACTGCTGTTGTCGGCTATGGCGGGTCAGCGTTTGGCATTGATCTAATGGCTAGTATTGCCGACGTCTCCTACAACACGATTCCGCTTTATCACACCGACCTAAGCGCCGGAACCTTCATCACGGATGTTATAGTGTTTAACAGTATCATCGCAATCGCAAATGTGCTGTCCGCTCACGCCGGCGACGTGGCCGCCGCTATCGTCACGGCGACAGATGCAGCCAGGAACGGTTTAGCACCATTCGTCACATGGAATGGTGAGACGCACGGGATCGTGCTTCAGGGGTATCTGGAGGCAAATCGTGACTACGTGTGGAGGGTTTATCCACGATCCGCTGTCTGCTCCTCGGCTTGGGGCGTCGCAGAACAGTTTGGGATGCTCGATCTCAACCTCAGCCTGACGAGCATTTCAGTTTCGTCTGTGGGTGCTCCAACAAACACCGTGCCAGCCACGCCTATGCCCGTGACTCCGCAGAACGGGGTGTCTTTCAATACACTGACGCCGACTTTTGAGGTGACGCCATTCACGCATGGAGGTGATGGTAACTCTGAGTCAGGATACGAGGTTAGGGTCCGGGATGATAACGATCGCATTGTGTACGACACCGGTTTCATCCCTGGAGGCGCGGCCTCACACACCTATACGCCAGGCGCCTATGCTGGCTACGATCCTATCGCTGGAGTCGACCGCTACAGCGAGCCGCTCGTGCAAGGGAATGGCTACCATTGGCACTTCCGTTATCGAGACACGAGTGGCGATTGGAGTGGATGGAGCGGGGACGTTGCCGGGTATCATCAGCAGTTCTATGTAAACACGCCCCCCCGGATCGAGACCTTCAGTCGGAATGTCGCGCGAGACGGGAGCCTTCTCTTCAATAGAACGGATTTCGAGGCTGCCTTTGATGATCCTGACGCTTGGAGCGTTCTTGAAGCGGTCAAGGTGACTGCAACGCCCGCACATGGTCAACTTATGCTGAATGCCGTTCCTGTGGCGGTTGGGCAGGAGATCGTGGCAGGCGATCTGGGAAGCTTGGTCTACACTCCTAATCCGGGGTATACGGGCCCGGACTTCGTTGGATGGAACGGTTTTGACGGCTTGGCCTACGCCGCGGCGGACCAACTTGTAAATCTTGACGTCATAGGGAATTCACCGCCGATTGTGGACGACCAATCGTTTTCGGTGGCCGAGAACAGCGTGAACGGCACGCTGGTGGGAACGGTAGTGGCGAGCGATCCCGATGCCGGCCAGAGCCTTAGCTTCGCCATCACGGGCGACGCTTTCAGCATCGACAACGCAGGTCAACTCAGGGTTGCGAACGTCGGCGCCTTGAACTTTGAGACCATGCCTAGTTTCGCCCTGACCGTGCAGGTTACGGACAATGCTTCGCCGCCATTGTCGGATACGGCGACGATCACCGTTGGCCTGGTTAACGTGGTCGAGCAGGCCCCGGTCATCACGGGCATCCACATCGACACGGGAATCCCGGGCGACGGCATCACAAGAGACCGCACTCTCCAGGTGTACGGTACGTCCGAACCGGGCATGACCATCAAAGTTTATCGTAATAGCGGCATGTGGCAGATCGGCACGACAACCGCCAGCGGATCGGGGGTATGGTCATTTAACTACATGGGCACGAGCCTAGCCGACGGGCAGTACGCGTTCACGGCCAGGGCTAAGGATTCGCTCAACAACGTGAGCGGCCTGTCGGCCCCGTATAACGTCACGGTGGACGGCAGAGCCCCGACCGTGAGTGGTGTGCTCGTCAACGGCGGAACGGTCCAGCGGACGAAGATCACGTCGCTTGCGGTGAGTTTCAACGAGGCTGTCGTCCTGGAGTCGTGGGCGATGACTCTCACCAACGTAACCACCAACGAGCAGTTCGACCTCGACGTGCCGTTTGACGCGGCCACGCACACATGGGACCTCTTGGGCGTGGAGTTGACGGATGGGTATTACACGGCCCGCCTGTTGGCCGGGGCGGTGGAGGACCTGGCGGGCAATCTGATGTCGGATGACTACACGTTTACCTTCCACCGTCTGGCCGGCGATACGACGGGAGATGGCAGCGTGGACGCGGCGGACTACATCACGCTCAAAAGCAACTTCGGTAGGGTTGGCGGGACCGCATGGGATAGTGGAGACCTCGATGGCAATGGCGACGTGGACTTCCAGGACCTGCTGCTGATTATGGGCAGCTTCGGGCAGAGGAGCATCACGCCACAAGGGCCGAACTTGGGCATCACCGACACGAGCGGCAGTGCCTCAGATCGGGCTATAGCTTTCGCGGACACGCAAGTTGGCGCGACCGGTTCTACTGAGACGTTCACTCTGGCCAACAGCGGCGATCAAGACCTTAGCGTGACTAGCTTCGCCAAGGGCGGGACCAACCCCGGCGATTTTGCCGTAACGGTGAAGGACAACGCAGGCACCACCGTGACTGGGAGCAGCTTCGCCATTCCGGCCGGGGGTAGCTACACAGTCCAAGTCACGTTCACGCCGGCGGCGGCCGGGACACGGGCAGCGACCATCACGTTCAATACCGATGACTGGGATGCTGCCAACGCGGCAGTGACCCTGAACATGAGCGGCACCGCGACCACAACGTCCTCCGATGTGCTGCTGCGGGATGACTTCAACGGGAGTGCCAACGCCCCCCTAGACAGCAACCTCTGGCAGGTTTTCACCGATACCGGCAACCAAGGCACACAGGGCGGTTCGGTCTATCAGACCGGCGACGGCTGGGCGCACGTGGCCGTGGCCTCAGAGTGGACTGGCACGGGATTCTACACGACTCAGACCTTTGCCAACGTTGGCCAGTACCACATCGAGGGGAAGGTGGAGTTTACGCGCGGGACGAACAACGCCGACAATGTGTTCATGCTGATCCGCAACGCGGACATAACGACCCGCGAGAACCAGTATTACATGAGCTACACAGGACCACACATTCGCCTCGACATCCATCCGACGCACTCTCCAATGCAGGACGGCTTCACGAGCGTCTACGCTCAAGTGAAGAACAGCACCGGCTACCAGCTCCCCCAAGGCACGTCCAACGATATCTCTTGGTCCGGCACCACAACCGTTGTGATGTCTGTCGATTACAATGCGGACACGGGCCAGGTCAGCCTTGTAGTCTATAACGACAACAAGACCCAAGTGTTGACTCATGGAACGTTCACACTCGACGCCCAGACGCGAACGGACATTGGCGCCAACTTCCGGGTCGAGATGGGCATGGATGGGTACGACTCCTACGACCACTACTGGGATTATGTAGAGGTCAAGAGGGTGCCGGTGTTCCAGGATGAATTCAGCAGCACGACGCCGAACGCTCCCCTGGACGCGACGAAGTGGCAGGTGTACACCGACACGGGAAACCAGGGGACGCAGGGCGGCAGCGTGTATCAGACCGGCGATGGCTGGGCACACGTGGATGTGGAACCGCAGTGGACCGGGACGGGCTTCTACTCGGTCCCGACGTTCGCCAACACCGGCCAATATCACATTGAGGCTGGCCTGGAATTTACGCAGGGCACAAACAACGCGGACAATGTGTTCATGATGATCCGCAACTCAGACATCACGACCCGTGAGAACCAGTATTACATGAGCTACACAGGGCCGCATATTCGCTTCAACATCCATCCAACGCACTCGCCGATGCAGGACGGCTTCACGAGCGTTTACATCACGACGACTAACAACAGCGGTTCCCAGTATCCTCCGACGAGCACGAGTAACGACATCTCCTGGTCCGGGACAAACACTGTTGTCTTGTCAGTCGACTACAACGCCGACACCGGCGTAACGACCTTCATCCTCTACAACTCGGACAAGAGCAGCATCCTCACCCAAGCCACAACAACGATCTCCGCGCAGACCCGCACAGACATAGGCGCTAACTTCCGGATCGAGATGGGAATGGACGGCTATTATTCGGCCGACCATTACTGGGATTATATCGAGGTGACAAGGCTGCCAGTCGTCGAGGGTCAAGTGATCAGTACAGCCGCCAACGATTCACCGGTAGTGGTGAAGGTGCAGGCCTCCGCAGACACTGGTACCCTGGCCACGTTGGACGTAAGCGACATTCAAAACGGACCCGCAGAATCAATAGAATCCTTGATGATTACCGCGTCCGCAGCCAACATCGATGTTTTGTCCGAGTCCGGCCACCCGCCAATGTCGGTTGCGGTTGCATCGGCTACTGATCTTCTGGCAATCGCGGCCAGTGTGCTGGGAAACTGTGTTCCGCCTGGCCGCAAGAGTGTGACGCTGCCGGTTGCGTGGCATTCGAATCCGTTGCCGAACATTCGCAGCAGGGGTTGCATGGGCTTGCTCTCAACTTGCCAATTGCCTCTGCTGCCTATTGTCCTGGCTGCCCAAGCTGTGCCGGACGCTTTGCCGCTGGCCGGGCCGTGGTGGCCCGGCGACTCTGCCAGGCACGAGTTGCCCGATGAACCTTGGATGACCAGGCTGACCGTGGACATTATCGGCAAGCCGCGCAAGGGCCGGCTGGATCCCATCGGGCTGGACGTGCTGGCTATGAGGCAGTAACCGGGAGCCAGTAGCCCGTAGCCGGCACAGCTCTGCGTAGCCGAAGGCGAAGCCGGGTGGCCGGTGGCTCGAACGGCGGAACCTGGAACCCGGGCAACCGCCAAACTACAAGCACCAAATAGCAAACAAGGACCAAGTACCAAAACGAATAAGCACCAAACAGGAAGCCCAGGGATTGCTGTCGCATGCGGAAATCTGGCCGGGGTCCGGGAAACAGGCCCTTGTCCGGGGTTTGGGTCTTGATGTTTGGATATTGGTCCTTGTTTGGTTCTTGATGCTTGTTATTTGGTGCTTGTCTGCTATTTGGTGCTTGCAGTTTGGTGCTTAGCCCAGAGCCGCGGCGGCGAGGTCGCGGAGGTACTTCTCATCGTCCTTGCGGGTGTCCTTGAGGTGGCGGTAAATCTTCTCGGCGGCGGGCTTCTTGCCGGCGGCGGCGAGTTTCTCAGCCAGCACCAGGCACGCCTTGGCTGCCTGGATTCGCTGCCAGCCTTCGGCGTTGGAGGCCTCGATGAGAATATCGACGCTGCCTTCGTCGCCGAGGTTTGCCAGCGCGCCGCAGACGGCCAGTCGCACATCGGGGTCGCCGTCGTTGGCAGCCTGCTTTATGGCGGCGATGGCTTGGGCGTCGCCCAGCAGGCCCAGGTTCTGGATGATCGTCGCCTTGGCGCGGTCTTTCGCGGCGGGCAGGGCCTTTCGGAACTCCCCGGCCGCGCCTTGCCGGATGGCCAGCAGCGCGCTTGCCGCCCAGGAGTAAAGCTCATCGTCGGCCAGGAACTTGCCCAGCACCTGCACTGCTGCCTTTCCGCCGGCGACCTGAAGCTCGCGGATCAGCGTTGCCTTGACGGCCTTGGGCGCGTCGCTTCCGAGCTTGGCGACGATAGCGTCCACGAAGAGGCCGCGCTGCTCGGCCTTGCTGGGCCGGCACACGTAAGTCGCCAGAGCGTGAAGTACGTAGCGGGCCTTCCAATCCTGGCCGTCGTCGATCTCGCGGATCATGCCCAGGAGCTTGTCGACAGCCTCGCGCCCGCCGGTCAGGAGGGCCTCGAAGGTCTTGTCGGCATCGTCCGGCTTGGGGCCGTCGATCTTGCCGTTCTTGTCCAGGTCGGGAATGGAGGCGACGAGTTGTTCGACGTTCGTGTTGTCAGCCATGATTATGGTCCTTTTCGCTCATTGCCTTGCCGTGTTCGCTCATTGCCCGCGTGTGTTCGCGTGCATTGCGGGCGGGCCTACAGGTGCCAGGGTGCTCGCATGGGCTGGTTGGCCAGCCGGTTGGCTTCCTCGTCGCCGATGAACTCCTCCTTGACCGGATCGTAGCGGAGCTTTCGCCCGGTGCGGATGGCGATGTTTGTCAGGTGCATAAGGCATGCGGTTCGGTGGGCGGCCTCAGGGTGCCCGCCGGCCTGGCCGCGAGTCTTGACTGCCTCGGCGAAAGTCAGAAGCCCGGCGGGGTCCGGCGTGTCCGTGATCTTCTTCTGGTCGGCCTCGCTTAGGTCCTCGAGCCTGGGCGGGCGGCTCTTTAGGCCGGTCGGCTCGCCCCACTCGCCGCTTTCGAGCACCAGGGTGAAGCCGTCGGCGTACTTGAGCTTCGACCAGCCCCACATTCCCGCCAGCTCCGGATGCGCGGGCGGGGCGCAGGCCTCGATCTCCACCGGGCTGGTGTAATCTTTGGCGAACAGCCAGTTGATGGGGTCCAGGGCGTGCTGGCCCATGTCGCCCAGCCCGCCGCCGTCGTAGTCCCAGTACCAGCGGTGCGTGCCGCCGACGCGGGTGGGCACGTAGGGCTTCATCGGCGATGGGCCAACGTACATGTCCCAGTCCAGATTGGCCGGCACCGGCGCCGGGGCCACCGTGGCCCTGCCGGACCACTCCTTGACCTTGAATCCGCCCCGGGCAACGTAGCAGGCCTCCGTGTTCTTCAGCAGCCCGCTGGCCATGATCTTGTGGGTCAGGATGTTGCCGGCGCCCCGGCTCATCCCGAAACGGCCGAACGTGCCCACCTGGTAGATCCGCTTGTAGCGGTTGAAAGCGTTGACGATGGCCCGGCCTTCGGCGATCGTCCGCGTCATGGGTTTCTCGGCAAGCACGTCCTTGCCCGCCTCGGCCGCGGCAATGGCGATCAGGGCGTGCCAGTGCGGCGGGGTGGCGATGGCGATCAGGTCGATGTCCTTGCGCTCGAGCACGCGGCGGAAGTCGGTGTAGACCTTCTTGTCATCGGCGCGGTCCTTGAACCGCACGTCGCAGTCGGCCAGCTTG
>Ga0315289_10016245_pt1 | contig 10284 bp, 7 predicted proteins | sample YL17G11_40_MG_FD_203452 | JGI IMG/M metagenome (GOLD analysis project Ga0315289, IMG submission 203452) | Sediment microbial communities from Yellowstone Lake, YNP, Wyoming, USA - YL17G11_40 | ecosystem: Environmental > Aquatic > Freshwater > Lake > Sediment | place: USA: Wyoming | collected...
TCGCGGATGTTAAATTCGGGCACCTGACCTGCAATCTGACATGTAAAACCTGAAGGGTCGAAAGCGGTGATTCTGTCGATTCCGCATCTGCCCTGACAAAGGCCTGACCATAAATCCTGATAGCTTAGTCCGAGCGGAGTAACTGCCCCCAGTCCTGTTATTACCGGTAAAGAAACGGTCATTTATCGCTCTCCGGAGCCGGTGCAGGAACATTTGAAGCTCTTAGTACAATGCCGAACAAATCGGTGAATACAAAATTTTCCTTAGGAAACTGTTTTCCAGCCAGGTTCTGGTCGATGTGGCTGAACATCAGGTCTATTTCAGCGATTGTTTCATCGTTGCGTGTAATTTTGCCTGTCGTTGAGGCGGCCTCAGGAGTGATTGATTCAATTTTAGCATGCAGTTTTATTGTATCTCCGGGACGGACGAAATTGGAAAAAACAGCCTTGTTGATTTTTGCGAGGATTACCTTTTCCTTATAGTCCCTGGCCTGTCCGACGAGAATACCCGCGGTCTGAGCCATCGACTCAATCATCAGGCATTCCGGCATAATCGGAAAGCCGGGGAAATTATCGTGCAGATACTCCTCGGCCATAGTCACATTTTTTATGGCGACGGCATTTTTGCCGCTGTTAAATTCGATAAATTTATCAATCCATATCCAGCGCATAACGAAAATTAAAAATCAAAAATCAAAATTGCGGACTCGGCCTTTGGCCGAGATTTATTTATTTTGATATTTAGCCCGCCGTTTTACGGCGGGTTTACTTACGAATTAAGTTTCGAATCGACGTAGTTAACGAGAACATCAACAGTGAACAAATCGCCGATTTTATTGACATTCGGGTCAGCGGCAAACGCTGAAAGGTCGGTGTGCGGCATACGTTTTTTCAGTTCCGCCAGTCCTTTTGGAGTAAGTTTTCCGTTATTGACGTATTCAGAATTGGTTAAGAGGCTTTCAGCAGGAAAGAGTTCTTCCCGCGGGATTTTTATTCCGAAAGCTTTTTCCATACGGAAGACAATATCGAGAAAATCGATGCTTTCAGCTCCGAGGTCGGCCATCAGAGTTGCATCCGGCGTAACTTCATCTTCATCAACTCCGAGGGCATCGATAAGCACGCCCTGGACTTCCTGTAGAATCTGCTGACGCGTCATAGCCATAAATAAAACCTCCAATAATAAAAAATACAATCCTTTAATTACAAGTATCAGCCACAGAGAACACAGAGATATGTAATTTTGTGTTTATTCGTGTTCATTCGTGGTTAATTTTTTAACAGTTTCCAGCGTTCTTTTAATTTTTCAATAATATAGGCATCTTCGGCAGCAAATTTTGAATCCTTCTCGGCAAGATTAAAGTGCCTGAGACTGAACTTCGCTTCGACAATAGACTCTCCACCGCAGGTGCCTGTGCCTGAAAACGAACTTATATTTTCTTCGATATCCTTTGCCGTTACGATGTACTGAATGTTTGCACCGGGTGCGGCAAAGCTTTTGTATTTTACATTTTTTGCCTGAGCAAGCAACACCATACTATGGGCAAAATTTTCAGTCTCTCGCACTAACCAGCAGGCCGATTCAACCAGTCCCTGAAGCAAAAAAACGCCCGGCAGGACCGGAAAAGTCGGGAAATGGTCCGCCAGGTATTCTTCCGAAAGAGATACATTCTTGATAGTTTGTATCTCTTTACCCGGCACTATCTTAACTACTTTATCAATCAATATGAACTTCATAGTCTTGTCCCGCACCTATTTGCATAGGGAATGCGATTTTAAAATTTGCTGATAAGACCGCTTCTGCTCAGCTTTTATTTACCCAAACACAGTGCAAATAGGTGCGGGATTTGCGTATTTTATTGATTAAATTTATGTTTTCCAGCTTTTTTTCGACAATCCGGGGAGGATTTTGGAGCAAAATAGTTATGATTAGGCCAAAAGTTAAAACCATTTTTTGTGCCGTTCCATTAGTCTTTTATTAACAAACAAAAAAGCGAAATCCGAAGTAATTATAATAAGATACGTATGTTATCTTTTCTTCGTTATTTAGGAGAATATGATGATTATCGGTTACTTAAAGCGTCGCACAAAGTTGTTGACAAGACAGGGCGATTTTGTTATAATATGTAAAAATAGGGGGTTTTAAAAAATGAACACTCGTGAAATATCCGCGATATTAGTTTTATTATTGGCTTTTTCCATACTGCCTGCATCGGTGATGGCTAAATACGCAGGTGGTTTAGGCACCGCCGACAATCCGTACCGAATCGGCACGGCTGCAAATCTGTTGACCCTGGCGGTAAATACAGACGACTATGACAAATGTTTCATCCTCACGGCTAACATTGACCTCAACCCGAATCTGCCCGGCAGACGGCTCTTTACTACTGCCGTCATTGCGCCCGATACTGACAACTCAAACGATACTTTCGAGGGCACTGTCTTTACCGGTATCTTCGATGGCGCAGGTCATAAAATCATTAACCTGACTATAGATACTAATGGAACGGGAAACGATTTTTTAGGTTTGTTCGGTGACTCCGGCGGCGAGATAAAAAACCTCACTCTCGAAAATCTTTCTATCAGCGACGGAAATAATTCATTATTCGTCGGCGGCCTGGTGGGCGAAAACGACGGAAGCATCGGCAATTGCTCTTCGTCAGGTTCCGTCACCATTGCAAATGATTCATCATTAATCGGCGGGCTGATAGGGCTTAGCACCGGCGATGTCAACGGTTGCTCTTCGGCAGGCACCGTCACTGGTGGAAGTAATGCATACGGGTTTGGAGGGCTGGTGGGAGATAACGAGGGAACCATCAGCAGGTGCTATTCGATATGCGATGTCACCGGCTCAAATGGCTCGTCACTTCTCGGCGGGCTGGCGGGAGAAAACGGCTTAGACGCTGTCAGCAATTGCTATTCGACAGGCGCTGTTACCGCCGGAAGCGATTCGTCGTATCTCGGCGGTCTATTGGGAGAAGACACCTTCGGCGATATCACCAATTGCTATTCGACTGGCGCTCTCACCGCCGGGAGCGGTTCAACAAATCTCGGCGGCTTGATGGGCGATAACGCCTTCGGCACTGTCAGCGGCTGCTATTTTCTTGACACAAGCGGACCGGACAATGGTGTCGGAGACCCCTTGACGGATGAGGAAATGAAACAGGAGGCCGGCTTCGTCGGCTGGGACTTCGTCGACGAGACGGCAAATGGCACTGAAGATATCTGGTGGATAAACGAAGGCGCTGGTTACCCCACACTCGTCAGGCGGCTTGAGATTGACATATGCACTGTTACCGCAGGCACCACAAACAGCGACAGGATTTCTTTTTCAGGCCTATTGAACGCCGCAGCCAATGACTTCAACGACATTAATGATATCTTTGTTTTTATTGACTCGAACGATATAGTCACTCCCTGCGACCAGAACTTCCCCGTCACCGCCAAGACCTTTAAGAATGGCAAATACAATTATTCGGGTTCCGTCGACGGCGTAAGAAAATCTTTCACTTATGATGTCAAAACCCATAAATTCGCATTTTCAGCAGGTAACGTTGACCTCCTCTCAGGCCTTGATTGCCCGGTAACTATTGGAATTGAAATCGGAAATTTCTTCACGATGGCCCAGATTGACGAGACAATAGTCAATGGCCCGCGGGTTCCGATACCAATCCTGCTGATGATGACAGTAAAGAACACCCTGAGAGTCGATAAGTTACAGGCTAAATACAGCGATGACCCCAACAGCGACCAGTTATCAGTCAAAGGCGCATTCGCCGTTAAAGATATAGACCCGAATATGGCGAACTGGATTACTGATGACCTTGTCATTACTTTAGGCGCACAGACTTTCACCATACCTAAGGAAAGTCTCAGGGCAGGCCAGGGAAAATTCACCTTCTCAAAAGCTAATGTAAATGAAGGCGATGCCATTGTCACTGGCGAGTTTAATTTCAATATGCGCTCTTTCATACTGACACTAAAGAGCGCCGAAATTGAAGCCGACCCCGGCGACACCGTTGATTTCGGCGTATCATTCGCCGGCTTCGATCAGACAGTATCAATTGTCTTGCCTTTGTGAAACACTTTAACGGCACACAATGACGATTCTCTCGCCGTTTTCCAGCTTTTTTTCAGCAATCTGGAATTTGATAGTCGGATTTTGGAGCAAAATAGTTGTGATTAGGCGAAAAATTATTAAAAACCATTTTTTTGCCTTAATGGGGAGTACACCAAAAAATCTCAGGCGAAATTAGAGTATGAATGTTTGCCTAAATTAACATTATTGGTGCTGCTCCATCAGCTTTTTTGAGGGCTCTTTCCTGCCAACTTAAACAAACAAACAAACAAACAAACATCCGAAGTAACAATGATTAGTCATACATCTTATCTTTCTTCTTTAGGGAGATACCCCGATGAATCGTGGTCCCTTGGCCAGCCCAGATAAAGGAGAATCCGGTCTTGACAATGGGTAGGGGTTCATTACAATGAGGTGTTACGTAACTGAGAAATGTATATTTCCCGCATACGGCTCCGCGTAGCGGTTATGCAGGAGGAGCAAGGTTCGCAAGATATTTAGTTCAGTAATGTTTTTGAGGGTACAACCAAAGTGGGTGTTTTTGGCAGTCTCATGGCTCTGCGCAATCTGTATAGTATTTTTTTGCAGTACTAATTACAGATTTAACCAGGCTGGAGACAACATAGCGGGGGATGCTGTTGCGCCAGCGGTATGTCAGAATGAAATCGACGGCTTTATGATATGGCGTTGCGACCCAAAAGCCAATCATAGGCCGATTTATTCAGTGGCCTTTAAAAACCTTTGCGCAGAAAATGCCCGCCTGGGGATTTTCAAGACCGCAGCACATAAAGTTGTCAAAATAGAAGATTTGCAGGCAGAATTCTTTCGATATTCCGGCAACGATAGTTTCGGTTCAGACCAGGCCCCTCCTCTTGCAACATTCAGTCCTCTATTCGGCCCGGAAGACAACGGACACGGTGAGACATTAGCTGAGATGCTCGGCAAGTTCAAAGATACAAAAAAACCCTGGTCTCTTTCGATAGATTTAAGCAATGTCTCCGAGGTCAGATTCGAAAATCTGGATTACAAAATCTTCGATAACGGTATATTGTCCCTCGGCGTTCAGTGCAAGAGGGCGCTGGCCACTTATAAGTCACCTGAAATAATTTTACGCGGATATGCCAGAATAACAGCAGCAGATGGCAGTACTCTTGAAAGCAATCACATTATATGGGATACGAAAAAATGTTGTTTCAGAGCGGATGGGACTTACTTTTTAAACTGTAACGGGAGAAAAACCTCAGGAAAAGGTATCTATGTCGACAGTCAATTAAATACTATGTGGGAACAAAACGCGAAAGGGAAAGAAAGGATTTAAAAAAGATGGTCACTCGAAGAACTATAATGTTAACTTTACTTGTTGGTAGTTGTTTTACCTCCGTTGTTTTTGCCGCTGACCCGAATTGTCGCGAAACGTATATTGTGCCGGGGCGGGCAGCAATGTTTGAGGGCAGCTTATCCGGCTTGCGCGAGGCGTATACATTCTTTAATGCAGGGGTGCAGGATACCAACAAATGCACCGGCGACAAGAGGGAGCTTACATTCCTGCACGCAGTAACGGAAACAGCGATGCTTTTCATCGACGACAGCAGTATTGTTGGTCAGCATGGCTTTCTCTATGACGGGACAAGCTGGACCACCCTCGACAAGCCTGGAGCAACTGAGACATGGCTATATGGCATTTCCGACAGCAATATTGTTGGTGAATACAAGGACGCCTCCCAGAATTGGCACGGTTTTTTCTATGACGGGACAAGCTGGACCACGCTCAACAAGCCTGGGGCAACTGGGACAGTACCATATGGCATTTCCGGCAGCAATATTGTTGGTGAATACAAGGACGCCTCCCAGAATTGGCACGGTTTTCTCTATAACGGGACAAGCTGGACCACGCTCAACAAGCCTGGGGCAACTGAGACATGGCTATATGGCATTTCCGGCAGCAATATTGTTGGTGAATACAAGGACGCCTCTCAGAATTGGCACGGTTTTTTCTATAATGGGACAAGCTGGACCACCCTCAACAAGCCTGGGGCAATTTTGACATCCCCATATGGCATTTCTGGTGGCAATATTGTTGGTCGCTACTGGGATGCCTCTGGTTACCACGGTTTTCTCTATAACGGGACAAGCTGGATCACCCTCAACAAGCCTGGGGCAACTGGGACATTACCATATGGCATTTCTAGCGGCAATATTGTTGGTTACTACAAGAGCATCCCCAATAATTACCACGGTTTTCTCTATAACGGGACAAGCTGGACCACCCTCAACATGCCTGGGGCAATTGAGACATTCCCATATGGCATCGACGGGAGCAATATTGTTGGTGGTGTATCTGGTGGGCACAGCTTTCTTGAACTGGCTAAAGGGTTCGGGGTGGAGGTATTGGGAGATTACTTTGCGACTCTTGATATCAACGTGCCGCTTACCAATGGTCGTTACAAGATACCTTCTGGAGCAGATGCTAACAAAATTTCAGACATAATACAGAACTCTATACTCGAAATTGATGACATCATTGCTGAACTGGACTCCATCAGCGATACGGCCGGCAACCGCTTTAGAATATACTTTACTCCCGACGAAACAGGATTGGAGAAAAACTTGGAAGTTGACTATGGTGAGGTTTTGATTCTGAGGGGATTGCTGTTAGCCTTCAAGAGCCAATTAGAAACCAAGTTAGCCTATGATGTCTTCGTCGACGTGAATGAAACGCTTTTGGACAAACTTTTATACGAGGACGGCGTCAATCCTGAAGAACCTAATTTTGCCGAGCTTGCTGCTATCATCGGTATTAATGACCCTTGCAATATCAATATAAATGATGACTTTCTCAACCATTACCTGAATTTATTGAAGGTTTTGCCAACACCGGGCCACCCAGATGCAAATGGCGCTGCCATTCTTGCGAAATCAAAAAAAGACTTGCTTGCTTCAATAGATTCCTATTTCAAAGCGATAAATTACATCAGCGCGGAAACCGACTCACAGGAAGATGACCTGGTTTACGTTGACCCTAATGACAAATTTCTTTTTGATACGGTTAAGCAAAAACTGACAGCTTTGCAAAACTCTCTGAAAAATGATACGACCGCAACATATCCTGTAGAGACAACCAAAACATACAGAGTATACAGTTCTTCTTCTATTATAGGACAGATGGTACTTGTATATGATTTGACCGGTTTAGGAGGTGAATCTGGAAGTTTAACCTTTACAAAACCGGATGTACCAACGCCATGGGAAGTTAACTGGTTTGGCAGAGATAACTCTGAAATTGAAGTCGAGTTAGAGTGCTATTCGTCAGAACATTGGGGGGATACCTCGAGGGTACTTTAAACAGTAACGGCAATATAACAGACGTAAATTTCTACTACTGGGGTGATGGCGACAGCAATACCTTAGAGGGGTTAAGATGTAACCTTATCAGCAGCAAGGTCACAAATATAACTATCAATTTTAACCCTATTTTTGGCTCCACAAAATATCGCAACCCGGTTAATCCAAGAGATTTATTGCCTGTATTCGACTCCAATAACCAGCCTTTGGCAGGCACATTCGGCCATGGACTGGGTAATGATGCTAACCTCGGTGGGATTCTGCCGGGTATGACTCAGCAAGACTGGACAGATTTATTAGGCTTGTCCGCAGCAGCACTTGTGCCGAATGTTGTGAGCATGACAGATGTTAATGCGAATACTGCCATTACTGATGCCAATCTTGTGGTCGGCACCGTAACTACCACATACAGCAACACTGTGGTTGTAGATAAGGTTATCAGTCAGAGTCCGGCTGCCGGCACAAAGGTTGCGATTGGTTCGCCAGTGGACTATGTAAAGTCTCTGGGCAAGCCGACTGTGCCGAATGTTGTGGGCATGACAGTTGCTGATGCGAATACTGCTATTACATCTGTTAATCTGAAGGTTGGCACCGTAACTACCGCATACGACAACAATGTGGCGGCAGGGACGGTTATCAGCCAGAGTCCGGCTAAAGACACAAAGGTTCTGATTGGTACGGCGGTGAACTATGTAAAGTCTCTGGGCAAGAAGCCGACTGTGAGTATCACGGCGTTTGACAGTCAGGCAGCCGAGACAGTTGCTGGCGAGACTGCGAACCCGGGCGTCTTCAGGATAAGCCGTGCGGATGGCAGCACATCCAACGCCCTGACAGTGTACTTTACACGCGCTGGCACAGCCCTGTATAGTTCTGACTATACACTTAGCGTCGGTACAGCAATATCGGCGATTATACCGGCTGACGCAAACCATGTGGACATCACGGTCACGCCGGTGGATAACCTTTTGTATGAGCCGAATGAGACGGTTATTTTGACTCTGACGGCAAATGCGGCCTACAATCTTACCCCGACCGTTCCCCAGCGTACCGCTACGGTGACTATTGCAGACAACGAGCCGACCATAAGTATCGCGGCTACTGACAGCCAGGCAAGCGAACCTAATAATACGGGTACCTTCACAATAAGCCGGACAGGCAGCACGGCCGGTCCCCTGACTGTGTACTTTACACGCAGCGGCACAGCCATCTTTGGCGCTGCCGGCGATTATACTTTGAGTACGCTACTGGCCACATCGGTTGTAATACCGAAAGACCAGAACTACGTAGATATAACGGTTACTCCTGTGGACAATTCCCTTGCCGAACCAAATGAGACGGTTATTCTGACTCTGACGGCAAATGCGGCCTACAATCTTACCCCGACCGTTCCCCAGCGTACCGCGACTGTGACTATTGCAGACAACGAGCCGACCATAAGTATCACAGCTTCTGACAGCCAGGCAAGCGAACCTAATAATACGGGTACCTTCACAATAAGCCGGACAGGCAGCACGGCCGGTCCCCTGACTGTGTATTTTACACGCAGCGGCACAGCCATCTTTGGTTCTGGTGCTACGGCAGATTATAATTTAAGCGGCAATGGCCTGTCGGCTATTGCAACATCAGCCGTTATACCGGCTGACGCAAACCATGTGGACATCACGGTCACGCCGGTGGACAATCTCCTGTACGAGCCGAATGAGACGGTTATTCTGACTCTGACGGCGAATGCGACTTACAATCTTGCCCCGACCGTTCCCCAGCGTACCGCTACTGTAACTATTGCAGACAACAATGACGTAGTTGGAACGTGGACTGGTACATGGTACGGAGATGGTAGTGGCAGCTTTACCATAAACTTGAAAATCAACAACACTTTAACCGGAACTTTTCAACAGCTTTTGGAACCGTCAGGAACAGTTACTGCACCTCTCAGCGGTACATATTCTTTCGATTCCGCAAGTAGTGTCTTCACTTTTCAAAGTCAAGGTATAACAACAATTCAAGTTCCAGGGTATGGCGGCGTTAGAGTTAGATATTTTATTAATGGCAGTGGACATGCAAATGTAGGTAATCTGAGCGGTGACTACGAGGAGACGGCTGAATATTACGATGGATCTTGGTGGCCACTGGTTGATGAATCTGGTACATGGGTAGTAACCCATCCGTAGAGCGCGTTTATACGATTAAAAGTATACAAAAGTTTTTCATAGGCCTATAATGATTTTGAGCGTTGGGTACGAGAATTCATGGTTATATTTCACGGTATGAATGTCAGAAATGCTACGGTTAAAGATGTTGAAGCGATAACCTTTAACTCCAGCGTATTTGTTTCGGATTTCGATTTTCGGATTTCGGATTTTTTTATACCTCTGTGTTCTCTCCGTCAGGAGTCCCAAGGACTGTGGCTAAATTGATTCTTTGTTCTTCGTGTTTCTTCGTTTCTTCGTGGTGAAAAAATTCGTGCCTTAGTGCCTTGGTGGCTATCTCACTCCTCTTTGTCTGAATAGCACAAAACGCGCAAGTACGAGTTGCAGATTTTGACAGAAATTCGTAAAAACTCGAAAAAACAGGTTCGTTTTTTGTAAAAATCCGTAAAAATCGTTAAAAATCCGAAATTTCGACCCCCGTTTTTAGCGTAATTTTAAAAACTTGCGCACTTCTTATCAAAAACTTGCGCATTTGGTTGACAAAAACGCGCATAACTCTTTTATTTACGTAGTCGTTTTTATCATAACTCCTTATTTCCTGTCCTGAGCGAAGTCGAAGGATTTTGCTTTGCGACTAACCCTAAAATTTATTTCAAAATCGGCTGTGGGGGTTATATTTCAACAATATGAATGTTAGAAATGCTAAAGTTGCAGATGT
>Ga0315289_10016248_pt1 | contig 10283 bp, 5 predicted proteins | sample YL17G11_40_MG_FD_203452 | JGI IMG/M metagenome (GOLD analysis project Ga0315289, IMG submission 203452) | Sediment microbial communities from Yellowstone Lake, YNP, Wyoming, USA - YL17G11_40 | ecosystem: Environmental > Aquatic > Freshwater > Lake > Sediment | place: USA: Wyoming | collected...
CGGGCTTTGAAGTTCGATCCGGAATATCTGCCGGCGAAAATTCAACTGTCGCAGGACCTGCTTCGCCTTGGTGACGAACAGGAAGGCTGGACGCTGGCCGACGAGGTGCACACCGGCGATGCGTATAATATCGAGGCTTACAATCTTAGTAACCTGCACGACCACCTGTCTCAGTTCACAACGCTCCGGGCCGAGGGATTTGTCGTTCGCATGGATAAACGCGAGGCGGATATCTACGGCGATATGGTGATCGACCTGCTGAACGAGGCCAAGACAAGCTTGTGCGAAAAATACGGAGCGCAATTAGACAAGCCGGTCGTTGTGGAGCTTTTTCCCGACCAGCACGATTTTGCCGTCCGTACGTTCGGGATGCCGGGGGGCGATGGTTTCCTCGGCGTGTGCTTCGGCAATGTAATCACGGCCAACAGTCCCAAAGCCCAGAGGCCCACCAACTGGAAAGCACTGTTGTGGCACGAGTTCTGCCATGTCGTGACATTGAACCTGACGCACAACAAGATGCCACGATGGCTTAGCGAAGGGATGTCTGTCTATGAGGAATTGCAGCGTGACCCAACCTGGGGCCAGCGGATGGACCCACAATATCGCGGGATGATTCTCGCCGATAAACTTACGCCGATCGGCGAGCTCAGCGCGGCGTTTTTGAGTCCGCCCACTCCGAACGACCTGCAGTTCGCATACTACGAGTCGTCGCTTGTGGTCGAGTTTCTTATCGAACGCTACGGCCTTGGATCGATCAAGGCGATTCTCACCGACCTGGCAAAAGGCGAACAAATCAACGACGCGATATCAAGGCACGCCGGGCCGATAAAGGATATCGAGAAGCAGTTCGAAATATTCGCCCGAAAGCGTACCGAGGATTTAGCCCCGGAAGTTGACTTCGAGCAGCCGGAAAAAGAACAGATCGACTCAGCCGACCAGGTGGCGCTGGCCGAATGGCTAAAAGAGCATCCGAACAATTTTTGGGCCCTGACCCTGTACGCCAAGGCTCTGCTGGCCAATAGCTTGTGGACCGAGGCGAAAAAACCGCTGGAGAAACTCATTGCGTTGTACCCACAATATACCGGCGACGACAACGGCTACCGACTGCTGGCAGAAGCGCACCGGCAGCTTGGCGAGACAGAACAGGAGCGAGATGTGCTCGGCAAGCTGGCGATGATCTCCTCCGATGCATCCTACGCTTACGGGCGACTGATTGAAATTGCGATGGCCGAGGAAGACTGGCAGAGCGTGGCCAGGTACGGCGAGAAATCCATGGCGGTTTACCCCATGCTGGCGCAACTGCATTGGCAACTGGGCCGGGCCGACGAAGAGCTTGGCCGGGATGAGCAGGCGGTCGAATCGTACCGGCGTCTGCTCTTGCTGGACCCTGCCGATCCTGCCGATGTCAATTATCGACTGGGGCGATTGCTTCAGGATAAAGATCCCGCCGGGGCGAAAAGGCACGTTCTTCTGGCACTGGCCGAGGCTCCGCGCTTCCGCCAGGCGCACCGTCTATTGCTGAAAATCGTCAACGACACTCGAGGGCCGGCTGACCCCGAACCCAGCGAGCAAAATGAGCTACCGGCAGTTCAGGGGGATGCACGATGACAAAATCAAGGCGCCTCGTAATAATCCTGTTGATGGTGGCGTTTGTTGGCGCAGGCGCAGTGTTCGCAAGGAGATATTCCGATCGTGGATATTCCGATCGAAGGGGCGTGCCCAACTGGACGCCCAACCGGGAGTTCTCTCATGACATCTTCACATTCGTGAGAATCCAGTATTCGACCGGATATGGCGGAGGGGAGTATGGCGGTGGTCGCGGCCGCGGTCGTGGTCGCGGCTTCAGCGGCGGAAGCTGGGCAACGGATTACCCCGACAGTGATTTGAACTTTTCTTTTCGCCTGCATCAACTGACTTCGATGGAAGTCGATCCCGAAGGGGTCGTACTCGAACTAACGGACCCGGAACTCTTCGACTATCCCTTCATCTACATGCTCGAACCCGGACGGCTGGTTTTCAGCGAAGAGGAGGTCAAGTGCCTCCGTCGCTACCTGCTGAACGGCGGATTTTTGATGGTTGACGATTTCTGGGGCGAGGCTGAGTGGGACAATTTCTATTATGAGATCAAGCGTGTGTTTCCCGATCGCGAGCCGGTCGAGGTTGGGTTGAGCCATCCGATATTCCACGCCGTGTTCGACCTGAAGGAAAGGCCACAGATCCCCAACATCGACCTGGCCTTGCGCGGGCGCTCTTACGGCATTACATGGGAACGAGACGATGCGAAACAGGTTCATTATAAGGCAATCTATGATAACAACGGCCGGATGATGGCGTTTATCTGCCACAATACCGACCTTGGTGACGGATGGGAACGCGAAGGTGAGAATGAATGGTATTTTCATGAGTTTTCGGAGAAAAAGGCATATCCGCTTGGAATTAATATCGTGTTTTACGCTATGACACATTAGGGGCAGAAGCCGTAGGGGGCAACCCTGTGTGGTTGCCCAGGGCAGGCACACGGGCCTGCCCCTACAATGAAAGAGGGAAATTATTTTGGCTACGAAAGCATACGAATTCGAACGATTGGCAGTCCAACAGATCAGCAATGCACGGCAGCGTATAGGTGCCGAGCTTTCAAAGGTTATCATCGGCCAGCAGGATGTAATCGATCATCTCCTGATTGCCGTGCTTTCCGGCGGGCATTGCCTGATAACAGGCGCGCCGGGCCTGGCGAAAACGCTGCTGGTCAAGTCGCTGGCGCAACTGTTCCATCTGGAGTTTCAGCGTATTCAGTTTACGCCGGATCTCATGCCGGCGGACATTACGGGCACAGAGATTCTCCAGCAGAGCGACGGACAACGAAAAATGGTGTTCGTCAAGGGCCCCGTCTTTGCAAACATGATTCTTGCCGACGAGATTAATCGCACGCCGCCCAAAACACAGGCGGCCCTGCTCGAAGCGATGCAGGAACACCATGTCACCGCCGCCGGGGTATGTCACTCGCTCGGCGAGCCGTTTTTTGTTTTTGCGACGCAGAACCCGATTGAAATGGAAGGCACGTATCCGCTGCCGGAAGCTCAGCTCGACCGGTTTATGTTCAACGTCTGGATCGACTACTTGTCGGAGGATGATGAGGTTGCGGTCGTTCGCCAGACGACGGCGACGGAGCCCGAACCGATCGAGCAGGTATTCTCGGGCGAAGACCTGCTGCGATTTCACGATGTCGTCCTTAAGGTTCCGATCGCCGAGGACGTGGTGCGTTACGCCGTGAGGATCGCCACCGCATCTCGCCCGGGCCCCGACAATTCGCTGGACTTTATCAACGAGTGGGTCACGTGGGGAGCCGGATTGCGAGCCTCGCAATATATGGTGCTCGGCGCCAAGGCCCGAGCGCTGCTCTACGGCAGGTCGCACGTGAGCTTCGAGGACATACGGGCGCTGGCCCTTCCGGTGCTACGACATCGTGTATTGATTAATTACCGTGCCGAGGCAGAGGGCGTGGTTATCGAAAACCTTGTCGAACGCCTGCTGAAATCGGTTAAGGAAAGTCATAAAAAATGACGGACAAAGCTTCACAATCCGGCTCAGCGGTTACTACCGGCAGACCGGAAGGACTTATCGATCCGGTCTCGCTGATGAGGATCAAGTCGATGGAGCTGCGCGCCAAAGTAATCGTCGAAGGATTCTGGAAAGGGATTCACCGAAGCCCTTATCACGGCTTCTCGGTCGAGTTTACCGAGTACCGACAATACACTCTCGGCGACGATCCACGCTATATTGACTGGCGGCTTTATGCCCGCAGCGACCGGTTTTATATCAAGAAGTTCGAAGACGAGACGAACCTGCGGTGCCATATGCTGGTCGACCACAGCCGGTCGATGGGCTACGGTTCCGGCAGTTACACAAAGTCGCAGTACGCCGGCACGCTGGCCGCGACGCTGGCTTATTTTCTCTACACCCAGGGAGACGCCGTCGGCCTGGCGACATTCGATGACCAGATCAGGCAGTATATGTTTCCCCGCAACCGGTCGGGCTATCTGCGTCGTTTAATGGTCGCACTGGAGGCTGAACCGCAGGGCAGTTCCACCAAACTTGGACCGCCTTTGCAGCACATCGGAGAAATGCTGACAAGGAAGGGTCTTATCATCCTGATATCAGACCTGCTGACGTCGATAGACCGGCTCGAACCGGAACTTGGCTATCTGTGCACTGGCGGCCATGATGTTGTGGTCTTTCATGTGCTGGATCCGGCCGAATTAAATTTCGACTTCGACTCGCCGGCACTTTTCCAGGATATGGAGAGCGGGCGCAATATGTACGTCGATCCGTCAGACGCACAGATTTCTTACAAGCGGAAGCTGGAAAAACATCTGGCCAGGACGGAGTCCATATGCCAAAACCTCGGGATCGACTATCATCTGTTCGCGACGGACCGACCCTTCGATCTGGCCCTGCTGGATTTTCTCCAGGACCGGATGCGCCACCGTAAAAGAATCAGACACAGGGGTCGTCCGAAGGGCAGGAGGACGATATGAGTTTTCTTTATCCTTTATTTCTGGCGGGAATCGCTGCGGTGGGTCTGCCGATTATTCTGCACATGATTCGCCGGCAGACCCGCAAACGGGTGACATTCAGCTCGTTGATGTTTCTGCGCACTGCGGTGCCGCGATTCAAGAATCGCAGCCATCTGGAGAACCTGCCGCTTTTGATTTTACGATGCATTATATTGTGCCTGCTTGCGTTTGCGTTTTCTCGCCCCTTCTTCCTGCGGGAAGCCGGGGACGCCCAGGTCCCTGTCGCCAGGCGGATCGTCCTTCTGATCGACACCAGCGCATCGATGCGGCGGGCCGGCATGTGGCCCCGGGCGATCGGCGAAGCACAGTCGGCGCTGAGAGACGTGAGCCGGGCTGACCGAGTCTGCGTGATGAGATTCGATCAGGGCACGGAAACGCTGATAGGATTCGAACAGTGGGATGCGATGGACTCGACGCGGCGCACGGCGGCAGCAGCCGAACAACTATCTAAATTGTCGCCGGGCTGGGCCTCGACCAATCTCGGCCTGGCCCTGGTCTTCGCGGCGGAGGCTATCGAGGATGATGAAGTCAACGACGAGCAGCAAAAATTCAAAACGCACCGGATAGTGCTTATCAGCGATCTTCAGAAGGGCAGCAGCCTTGAGGCTCTGCAAGCTTACGAATGGCCCGAGGCTCTTGAATTAGAAGTCAAGCTGATTGCCGCCGCAGGTTCGACCAATGCGGCGTTACAGTTGATCGCAGGCCGGGATCATCCGGCACGCACAGCCGGCGATGAGCTGCCGAGTGTTCGTATTACCAACTCACCCGATGCGGCCGTGGAGCGCTTCGGTCTAAGCTGGGCCGGTGAGGATCCCGCTGGAACGCCGGATCGCGCAACAGAAGTGTACGTGCCGGCTGGCCATAGCGTTGTTGTGCGTGCTCCGCAACGAACGGATAACTCAGCGTCGGGGAAGCTGATCCTGACTGGTGATGACCACGACTTTGACAACACCCTTTATATGGCGCCACGTTTAACATATCAGGTTAATATACTCTTCATTGACAGTGACAGCGCCGGTGACTCCGAAGGCATGCTGTATTACGTCCAGCGGGCTTTCAGGGCCACAGGCTCGATCGATCCGGTCGTTATCTCCCGTTCGGCCGAAAACCTCACGGATGCAGACATTGCGGCCGCGCACCTGATCATCGCCGCCGATGCCATCTCGCCGGGACACATCGATTCGGTTCGCAGATACCTCGAAAACGGACGGACCGTCCTGCTGGTAATGAAGTCCCCGGATACAGTTAAAACGATAGCAGCTCTTGCAGGGATTGAAACCATCGATTCGCAGGAAGCTGACGTTGATACGTATGCAATGCTCAACCGTATCGAATTCAAACATCCGCTCCTGGCGCCGTTCTCCGAGCCTCGCTTCGGAGATTTTACCAGGATTCACTTCTGGAAACATCGTCAAATCAACATCGACAATCTGCCGGGCGCCGAGGTTTTGGCCTGGTTCGACAGCAATGACCCGGCATTGTTTGAGCTGCATGTAGGCAAAGGATCGCTGCTGGTGCTGGCATCGGGCTGGCATCCATCGGACAGCCAGCTTGCCCTCTCGTCGAAATTCGTGCCGCTGCTTTACTCAATCCTTGAATATGGCGGCATCTTGGCAAGCCGGCAGTCACAGTATTTCGTGGGCGACAATGTGCCAATATCGCCCTGGAGCGGGCCTGAATCGGCAAACATAGAGATTCGCAAACCCGACGATTCGGTGATTGCTCTCGATGCCGGCCAAGAAAGCTTTACACAGACGGACCTGCCCGGAATATATACAATTCAGTCGTCCGCCGGGAATCATATTTTTGCGTTGAACCTGCCCGCGAAGGAGTGCCAGACTGCTGTTATGCCGATTGAAGACCTCGAAGGACTTGGTGTTTTTGTAGGGGCGGCCCAGGGTGGTTTCGTGTCGCGGGCTTCCAGCCCGCGATTCGAGGGCGGGACGCCCTCGACACTACACAGGGTTGCCTCTACGTTCGCATTGGAATCAGAGCAAAAGATTTGGCGGTGGATATTTATTGGTTTGCTTGTTGTCTCGTTCATTGAAATCGCCATGGCGGGGTGGTTGACTCGTTCGCCTTCTAATCTTTAGGGAGAACAGAAATGATTGAAGAAGCTCTACGTAAAAGACTCAGGCCGATTGTGAATCGCCGGCGGCGTTTGCACCTGGCTTACCTGCTGTCGGTCTTCTGGCTCGCTGCGGCTCTCGTTGGTATCGGTTTGATAAGTGTGAATCGGTACTGGGGATTGAAATCGCCTGTCGCAAACTGGGCACTGTGCATTTCAACCGTGCTGGCAACGCTGTTCGCATTGTACAGATCTCGCCGTATGCAGCCGGACTACAAGGCCGTTGCTCGACACATCGAACGGCAAAATCCCGATATGCAGGCACTGCTGTTAGCCGCTATAGAGCAGGAGCCCGAACAACCCGACGGTCAATTCGGCTATCTGCAGGATCGGGTAATCGGCGAAGCGGTACGGCACGCGACGAAACACGACTGGCTGCAGAGCATCTCAAAGAAGAAGCTTTTGTCGGCGGAGCTTGGCGGCGCGATTGCGTTAACATTGATCATCACAACACTCTTACAACTGTTGCCGGCTGTCCCATTCCTGCGAATAACGAACCGGAACGTGCAGCAGAGCAGAGGCTATGACCTCACGGTCAGTCCGGGAGACACCAGCGTGGAAGCCGGATCTCCGGTAGTTATCCTCGCGCGGTTCGGCAGGCGCGTGCCGCCTAAGGCCACTCTGCTGTTCGGCGAATCAGGCGAGGAACTCAAACAGATCCCGCTAACCAGGAACCTTGACGATCCCGTGTTCGGCGGCATCATTCAAGAGGTCAACAGCAACCTGCTCTACTATATCGAGTACGCGGATAAACGCTCGCGCGATTACAAAATAAGCATCTACGAGCGTCCGGTTCTGACCAGGGCCGATGCGAAGATTATCTTTCCTTCATATACGAAACTGCCCGAGAAGGTTATAAAAGACACGCGGCAGGTCAGTACAGTGGAAGGATCGCAGGTCATTCTTACATTCGTTCTCAACAAGGCAGTGGCAAAGGCACAGCTTGTCCCCAAAGAGGGGGCCGGTCCGGAGCTGACCGTCGATAGTGAGCATCCGAACGTTTATACAACTTCAATCACGGCCACACAGAATGAGCGTTATGAGCTGCATCTGGCCGATGCCCAGGGACTCACTAACGAGGTGCCGCAGCGTTTCATTATCGATGTCCACAAGAACCTGCCGCCCGAGCTAAGAGTAGTTTTTCCCAACCGAGATGTGCTGGCATCGCCTTTAGAGGAGCTTAGCCTGGAAGCAAAAGTCTCTGACGACTACGGCTTGACAGGCTATGGGCTCAGTTACGCACTTGCCGGCGCTGAAGGCAGGGATGTCACTCTTGGCCCGTCACCGGTACCGAATGACAAACAACAGATTCAGCACCTGCTGGCGCTGGAGGAATTAAGCGCTCAGCCGGATCAGTTGCTGACGTACTACTTCTGGGCCGACGATGTGGGACCGGACGGCAATGTCCGTAGAACCTCCGGTGACATGTACTTCGCGGAAATACGGCCTTTCGAGGAAGTATTCCGCGAAAGCCAGTCTTCTCAGAACCAGCAGGAGCAGAACCAGCAGGGCCAGCAACAGGGCGGGCAGCAAGGCGAGCAGCTCGCCCGGCTGCAGAAGCAGATAATCAGCGCGACATGGAATATCAAACGTCAGGCCGATCAGTCGGGCCGCATCGATGAAAGCAAAGAAGACCTCGGTGTCGTTCAGAAGTCTCAGGCCGACGTGCTGGAGCAGGCCCGGTCGGCCTCGGCACAGGCCGAAGATCCCGCCGCGACCAGAACGCTGCAGGCAGCGGCACGGCACATGGAAACATCGCTGGAGCATCTGGGCGAAGCTGTGGAATCAGTATCGGCGACAGAACTGACGCCGGCACTTGCGGCGGAACAGTCGGCCTACCAGGAGCTGCTCAAATTGAGACAGCGAGAGCATCAGGTTGGGCAAAGCCAGAGTTCCAGCCGAAGCAGCAGCGCCCGTTCGGCACGCTCCGAGCAGCAATTGCAGCAGTTGGAGCTTACTCAAAGGGAGAATAGATACGAGACGGAGCGCCTGGCCCAGTCTCAGGAGCAGACGGCCCAGCGTGAGGATCTTCAGGTTCTTAACCGGCTTCGCGATCTGGCACGTCGGCAGGATGAGATGAGCAACAAGCTCAAAGAGGTCCAGGCGGCGCTTCGGCAGGCCGAAACGGAGCAGCAAAAGCAGGAAATTCAGCGCGAGCTTAAGCGTCTCAGAGAAGAGCAGCTCGAAGCGCTGCAGGACATCGATGAGCTGCAGCAGCGAATGGACAGCCCTGAGAACCGCAGGCGTATGGCCGATTCAAGGGAACAGCTCGATCAGAGCCGATCGAGAATCCGTCAGTCGGCAGAGGATCTGGAGCAGGGAATGGTATCAAGGGCCGTCACTTCGGCTACGCGTGCGCAGCGACAGCTCGAACAGATGCGGGATGAATTCCGGCGTAGCACCTCCGGTCAGTTTACCGAGCAGATGCGCGACATGCGCGAACAGGCTCAGCAGCTCGACCGGCGTCAGAAGGAAATTGCCGAAGAGATAAAACAGCAGATAGATTCCGACCAGAAGTCTCTGACGAATTCCGGCGCGAATCGTGAGCTGGCAGATCAGATGAACCAGCAGAAAGAGAATATCGGAGAGCTGCTCGAACAGGTGAAAGATGTGAGCGAGCAGGCGGAGGCTTCGGAGCCGCTGCTTTCGCGAAAGCTCTACGATACGCTACGCAAAACAAGCAGCGATAATGTTGACAGGGCCCTTGAGGTGACCAGCGAGCTGCTCAGGCGGAACTTCCTGCCGCAGGCACAGGAAATGGAACAGCGGGCCGGAAAGGGAATCGAAGAGCTCAGAAAGGGCGTAGAAGATGCAGCCGGCAGTGTGCTCGGCGACGAGACCGAGTCCCTGCGTCTGGCGCAGCAGCAGCTCGACGAGCTGATCAGACAGGTGAACGAAGAGGCCGCTCGTGCCGGCGGCCGAGCCCAACAGGAAGGTGACCCGAATAGACCCGCGGGCTCGGCCGCGAGCCGGCAGCAGCTTGCCGACGCACAATCCGGAATCGGCCGCGGGCAGCAAGACGATCCTAACGGCCCGGCCGGTACGCAGGAAAATCAGCCGCGTCTTGCTGATAGCCGGCGGCCCGGTAATCGAACCGGCGGCGATCAAACCGACCCGACCGGTGGTGGTGGTAATCAACGCGGCCGATGGGACCAGTTCGATCCCAACGGCCCGCTCACAGGTCGAGACTTCAGGCAGTGGTCCGACCGCCTGCGCGACGTGGAAGAAATACTCAGCGAACCGGATCTTCGTAATGATGTCGCACGGGTTCGGGACCGCGCACGGGCAATACGGGCGGAGTTCACCCGTCACGGCAAAGAGCCCCAATGGAGCCTTGTCGAACAGCAGATCACCAACCCGCTGACGGAATTGCGAAATCGCATCGGCGAGGAATTGGCTAAGCTCCAGTCGGACAAAGCGATTGTTCCCATCGATCGCGATCCGGTGCCAGGGCGTTTTGCCGAGCTGGTGCGAAGATATTATGAAAACCTGGGAGGCAATGAATGATGTTTCCTGGGTCGATCATTGTTCCGGCCAGCCCATGGGTATGGCTGGCCGTACCGGTATTAGCCGTTGCCGTT
>Ga0315289_10016249_pt1 | contig 10281 bp, 10 predicted proteins | sample YL17G11_40_MG_FD_203452 | JGI IMG/M metagenome (GOLD analysis project Ga0315289, IMG submission 203452) | Sediment microbial communities from Yellowstone Lake, YNP, Wyoming, USA - YL17G11_40 | ecosystem: Environmental > Aquatic > Freshwater > Lake > Sediment | place: USA: Wyoming | collected...
TCTCCATAAAGAATCCAAAATTTGTGTATAGTGTAAACGTTGCCGCAACGATGAGTTTACTTGAATCATGTGTGAAGAACGAAGTTGCACGATTTGTTTTTGCATCGTCGTCGTCCGTATATGGGGCCGCAAAAAAGATGCCGGTATCTGAAAATGCACCGACTAGGCCACTTTCTCCCTACGGCGATTCAAAATTGCACGTCGAAAAATATTGTCAGAAATTTTGGGATGAACACGGACTCGAGACAGTTTGCCTGCGGTATTTTAACGTCTACGGGCCTAGGCAGACGGCCGGACAATACGCCGGCGTGATATCTAGATTTTTTGATCGTTTAAAAAATAAACTCCCACCGATTATCTATGGAGATGGGAAACAGACTCGTGACTTTGTCTACGTGGATGATGTGGTCGAAGCGGCAATTTTAGCGCTAGATTGTGAGGAAGCAGCTGGAAAAATATTAAACATTGGCACTGGCAAGGCGACAAGCCTAAACCAACTTTCTATAACATTTATGAAACTAATGCGTTGTTCGAATGTTAAACCAAAATATGTGGCGCCTAGAGAGGGAAACATTGAACACAGCCGGGCAGACATAACAAAAGCTAAAGAAATTTTGGGTTATCGGCCAAAGGTATCTCTGGAGCAAGGTCTCAAGAAGTTCATCGAGTGGAAGTTCAGCGTGGATTAAGAGCCTCGCTTTTTTCTTCGTTTTAGCAAATATTTTGCGACGATTTTTTCCCAATCGATTCGAAACATTACAATGATTGCTATAATTAAGAGAACCGTCGTGACTCCTGCAAAAATCCAATTTTCAGTAAACGTTTGCCCCATTATCCCGCCGAAATGTGTGATTATTAGAGACATCGTGATTTTCCCAGCTACCGCTGCGACAAATATCTTCCAGAGGCTGTAATGAACTAAACCCATTGTGATGAAAAGCAGGCTATCGGGCAGGGGCGTCAGCGCGAAGATGAAAACTGCGATCATCCCGTACCGTTCGAAAATTTTCAGCATTGCGTCCAAATGGCGTTTGCGTTTATTTCCAATGGCCATCCTACCAGCATAGCCAACCATATAGCTTGTGAGTTGTCCTACTGCTGCGCCGAATCCAAACGCCAAGGCAAGCAAGGTTGGATCGAAAATTCCGCGTACAGCGACGCTTAACAGGACCACGGTGGTCGGGACCGGAATGATAACGGAGGCCGCACCAATAAGGCCTAGAAGAAAAGCACTGGGGTAGCCCACGCTTTCCCAAGTTTCATTAGATGTGCCTGAAGCAACTATCAAAAGAACAACAGAAATAGAAACTACAACTCCAACGACTAGTACAAACGTCAGGATGGGGATTTTTCTGTGAACCATATTCTCACTCAGTTCAGTTTAAATCATCTAACCTCTAAACTTGTGCTTCTCATGTGTTTATGTGCAAAGAACTTTTTTTAACCGCCTTGTAACTGTTTTATGGCAGCTCGGAGGCTGGTTCCGGCCCTCATGTTTGAAAGAAAAATTTTCATACGATACTCGCTTTTTATCGATTTCAGTAGTTGCGTTATCAGATATGTCGGTCTCTTGATAAACTCTGTATAAAAACTATTGATCATCTTGAGTAACTCGTCTTCCTTTATGTTGGATGGAAAAATGTTTACTGCAACGACATCTTTATCCCAATATTCTTCCTTATCGAGGTAGCCTTCTGCTATCGCAGTATTCCATAAATCTGTTCCAGGTGAGAGCGTAAGGACATTTATTTGAGGGAAATCCATTCCATCCAAGCTCAAGGCGAAATCAAAAGTTCGTCTAATGTCTTCTTTAGCTTCAAAAGGTGCGCCAACTATAAATGAACCTATGACATTCTCAATTCCGGCTTTTTTACAGTTGCGTATTGCTTTTCTGCTTAGGTCAGGCGAGATATTCTTTTTGTAATAGTCAAGAACTTTCTGATTACCACTTTCTATTCCAAAATAAATCGTCTTGCAACCAGCGCGCGCGAACTTGTACAATGTTTCATATGATGCGTTGTCGACCCTACCTTCCGCCCAAAGATTAAGTTTAATTTTCTTTTCTTTCAATAGGTCGCAGATTTTATCTACTCGTTGTCTGTTCACGAACAAGTTATCATCGACAAATCCTATTTCTTCATAACCTTTATTCCAAAGCATCTCCATCTCCGTCACTACTGATTCGGGGGATCTGCATCTGACTCTCCGCGATGAAAAAGCAGCACAGGCGCAATAAGTACAGGCGTAAGGGCAACCTCTCGATGTTATCATAGTGGTGAATTTTCCGCTACTTCCAAGTACTCCCACGATTTCGGAATAGTAGTTCTGTTCCAACAATGTCCGATCTGGAAATGGAAGCTGGTCAAGATTTTCAATTGATGGCCTGGGTGGCGTAACAACGACTTTGCCATCGTGCCGGAAAGCTATTCCTTGAATATTTTTGTTTTCATGATTTTTCTCCACAGCGTTCACAAGTTCTAAGAATGTGGTCTCCCCCTCGCCGATGATCACATAATCAACGATAGGATGTTCCTTCAACAGTTTTTCATATGTGAAAGTAGCATGGTAATTTCCAAACGCAATTTTTACATCAGGTAGTTCAGATTTTACAGCTTTCACGATTTTTATTCCCTGTTTAAACGTGGGAGTTAGTGCGCTTACGCCTACAATCGCCGGATCCTCTTTTTTTACTCGTTCAGCAACTTTTTCAATTGGTAGCTGAACTCTCGCGTTATCTATTATTTTTACCTCGTGTCCAGCGTTTTGCAACACTGTACCTATATATATTAGGCCTAAAGGGGGCCAAGCTGCTTGGTTTTCTAGCCTTTCGCTTTGTCCTGTGTTGGGCGTTATAAGAACCACTTTCAAAACAATCGCCATGTGTTGTCGTTTTCAAATTCATTTTCATAACTGCGTTTATGCGACATAGTAAATATCTTTGACCCTCGAGCGCAACTCGTTTTACCGGCATGTCAAAATACTTTATTCTAACCAGATATAACCAAACATGGGATGATCTAAAATGAAGATAGGTTTTTTCACAGACACGTTTTTACCTCAGCGAAATGGCGTGGTTACATCGCTCGTGAACTTCGGTTCAGAGTTGATAAAGCGTGGCCATGAAGTTTTCGTGTTTTGTCCAGAAACAAATGTGAAGGAATACGGCGGCATGGTGGTATATTCATACCCCTCGGTGAGTTTTAGACCATATCCAGAGTTCAAGATCGCTGTTCCAAGAGGGAGTGACCGCCTCCCCAAGCTCGATATCGTGCATACTCACAGTCCTTTTTCGCTTGGAGTCTTCGGTTTGATGGCGGCAAAAAAACAGGCTGTGTCTCGCGTATCTACATTTCACACTATGCTTCCTGAATATGCTCAATATCTCTCTAGGTTTGGAAAGGGGATCTTCAGGAGGATTGCGTGGAGTTATTGCAGGCTCTACTATAACAGATGCCACAAAGTCATCGCTCCCAGCAATGCGTTAAAGAGAATTTTGTTGCAGCACCAAATCAAGAAGCCAATTACTATCGTGCCTACTGGTATCGATCTCAACTTCTTCAAGCCGATCGAAAAGAAAAAAGCTAGAAAAAAACTTGGCATCGATGATGAGCGAGTTTTTCTAATGCTAGGTAGGCTTGGATTCGAGAAAAATGTTGACATCGTGCTTCGTGCGTTCAAAGATGTTGATGCGAAATTGATTATCGCTGGTAGCGGACCTGCCGAGCGAAAACTCAAAGATCTAAGGAGGAAACTTGGCATCCAGAAAAAAGTTTCCTTTAAAGGCTATGTTCCTGAAAAATTGAAACATATCTACTACTCAGCGGCCGACGCGTTTGTAATAGCATCGACGAGTGAGACCCAAGCGATAGTCGTTGCGGAGGCCATGGCTTGCGGCACCCCAGTAATAGGTGCAAACTCGCTTGCGATCCCTGAAGTTGTGAGTAACGGAAAAAATGGTTACCTTTTTGAAGGGGGTGCTGTTAAACAACTTTCTGAAATTTTGAGATCCTATGAACCACATGATAAAATACAAATCCGTGCGCTAAAAACTGGCCGAAGTTTTTCTATCGAAAAATGCACCGATAAATTGGAAAAATTTTACAAGAGTTCCTTGTAAACTTCGATAAGTTTAGTGATACTTTTCTTAATATCTCTCTCTTCGGCTGTTTTTCTTCCTCTCTCTGAGAATTTTCTTTGCAATTCATCATCATGCCACAACTTTTCAAGTTTTTGCTTAAATTCATCGTAAGTTTTGAATAAAAATCCGTTTTCCCCATCCATCACTAGGTGTGGCACATCGCTACAAACAACTGGGGCACCAGACGACATCGCTTCAAGTGGCCCTAGCCCCTCGCACTCAACTTCGGGCGCTGATGCTAAAACAAAGATTTTTGCTGCGGAATAGATATCTTTCAAATCTTCTCTTGGCATTTCAATGAAAATTGCTTCAGGATATTTCTGCTTAAGTTTCTCTTTCAATGGGCCATTTGAGGTTAGGATAATTTTCAATCCCAACTCCCTGCACGCTTTTAACGCAAATTCTGGTCTCTTTTCAGGACTCAATCTAGCTGTGTGTAAAACAAATTCTCCTTCCACACTATATTTTTTCCCGAAGTTTTTCGCGTTTCCTTTTCTAAAGAAGTCGGTATCAACGCCAGATGAAACTATTGACACGGACTTTTTTAATCCGTGTCGCTTGAATTTTTCTGCAGTTCTATCAGTTTGGCATACAGCATGATCTGCTTTATTGTAAAAAGAAACCAAGTACTTCCAGCCAATTGGTTTTAAAAAGGCAAAATGATTCGAAAACATGTTTTTTGGCAAAGTATGAGTTGTTACAATGCGCGGCTTCTTTTGAGTCATTCCAATCAAGCCGGTGGTGTATACTGTGTGGATATGTACAATGTCTGCGTCGACACGAATTGACTTCGGGATTATGGCTTCATATCCGGGCGAAAATAAGAATGGGATGGTTGGCAAGTTTATTATCTCGAACTCGTTCGATGATCCAGAGCCCGTGTACACGACGACTTTGTGGCCCCTTTTTGTCAAGCCACTCGCCAAATTTCGAACGTGTGTGCACACGCCATCCAGCTGGTTAAATACATCTGTAAAAATCGCTATCTTCATGTTCTCACTCTAAACTTGCTTGTATTCTTAATAGTCTTTATAGAAAGCCCACAAGTTTTAAAAATGCGTACTATTGTAATTCGCCTATTTTTTTACTAAATATTCATACGTTTCTTTAAGCTGTGCTCCAACGTTTTCAAGGGAATGGTCTTTTAGCAATTTGTGCGCATTTTCAGTTAATTTAAGTGCTAACTGTTTGTCCTCTAAAAGTCTTTTTAATTGTAGTTCGAATTCTTCGTCTGTACCGGCCTTTAAACAATGCACTCCGTTTTTCAACCACCCATCATACACCGGGATGTCTCTTACCAGTATTGGTTTCTTGCACGCGCTTGCTTCGAGTATTACGATTCCCTGGTTCTCGCAAAAGCTTGGAAAGAAGAAGATATCGCAACCTGAATATGCCGCAGTAATATCCTTGATATAACCGGTAAAAATCACATTTTTTGGGGCACTCTTCAAAATCTGTGGAGTGCGAAAGTCTTCAACGCCCCTAAATCTTTTACCAATCCAAACAAATTTATTTTGAAATTTTCTCGCAACGTTGACGAATGTTGTAATCCCCTTCTTCAAAAACAGGTGACTAATATTGAATACCGTGATTCCATCCAGATTATATTCTTCTCTGAATTGTTTTCGTTTTTCAGCTGAAAGTTTGAACTTTTTTATATCTATACCGTTGCTGACGACCTTGATCTCTCTTTTGACACCGTAACTCTTCAGCACGCTTTTCGTATACTCTGATGGGCACAGCACCAAATCAGCTTGGTTGTGAAAATACGCCAAATATCTCTGCAGAAATGGTGCGATTTCATTGCTAAAGCAATAACTGTCCCTAAAATCATCTGCAGTCAAATGTGCGTGGGTTATAATTTTTTTGCCCATTTTTCTGGCCTTTCTAATCGCATGAAGAGACATCGGGCCTACCATATAAACGTGGAGAAGATCGAAGTCTCCTTTCAGGTTATGTGTGTAATCAACGTGGTTCATATCAAGGGCTCGTCTATGGTTGCCCACAGCAGAACCCATCCCGCTGTGTTTAAGCCAGTTTTCCAGTTCAAGATAGACGCAGACTTTCATCGAGATCTACTTGCCACGAGTTTTGATTCAGCTATTTCACGCATGGGTCTAAAGCGGGCCTTTTTACATAAATAACCCAAAAGCTTGTCGAGTCTTCTTAGCGCAGTATCTCCAGTTGCAAATCTGCTAGCAAATCGTGCGCCTCTCATTTTTACCAATTCCCAATTGTGAATGCTTAGAACAGTAACTGGTAAGGATGTGATAAAAAATCTCCAAATATGTGTCGATAACTCCGATGGTATTCGAAGGAAAAAAATTGATGGCAGGGTGTTTGGAATTTCAATTATTTTTGCAGAACCAATTCCTTGGCCCGGTTTATAGCTCACACGCGATGAATCGTAGATGTAACCAGCATGTTCAAGAGCAGCGAAAGTATCGAGATTTGCTCTAAATCGTGGGGCCCGAAATCCTACCGGTGTCTGCCCGGTAATTTTAGTTAACACATTCGTCGCATGTTGGATGATTTTGAATTGATCTTCAGCGCTCAAAATATTGAATTCTTCATGCGCGTAACTGTGGCAACCAATTTCATGTTCTTTTGATGCTTCGTGAATAAGTTTAGGAAATTTTTCGGCGGTTTGACCAGTAACGAATAGTGTTGCCCGAATTTTATGTCTAGACAATATATCTAACAGTGCAGGAAATCCTTTTTCCATCCCCTCCCAGGTATCGAGATATGGTGGAATGTCTTGCTCGACATCAACAGTGAACGCGACTTCGTGCATGTTTTTTTGCATCTTTATACACTTCTATTGTTCGTTCAGCTATCCTGTCCCAGGTAAATTTTTCATGAACGGTCTTTAAAGCATTGGTCCGAATTTTTCGAGAAAACTTCTTGTCTGTTAGAACGTGGATAATCCCATTCGCTAGGGCATCCGCATCTGCAGGTTCGACCATAAATCCATTAAATTGATCGTTTACCATTTCTGGTATTCCGCCCACTCGTGTACATACAATAGGCGCACCCATTGCCATTGCCTCGGGCAGCACAAGGGGGGATGAATCTACAAGCGAGGGTAGAACAAAAACATCTGCTGCGGCTACCACTTCTGGCACCTTATTATGTAGAATCGGGCCCACCATCAACACCGATTTTTCGGTTTTTAGACCTTTTATTTGTGCTAAAATTTTTTCTTTATCTGGGCCCCCACCTACGATAACAAGTTTTGCGCGCGGTATTGTTTCTAAGACCTTTGAAAATGCTGTTATAAGGTATTTTGGACCCTTCCTTTTTTCGACACGCATAACAGATACTATGAGCGGATCTGATTCGATTTTCAACCAAGCGCGCGTTTTAGAACCACTTATTTTTGAGTTAAATTTTGACACGTCGACTCCGTTTGGGATAATGGATATTTTGCTCTCATCGATACCAAGCGATAAGTATAGGGCTTTCGCCGCTTGGCTTACTGCAATGAAACGATCTGCTCTTTTAGCGATTGCCTTTATTGGCTGATAAATCGCGCGCCATATCCCTTTGGCCAAATGTGAAGTGTGATTTGTCAAGACAGTTGGCAACCCCCATCGGTGCCCTGAGTAGATGGCGGTTAGCGCGAGTGGGGAATACATGTGCATGCCGTGGACGATGTCGTAGCCGCCATACTTAATGTGTTCATAGACGCCGCGAATCGCTTTTATTGACATGGTTTTTATTGGCCATTCCGTCTTTCCCTGCAAAAATACCCTACCAGGCATTCGCACGATTTTAATACCATCTATTTCCTGTTCATGGGGTTGTCCCGGATAAGAGCACGTTAGTACTGTGGGCTTAACACCCCGTTTTGCAAGCGCTTTACCCAACTCCATAACGTGCATAGGCGCACCGCTAAGATTAGGATAAAAATCGTCGATTGCCATTACTACGCGAATTTCAATCACCATTCAAAATAACAGCCGCAATAGATTAACTTTTGTGGCGTTAAACCAGTGACTTATTTGGGAGCCCTAAGCAAAATATTAAAGGTCAATCACAAGTTTAAAGTGATTTTATGAGAGTAGTCTTGAAAAAATGGCTGAATGAAAATATGGCATACTTTTTAATTTGGCTCGTTATGGGGCTCGTTGCGCTCGGCTTGGTAGTTCACGAGTTGGGCGTATACACACTAGTCGCAATCCTGCCATTCTTTCCGTTGTTCGTTGTGGTTTTGATTAGAATGGCTCAGGAGTTAAGAAAATGATACTCGCACACATTGCAATTCCTCTGATTTTGTGCAAATTATTTCCGCTAAATTTACTTGCATTACTTTTGGGCAGTGGAGCACCCAACTTCGATGCTATTCCAACCTTGATAAGAAAGAAAACACCAAAAAATGCTGTGGCGGAATTCCATGCTGGTAGCATCCTTCACACGCCAATTTTCTATATAGTAATTCTTCCTGTTGTTTGGTCTATTGCGACTGTTATCCGGAATGGTGATTATTTCTTCGGTTTATCAATTGCAATATCGTTCTCCTTGGGTGGGATAATCCATGTTGTAATGGAGTGTCTGGATGAAAAGGGTAGAATGCTTCTCTATCCTTTAAGTAAAAAATTCTACAGGATTTACGTGTTTCCGTACGATTTTTGGACATATCTAACAAGTAAGAAAACTTTGGCCCTTGAAGCGATATTTACGGTTTTGTCAGCCGTTCTTGTATTGTTTAAGTAGCACTACCGTGCCAAAACTTTGAACGTAAGGTAAGATAACGCCCCAGCCCCGGCTATTGTGCTGAATACAAACGATATTGCTCGTTCTATAAGCGCTGCGCTGAGCGCGATATCAAATGGGGCACCAAAAATCATGAATACAGAAACGAGTGCAGCATCGACCGTGCCCAAACCACCGGGGAGCAATGGCAATAGACCAACGATCCATGGTACAGTCGCCGCTAATATTAGCATGCTGATTGATGGGGTATAGAAAGGTGGCCAAATAGAACGAAGTGCTTGGAAGATGATGAATAACCGGAGTACTGAAATTGTCCATAACGTTACCGAAAATAAAATTACTGTTACTACAATTGTCCGCCTGCTAACGATGGTTTGTGCATCTGTATAAAAGCGCGAGATGCCTCCAGTAATCCTCCTTGTTTCAGTCCCCTTTCTTATGCGTTTAATCAATCGCATAACAAAACCGCCAACCCGTTTAGAAGCGAATTTATTGTGCATAGCCTGTGAAAATATTGACAGTAAAGTGATTTCTAATAAAACCGCAATTATAATCGACGCAAGCACTGCCAAAACTGGTGCTAATCCCAAGACCATCGCCACCCCAAATGTTATGAAAGAAAAATATACGGGAACATCAAGCACGAATTCAGTAATTATTGTTGCAAATGAAGAGGCGAAAGGTACCTTCTGGGTTTTACTTAAAAGATAAGACCTACCGATTGGATCTCCGCCAGAGTACGTAAACGGTGTTACATTGTTGATGAATATCCCTCCGTATATCGTCAAAAATAAATCGCGAATGCGCACCTTGTGGCCAGCTGCAGACAGTGTTACACGCCAACGTAATGCCCAGACAATAGTGCTACCAACGTAAATGGCCAAAGCGGCAAGTACTAACGAGTAGTTAGCACTCTGTAGCGCTCGAAGTATGTCGTACAAATTCTCTCGAGCAAGCAAAAAAAGTGCAAGAGCAGCGACCAAGATCACTAGGAGAAAAATTAGCAAAAATCTTTTTATGCGAATTTTTGGAATTTGTTTAACCACGGGTTACCCCATTTAGTTTAGGCAGGGACTGAAAAAGCTTTATTCATAGTTTGTGGTTATTGTTTGAACTTCAAAGCTTTAACGAAAGGGTGAACATCTACAGTAGGTGTTGATGTGGTTAGAAAATCGATTGGTAAAGAACTGCTCGAAATTTTAGCTTGTCCAGTCTGTAAAAAGGAGATTGAGCTGAAAGGTGAGGAGCTTGTCTGCAAGGGATGCGGCAGACGCTACCGAATAGTCGACGGCATCCCTCATATGTTGCCGGATGAGCTTCGTTAACCGACCTCTATAGAAACTTGTATCTTGGAAAGTGGGTCGCGTAGGCGAGAGACAAAGTCCCGAGGCAAATCTGCAGCCGCTTTGTCCGCCCCTATAGCCAAT
>Ga0315289_10016250_pt1 | contig 10281 bp, 9 predicted proteins | sample YL17G11_40_MG_FD_203452 | JGI IMG/M metagenome (GOLD analysis project Ga0315289, IMG submission 203452) | Sediment microbial communities from Yellowstone Lake, YNP, Wyoming, USA - YL17G11_40 | ecosystem: Environmental > Aquatic > Freshwater > Lake > Sediment | place: USA: Wyoming | collected...
GTCGTTTCACACCGTTCGGGAGAAACTGAAGACACGACTATTGCTGATCTCGTGGTCGCATGCAATACCGGTCAAATCAAGACCGGTTCGGCATCGAGGACAGACCGTATCTGTAAATACAATCAACTTCTGAGGATCGAAGAAGAGCTGGGCAGTTCAGCAATTTTTTCCGGCAAGAATGCTCTGGTGAGGAATAAGTAGAGAGCACCGTGTCGAGCGACGTATCGTCCAGTTTTCCAGTTCATTACACCTCTCCTGCACTTAGTGGATCTTTTAATCTTATTGAACCGTTACTTACACGTTTCAAAGAGATCTGCAACCAATTTCAGATCATCACTTTGAACCGCCAGATCGAAGCCTGCGAAAATCTTTTTCGACAGGGAAATATGATTGATGTGGCGATCCTAGGGCAATTTAAAGCGGGGAAGAGTTCCTTCTTGAACAGTCTTATCAGTAAAAAAATTCTTCCGGTAGGCGTCATTCCTGTTACCACCGTGATTACCCGATTACAATACGGCAGAAAAGAAAGGGCTATTATTACCCATTTTGATGGGCAGCAGACAGAGGTTGACCCCAGCTCCATTGAAGAATTTATTTCTGAGGCCAAGAATCCCGCTAATCAGAAGAACGTTGAAACTGTAGACGTTGAACTTTCCTCTTTGGAAAGATTTGCCGGACTGCGACTGGTTGACACCCCAGGGCTCGGCAGTATTTTAAAATACCACGCCGATGTTTTGGAGAATTGGCTTCCCGATGTGGGCACAGCGCTCCTGACCGTCAGCGCCGATCGTCCCCTGTCTGAAAATGACCTGCAGCTCATCCGGGATCTCAGGAAGCATACACCCAAGATTGTTCTCTTGCTCACGAAAGCGGACCTTCTCACCCCAGAACAACAAAAAGAGGTTGTCCTTTTTTTCCGAACAGCCCTCAAGAGAGAACTCCGCGAAGAGCTTCCCCTCTTCTTATACTCCACCCGCACTGAAACTGAAGAATTGAAACAAAAGCTGGAAACAGAAATCCTCCAGCCCCTTTCCACAAATCGAGAAGAAGAATTTAAGAACATTGTGCAGCATAAGGTAAAGTCCATCAGGACAGGCATCCTAAGCTACCTTGAAATTGCCCTAAAGACTTCACTGCATGCGGATAGTGACCGGGAGCAGCTCAAAAAAAAGATTCTCGATGAGAAGGTAAATTACCAACTTATTCGCGAAGAACTCTCCTTGATTGCCACGGATAATGCCCAACAGACCCGGGAACTCATAAAGAATTACCTGGAAAAATTTCAAGAACCCTATCTTCAAAAAAAGCTCGTGGAGATGTTACGTCATGAGATGCCTTCCTGGAGGGGGAATCTCTCAAAACTCACCCGAACGTATGAGGATTGGCTCCAGGGAGCCCTGTCCAAAGAGCTTGATCATATTTCTAAGAACGAGCACAAGCATTTCCTGGGCACACTTAAAAAAGCTCATGCCAGCTTCTCTCGGTCTTTAGAAGCCTTTCGGAGCCTTTTAAACCAAAACATTGAAAGGGTGCTCGGACTGCGACTGGCCGAAGCAGAATGGAAGATCGAAGTGGAAGAACCCCATCAGCCTGACATCAAGATAAGCCGGATCTTCGATTTTCATCTTGACCTAATCTGGTTCCTGATCCCCATGACAATTTTCCGCCGTCTCTTTGAGAAGCATTTTTTTAACCAAATACCCTATGCTGCGATGGTGAATTTATCCCGCTTAGCTGCCCAGTGGGAAGACCGGATAAACAAAGTTATTCACCAGATGAAGGAACAGGCGTTAAAATATGTTCACGATGAGCTGGCCACCATTGAGGCACTGTTATTGAAGGCCGGCGGTCGGACCGAGGAAATTAGGCAAGCCATGGATGAATTGAGAGAAAAAATGGAAGCATTGGCGGGTTAGTGAGTTTATACCTTTAATACTGGCCGCCAGGGAAGGTGTCAACAGTATAATATTTTCCTACCATCCGGTACATCTTTGGGGGATGCCATGGTTCGTCTAATATCTCATCCACTATGTCATTCAAAATGCCATCATGAATCGCCCAACTTCTGCCCCGGACTGTTTTCTCTGCCCCTCTTTGCCTGAAAGGGGTTGACCCGTCCAACTTTTCGTACAACTTCCCACCAGGAGCAAAGGCTTCGTTTATCCTCCGCATCCGCTTCTCTCCTTCAAAGTATCTAAAGCCATGCCTCTCATAGATGATGGCATTATGGTAAAAAAGTGCCTCCATAAAGATGGATTTTATGTTGAGGACATTACAAAAGGTATCGAGGCACATGTTCACCTCGTTCATAAGCCTCAAGCCTCTTCTGATCTGCCCCGGGGCCAATCCGGCTCTCATAGACCTCTCTTCTTCCCTTATATTCCTGGTTCCCCACTTGAGCCAAACATCATTTCCTTGCTCATCCACGTCAGTATCGAATCGCCCGCCATATGGATCATTGATGTTGATAAAGCTCCAGAGGAGTTGGACCAAGTCGCTCGAATCTGTGATGTCCATATAGAAGGTACAATCCTTGTCCTTGGGGTTGAGCCTAACCTCAATGGTAGCCTCTCCCCGTCCATGACAGATCACCTCAACCACCCTTTCTTCCTTAGCATTTTGAAAAGTCTCAGGGTCTATCTGAAACGTCTTTAAGATGGTCGGGGGTATAAGTATACTGTAGATCTTGTTTCTCTCCCCCTCAGGGCAACAGTTCAGCCTTGCCAGATTAGACATATTTTTAATGCTAACTGAAATCTATTTCTCCTGCAAGAATATTCTGGATCGGTTTATGGGAGGTGTGATAATATACAAAAAGGGAGGGCCGTTGAAATCAGCCTTCATATACACTGATGAGTTTGCACAATATGAGTACGCCCCTACTCATCCTTTTAAGCCCATACGGTCTAAGCTAACCTATGAGCTTTGTCGCCGATACAACCTCTTAGATCGTCCCTGGATCAAAATCATCAAACCGGAACCTTTACGCCTTAATCAACTTACCATCTTTCACGATGAAGAATATCTTCGAACGCTTGCGATTGCCAGCCTGGGTGGGCTCACCCCAGAAATGATGGAGTATGGAATAAACCCCAGGGAGCACCCTGGCCTTGCAGTAGGCCCGGAAATCCTCAGGTTTGGATTGGGAACAGAAGAAAATCCCATCTTTATTGGAATGTATGATTATGCCGCCCTCACTGCCGGCGCAACCTTTCTCGGGGCTGAGCTCCTCGTGGGTGGGGAGGTAGAGATTGCTTTCAATCCCCTGGGTGGGTTTCATCATGCAGCGAAGGACCATGCTGAGGGTTTCTGCTACATCAATGATATAGCGGTCACCATTTGCCATCTCTTAAAAAGGGGGCTTAGGGTGGCCTTCATCGATATTGATGCACACCACTCCAATGGTGTTCAAGATGCCTTTTATGAAGACGACCGCGTCCTCACCATCTCCATCCACGAAAGCGGAAAAACCCTCTATCCCTGGTCTGGGTTTGAGAACGAGATTGGGAAGGGAAGGGGGAAGGGCTTCAACGTTAATATACCGTTAGCAGCTGATTCTGATGATGAAGTGTATGTCTCTGCCTTTAAGGAAATTGTCCCCCCTCTGGTGAAGGCATTCAATCCCTATTTGATCATAGCGGAGTTGGGTGCTGATACGCACGTGTCCGATCCACTCACCCACCTGAGCATGACTAACAATGGCTTCTGTGAAACCGTAAAGATAATTAAAGGCCTTTCCCCCCTAATATTGGCAGTGGGTGGCGGTGGATATGATCTCTATAAGACTGCTCGAAGCTGGACATTGGCCTGGTCAATCTTAAATGAGATAGAACCAAAGGATGAGTTTCTTGGGGCTGTTGGGGGGATGATGTACGGGCCAGAGCTTGACGTTGGAAGCCTTAGAGACAAAACCCACTATTCAACTGGGTCGGTTAAGAAAAAAACAAAGGGGGAGGCAGAGAGGATTGTTGGCTATATAAAAAGGGTAGTCTTTCCTATCCACGGAATACATTAGCCCATTGAACTATTTTTTTGATCTCTTCCTCCCCGCCAACTTTCTCGAAGAGTCTTCAAGCAAGATAACTATCTCAGCAATCTTAACCAAAAGCTTATGGAGAGCTTCTGGTTCTAACTTCCAGGCTTCATACAGCTTTGCATCCTCGGCTGTTCCCTTTAAGCCTACATCATGTTTGAGCCTAAAGATGAGCTCGTCTTTTTTTATGTCTGGGTTATTTCGAAATATATCTGTTGCCTTGTGAACTACCTGTTCGGTAAACGTTTCTGCCCTCTCCATGCTTAAAACCCTCTTTTGTTTTACTGTCTTTCCTTAACCAAGATATCTACCACCGATGGGTCCGCCAAGGTAGTGGTGTCACCCAAGTCCTTTACCTCACCTGCTGCGATCTTCTTTAGAATCCTCCTCATGATTTTACCGCTCCTTGTCTTGGGCAGACCATCTGCAAATTGAATCCTATCAGGCGTTGCAATAGGACCAATCTCTTTCCTTACATGTGCTATGAGCTCTTTTTTAAGCTCCTCTGTTTTGGGCACACCGACATTGAGCGTCACAAAGGCATATATTCCTTGGCCTTTGATTTCATGGGGCATCCCTACAACAGCAGCCTCTGCTACTTTCGGATGAGACACTAAGGCACTTTCAATCTCTGCCGTTCCCATTCTGTGACCTGATACGTTAATAACATCATCCAGGCGGCCCATTAACCAGAAGTCACCATCATCATCAATCCTTGCCCCATCGCCCGTATAGTACAGTCCAGGGAATTGGGTAAAGTAGGTGTCCTTAAATCTCTCAGGGTCACCATAAACCGTCCTCATCATCCCTGGCCAAGGCTTTTTGATCACCAGATATCCCCCTTCGTTTATATCGGCGGGGCTCCCATCCTCTCGTAGAACCGCTGCATCTACACCCAAAAAGGGCCGATTTGCAGATCCTGGTTTGATTTTCATGGCACCGGGAATCGGCGTAATGATGTGCCCACCTGTTTCTGTCTGCCAATAGGTATCAACAATGGGGCATTTTCCTCCGCCAACCTTATTGTAGTACCACATCCACGCCTCAGGATTAATTGGTTCACCTACGGTACCAAGAAGCCTCAGGCTGCTCATGTCATGCATTTCAACCCATTGATCTCCTTGCGAGGCAATGGCACGAATTGCTGTGGGTGCAGTGTAGAAGACATTAACGCTAAATTTTTCTACAATTTCCCAGAACCGATCATACTTTGGCCAACTGGGAACTCCTTCAAATATAATGCTGGTCCCTCCCATGGACAGAGGACCGTATACACAGTAGCTATGACCGGTAATCCAACCGATATCAGCCGTACACCAGAAGGTGTCTTCATCTCTTAAATCAAACACATATTTAACAGTCTCGTGGACATAGAGGAGATAACCTCCTGTAGTATGAAGCGCCCCTTTCGGTTTACCGGTGCTCCCGCTTGTGTAAAGTATAAAGAGAGGGTCTTCCGCATCCATTTGCTCTGGTTCGCAATGCGGCTTTATATCCTCTGCTGCCATTTCTTCATGCCACCATACGTCTCGGCCTGCTTTCATGTTAACCTTTGAGTTTGTCCGGTTATAAACGATGACTGTCTCAACAGTCGGGCACTCTTCTAATGCCCTGTCGACATTCTCTTTCAAGTGCACAATCCTTCCGCTCCTATAGCTGGCGTCAGCTGTGATCAGCATCTTTGCTCCGCAGTCCTGTATCCTATCGCTTAAGGAATCGGCGCTAAATCCACCGAATACGATGCTGTGAATCGCACCGATTCTTGCGCAGGCAAGCATGGCAATGGGAAGCTCAGGTATCATGGGCATATAAATACTAACCCTGTCACCTTTTTTTATCCCTTTTTTCTTTAAAACATTGGCAAACTTATTTATATGATAATAAAGCTCTTGGTAGGTGTATGTCCTGTCTTCATCAACGGGCTCGCCCTGAAATATAAGTGCTGCCTTATTTTTTCGCCAAGTTTTCAGGTGTCTGTCCAGGCAGTTGTATGTTACATTTAACTTTCCCCCTTTGAACCATTGGATCTTGCCGTTCGGGAAATCGTATTCGAGAACCTTATCCCACTTTCTAAACCAGTGAAGGTCATCTGCCATTTCTGACCAAAATTTTTCTGGGTCATCAATGGATCGTCGATACATCTCTTCGTACTGTTTCATGCTCTTGATGCGGGCCTTTTTTTGGAACTCTTTGGGCATTTTAAAGACGCGCCCTTCTAAACTGATTGATTTTATTGTCTTTTCCTCTTCCATCACCTTATAGCCTCCGCTCTTTTTCTAATGGTGTAAAAATGAATGATCACTCATTCAATTTACCATGTCCCCTGTTGTCTTGTCAAGAAAATTTACAGATGAATTTAGGTAGATGTGCGTATGCGTCTCAGTTGGGGATAGGCGAGGAAAGCTGTGGTTTTGATTGAACTAAAGGATCTGAAGTTTCTTGGGTATTTGGGTAATCAGTTCGCACCCATGGGGTGTTACCTCCACCATGTCCTCTATCCTCACCCCACCCCAACTGGGGATATAGACTCCTGGTTCAATGGTAAAAACCATCCCTACCTCTACCTGCCCTTCACTTTGGGAGCAAAGCGAGGGCGCTTCATGAACAGCAAGTCCAACCCCATGCCCCGTTCCATGGCGGAAGTATTTTTCGAGGCCTGCCCGCCCTAAAACCCCTCTGGCTATGGCATCGATCTGGGAAAGCCTTGCCCCGGGAGCAACAAAAGAAATAGCTTGATCGTGGGCTTCTTTTACAGCATCATAGATCTTTCTCTGTTGGAGGTTTGGTTTTCCCACCATCAGAGTGCAGGTCTCATCAGAACAATATCCGCGATATACTGCACCAAAGTCAATCATGACAAACTCACCTTTTTTAATCTCTTTCCTGCTGGGGATTCCGTGAGGATATGCCCCCCTCCTCCCTGAAATCACAATGATATCAAAAGGCGTTCTTTCCGCCCCCTTCTCTCTAATGTAATACTCTAAGGTTAAGGCAAGGTCTTCTTCCTTCTTTTTTGCCCTGATCTCTGGGAGGAGCTTGGCGAAACCTTGCTCCGAGATTCTCGCTGCCTTTCTCATCAAAGAGGTCTCTTGCTTCTCCTTTACAGAGCGGATAGCCTTAATTGGTTTGGAAAGCGGGACAAGAGAAGCCTTAATGCGTCGCTTTAGTTCCCAGTAGGCTTCGTAGGTCATGTGGTAAGATTCAAACCCTAAGACTTTAATCCCGACTTCCTTTATTGCCGAGGCCACCTCTTCCCATTGCTTACTATATTCTCGAATGACGAATCCTTCGGTTTCTTTCTCTGCCTGAAGCACATACCGGGAGTCAGTTAAGAGAACCCTCTCCGCGGACATTAAAAGCACTATCCCTTCACCTCCGGTAAAACCACTTACATAGCGGACGTTTTCTGGGCTCGTAAATAAAAGCGCCTCTATGCCCTCTTTTTTAATAAGGTCATTGAGGCGCTCGATCCTTGTTCTATTCACCGGTTTATATCCTTTCTTTAACTTTGATTCGGGTTATGGCACGATGGAGCGCAGCCTCCGCTACCAAATACTCTTTGTCATCCAGCGTCAGGCCTTTAATCTTTTTCTCAGCCCTCTTTTTTGCCTGCTGCGCCCTTTCTAAGTCAACCTCCTCTGGTTTCTCTGCAGTATCCACCAGTATGGTCACCTTGTCGTGCAAGACCTCGGCAAAGCCATCGCTCACCGCAAGAAAATGCCTTTTTCCCTGGTGGAGATAAGAGAGCTCCCCAATTTTTAGCCTGCAAAGAAAGGGGGTATGGCCAGACAAAACTCCAAATTGTCCCTCAAATCCCGGCGCAGTAAGATTGTCCACGGTTAGGGATGCCACCATCCGCTCTGGAGTTGCCACCTCTAATGTAAACACCTTTTCCATTCAGCATCTCACCTTTATCGCGCCAGCTTTTCTGCTTTCTCCAGAGCTTCTTCAATGGTACCTATCATATAAAATGCCTGTTCAGGGATGCCGTCATGTTTTCCTTGTATAATCTCACTGAAGCCCTTTATGGTGTCTTTGAGTTTTACATATACCCCCGGGGTTCCTGTAAACTCTTCGGCCACAAAGAAGGGTTGAGATAAGAATCGCTGGGTCTTCCGCGCCCTCGCCACCACCAGTTTATCCTCTTCGGAAAGCTCTTCCATGCCGAGAATTGCGATAATGTCCTGGAGATCCTTATGGCGCTGAAGAATTTGTTGTACCTCTCTGGCCACCCGATAGTGTTCCTCTCCGATTACCTGGGGATCGAGTATCCGGGAGGTTGAGTCAAGTGGATCAACGGCAGGATAGATCCCCAGTTCAACAATCTGGCGTGACAAAACGGTGGTAGCATCGAGATGGGCAAAGGTAGTTGCTGGTGCCGGATCGGTAAGGTCATCAGCCGGCACATATATGGCCTGAACAGACGTAATGGACCCTCTTTGAGTGGAGGTTATTCTCTCCTCTAATTCTCCCAGGTCAGTGGCCAAGGTGGGCTGATAACCAACAGCGGATGGCATCCGACCAAGGAGAGCTGATACTTCAGATCCCGCCTGGGTAAAGCGGAAGATGTTGTCAATAAAGAGGAGAACATCTTGTCCTTCTTCGTCTCGGAAATATTCGGCAGCTGTTAATGCTGAGAGGCCAATTCTCGCCCGTGCGCCTGGAGGTTCCGTCATCTGGCCATAGACCAATGCGGCTTTGTCCAGAACTTTTGAGTGCTTCATCTCCAACCAGAGATCATTCCCCTCACGAGTTCTTTCCCCAACCCCGCCAAAGACCGAAACCCCCCCGTGCTGAATAGCCACATTGTGGATAAGTTCCATAATTATAACGGTCTTCCCTACTCCGGCGCCTCCAAACAGGCCGATCTTCCCTCCACGAGAGTATGGGGCGAGAAGGTCTATCGCCTTTATCCCGGTCTCAAACATTTCCACTTTCGTGCTCTGCTCCAAAAAGGAGGGCGCCGGCCGGTGAATGGGGTAGCGCTTTGAGGCGCTTATCGGGCCCATTTCATCTATCGGCTCTCCCACTACATTGAGAATTCTTCCCAATACCTCTCTGCCTACGGGCATGGTTATCTGTTCCCCCCGATATACTCCCTCCATGCCTCTCGCTATGCCATCGGTTGAGTCCATTGCTATACACCTAACCGTCTTCTCGCCTATGTGTTGGGCTACCTCCACAACCAGGTTGCCTTCTCTCTCGTCAATAGAGGGGTTGGTAAGCTTGATGGCACTGTAAATGGGTGGGATACTATCCCCTTCGTCAAATCTAAGATCCACTACTGGCCCAATTACTTGTATTACCTTTCCTTTGCTTTCTGTCAGATCTCCTCTTTCCCCCAACGTTTCATCGCCTCTATTTTTGTAAGGCCTCTGCTCCACCCACAATGTCCATAAGCTCTTTGGTAATGGCTTCCTGCCTTGCACGATTGAAGTACAGGGTAAGCCTATCGATCATATCCTTTGCATTTCTCGTGGCCATATCCATGGCGGTCATTCTGGCGGCAAACTCGCTAGCCGTTGACTCAAGGATGGCTGAGAAGGTCTGATATTCGATGTGTCGGGGGAGGAGTAGGTCTAAAATTTCATTCTCTTTTGGTTCATAGATATACTCAACCGGTGAAAGCCCTTCTTCTAACCCCTCCTCTTGTATGGGCAAAAGTCTTTCTTCCACCACCCGCTGTTGCATTGCTGACTTAAATTGATTATAGACTAAATAAATCGAGTCAACGGCCTCTCTTAAATAGTCCTCGATCAGATCCCGAGCAATGATTGTGGCGGAAGTATAATCGGCCATTCCCAAGACATTCCGGTATTCCCGCCTGATCTCTTCTCCTGTTCTATGAAAAAAAACTATTCCCTTTCTTCCCATGATGACTAAATCGACTTGGCATCCCTTTTCTTTCCTCTCCTTCAAAAATTGTGTTGCTTTGGTCAGGATATTGATATTAAATCCTCCACAGAGCCCACGATCAGAGGTAATTACCACTATACTTACTTTATTCTCTTCCCTCTTTCTCAAGAGGGGGTGGCCTTCTGGCCTGGTCCTGATGACCAAACTTTTCACCACCTCGGAGAGTTTTTGGCCGTAAGGCCTGGCCTTAAGGGCGTTTTCTTGTGCCCTGAGGAGTTTTGCTGCCGCCACCATTTGCATGGCACGGGTTATCTGTTGTGTCTTTTTAACGCTGGCTATTCTTCTTCGGATCGACCTTAATGTGGCCACTTTTTCACCGCCTCAACCCTTAA
>Ga0315289_10016252_pt1 | contig 10281 bp, 7 predicted proteins | sample YL17G11_40_MG_FD_203452 | JGI IMG/M metagenome (GOLD analysis project Ga0315289, IMG submission 203452) | Sediment microbial communities from Yellowstone Lake, YNP, Wyoming, USA - YL17G11_40 | ecosystem: Environmental > Aquatic > Freshwater > Lake > Sediment | place: USA: Wyoming | collected...
TGTGCGGCAAAATCTATTTGAATGCAATAGTGTTCCAGAACATCCATGCCGAGAATCGCGACATAGGGACGAACTCTTTCCGGTGCCGTCTGTTTGAAATCGAACGTGATGACCTCGGCGCCTGTCATTGTCAGCGGGGTGCTACCCAAGTAGAGCGTGGGCGCCGTGTAAACGCTTATATCGTGTGTGACGCCGAAATTGTATCCCGTGCCAGTGCGGAGGAACGCTCCTAATCTTGGTTCCAAAGATTTATCGAAGCAAGTGACTGGCGCCCCGGTGTCCAAAAGGAATGGCGACTTTTCGCCAGGCTGAAGCCCGATCATGATCACCAGCGGGCCTCCAGCGCCTGCGTCTTTATTGACTGTTATGTAAGTCGGGAGCCGGGAACGGACGGAGCGATCTGTCGCGCACGAGGACAAAAGGAGGAGGCTCAACAGTGCCCCGAGGGCAGGCAACTTGTGAATCTTCTTCCTCATCAATGTTGCGAGTGCTGGCCTCTCGCTCGAGAGGGTGTGAGAAGTAGCTGGGATTTCACTCGCTGTGCCGAACAGATAGCTCGGCGACAGCGGAGTGCCGCTCCGGGGAAAGGGCGACATGCGCCGAGAATCCAGGATGTCCCTCACATCAGTTCACTCAGTTGCGGTCCTATCACACAGGGCGCTGCGAATGCAATATCGCCTTCTTCTGCCGCCCATCAGCGCCGTCTCCGGTACTTTCGACCGATTCGCTGACGTGACAGCTTGCGGCGAAAGGAGGCCGGAACACTAACATCGCCAGCGACACTATAAAAAGCAATGCAATTTCCCCCATACCTCCTTCCTCCGAAAAAGCCCTTTTCATTCTGAGGCAGACGACATCATTAATATAGCACGAGTCACGGAAATAGGGGAGGGTCGGTATTCTCGATTTCGGATTTCAGATTCCGGATGACGGATCAGTCGAGACAATCGCCCGATCAGCGGAGTCGACCTGTCGCCCGCAGGGGTCCGATCATTTTTTTGACGGGATCAACAGGATTCTCAGGACTACCGAACGAGCACATTCTGCACAGATGAGACGAGGGCCTTGGCCGCAGTCGCTTTTGCCGTTGGGTGATGCCAGAGTCCGCCGGTCACCTGCGTCGAGAAGCACCTACCTCGAAGGACATCTTCTCAGAGAATCCAGAAACGGAACTGTTCATGTCGATAGGCCCATTTCGGCCAGAAAGGAAAGAGTACGTGCGTGATCTCCGGGAAAACGCGGAAACGTTTTTCAGCGGCGCCTACCGAGCAAATCTTCCCGACCGTCCTGATAGGACCTGACCTGTCTCAAACTCTCGGACTTTTCTTTGGAACCTTTGGGCGGCAGATGTGTCATGAGAAAGGGGGAGAGCTGTCTCGACTTCTTTCGAGGACTATGGTCCTCAGCAGTCAGAATCTCGGCATCTGAAAGGTGTGCGTAAGCTTAGCGTGGGCATAGCGTGGGTCTCTGCCATCTCAAGTGATGGGAACCCGTTATGTAACCTGTCCCAGGAGATTGCTTGATCAGTTGGGTTGATAAGGAGAGCAGGATGAAGGTAGTTGCGTTTGTGATGTTGGTGGTCTTGGCATTGCACCATAAGGGTGCTGGGGAGGAAACGAAAGAAGCCCAGAAGGTTTCGCAGGCGGGGGTCAATAGGGCGATTCAGGACGGCCAGCACACGGAGCCTAACGGAGCATTGCAGAACCAGGCCAATCCTCGCAGCGACCCTGGAGGCGTTTTCGGACGCGTGTTGGACGCGGAGGGCCGTGCAGTGGCTGGCGCAAAAGTGACCGTGTATTCCGGGAAAGAGTACATGAAAGACGTAGAAAGCAGTGTCGAGGGGAGTTACGCCTTCGACCGTCTCCCTCCGGGCAAGTATCACCTGAAAGCGGAGAAAGAGCGGCTTTTCACACAGCGTCTTCCAGAGTACGACATTCAGATTGATTCCGGAGCGAAGAAGGTTGTGGACCTGGTGTTAGTGCCAGGCGGAACGCTCGAATTGACGGTGGTGGACCGTGAGTGGAAGAAGCCCATCGCGGGTGCGGAAGTCCTGTTTGACGATCCGAAATCCTTGCGGTGTGTCACCGACAGAGAGGGGAAAGCCACCTTGTCTGGCCTGGGCTACGAAGGGATCGGGTTCAAAATAGTGGCCGAAGGATACGTGAAGCAGATGAGGTGGAGTCGTTTCCAGGCGGAGACCGAGCCGGGAAAGCACTCCGAGAAAACCATCGAATTGGCCCCGGAGAAGATCTTGACGGGAAAGGTGCTGGACGAAGGAGACCAGCCTTTGCCCGACGCGGTCGTCACGATTGACTCCAGATGGCAAGAGCGGGAGGGCATGATTGGCGATTGGGAACCGGCAATGACGGACCAAAAGGGAGCTTTTCGCCTGGGAGGTTTGGAGGAAGGGGAATTCACCTATCATCTGACCGCGACCAAAGAGGGATATGCCCCCGGGCGTGCCGAAGTGGGTTCTGACCGCACGGAGGGCGTCCGAATCGTCCTGCGGCCCGGAGCTACTGTAGAAGGAGCCGTGAAAGACTCGAAAGGTGCCTTGGTTCAGGGCGCCACGGTCAACTTGGGGGAAGACCGATCAACTCTCACCGATGACAAAGGGCGCTTCCGGCTTGACCACGTCGAATCTCAAAAATACAAAATCTTTGCCGAAAAAGAGCAATCGCGCAGCAGAGAGATTGAGATGAATGTCGGCTGGGACGATCATGTCCGAGGAGTGGAGTTGGCTCTGCGAGACAAGAAGGAATGGACCTATAGCATCTCAGGCAGGGTGCTGGATGCGATGGATGGGAAGGGGCTGGCGGACATCACCGTCCGGTTTTGGAGCCCCGCTGGCATTGAAACAAAAACATATTCGTCCGGGCAATTTGTCCTTACCGAAGTTCCCCCTGGCAACTATACCTTCTATCTGCCAGACCTCCCGCGCCCCCATATCGGGCCAATTCGAGAGGAGGCGGTAAACGTCGAAGACCGTGACATCCAGAATATCGTCATTCGGCTCAAAAGGGGCGCTGCGGCCGCAGGGCGCGTTTTGCTGCCTTCGGGCGAAGGCGCCTGGGAGGCTAAGCTTAGCCTGCTGCATCCGACGTATGGCCTGCAAAAATATTTCGGCCGACGCGTTATGGCCGACTCCGAAGGGCGATTCAAGGTTGAGGGGTTGCATCCGGCGATGGGTTGTCGCATTCGGGCTGATCTGAAGGGATACGCCCCCGGCCTGAGCGAGCCGTTCAACCTCCGGCAGGAGGACAAAATCAAGAACATGGTCATTCGGCTGGAACGTCCAGGCAAGTTGTCTGGAACCGTCAGGGACGACCAGGGCAAGCCGGCACCGGGAAACTTCTGGCTGAAAGCCACGTTCTTGGAAGCGGACGATGGCTGGGACAATGCAGGGATCGGCGGCCGAGCCACCCCAGGCGCCGACGGCCGCTTCGAGATCACCGGATTGCCGCCCGGAAAGGTCCGCGTGCAGTTATGGAAGGACGATAGCCGTGGCTGGTCGTCCGTCGAGCAAAGAAAGGTAGTTGAAATCGCCTCTGGAAAAGAAACCACAGGCGTTGATTTCGTAGTGGAAGGGGCGGCCCGTAGCCCCCTGGCTTCTTCCGAAAAGCCAAAAGGCCTCAAGGGCTATGTCGCCGGCCGCGTGGTCAGCGTTGATAACGACGAAGGCATTCAGGGGATTGACGTCCAGGCTCGTTATTCCGGCTTTAGCCGCGAAGAAGGCGCCTGGGGAAAGGCTACCACCGGCCCGGATGGGAGTTTTCGAATTGAGGGCTTATTGGAAGGGACGTTTGAGCTCAACGCCAATCCCGGGATGCAGTTGGGCTACGACTCGCAGGAATTGAACGGCATTCCCAGTCCGTCGGATGGTATTCCAGTGGTTCTCAGAAGGCTTTGTGCTGTGGAAGGTCGCGTGGTGACGAAAGGCTCGGGCAAGCCCGTTGCCCAGTTTCGTATCAGCGACGTCGGGTCCAAAGAACAAGAGATAAGCGATCCTCAAGGCCGGTTCCGATTGGAGGGTCTGCGGCGCGGCTCCATTTCCCTGCGGGCCGAAGCGAAAGGGATTGGCGTCACGCAAAAGCGAATCGAACTCAAGGAAGGTGAAACGGTTCGGAACGTAACGCTTGAACTGCATGAGCCCTGGCGGGTCAGCGGCCACGTGGTTCGCAAGAAGGACGGGAAGCCGGTGACTGGAGCGACAATGATAGCGGACTCCCTCAAACGGGACGCGAGCAAACGATCCGTCACGGGGCCCGATGGCCGTTTTGCCATATCGGGCGTTTTTCCGGGAAAGGAGACGCTGTTTGTCGAGCATCCTGAGTACGGGAAGCCGTGGTTCTCGGACATTGAGATGCCCGAGGACGCCTTGACCCATGAGGTGGTTCTCCAGTTGGAGGAGCCAGCACGCGTCAAAGGCCGCGTTTTCCATGAGAGTGGTTTACCGTATGACGGGATTGAGTTGCGCCTGGGACTTGACGAATACGGCTATTCCCCCCTATTCTCAGTTGCGGTCGAGAGCGGTTACGAAGGCCAGTACGAGTTCTTCCCGGTTCCTCCGGGCAAGTACAACGTTGTCTGGAACATGCGCGATCCGGAACTCGGACGCGGGGGATATTGGGGAATCACCGTCGAGCTCATATCCGGGGAAACGACGACTGTCCACTTTGGGCATGGCCGAACGATCGTGGCGGGAAAGGTAACCGAAAACGGAAAGCCGAAGCACCTCGCTTGCGTGACCTTCACGGCGGGTCCGGTCAAACGCTGGGTGCAAGCGGACGGTGACGGGAACTATTTCGTATATGGGCTGGATGCGGGGCGATACCATGTCGCCCTGACCCTTCCGGGGCAGAGAGGTGCCGGGGCCTTGGGAGAGAAAGATATTGACCTGCGGGATGGGGGCAGGATTTCTTTGGATTTCGAGATTCCCACCGAAAAGAGCAGGTAAAGAAGAGAAAGGCAAAACCGTGAAAATGACACGAATGTGGGCCGTGGCCACTTTGATTTTGGGGCTGGGAATTCCCCAAAGCGCCAAATGCGTGTGAGGTGGTCCCGAGCGCGGCCAGTTGGCCGCCAAGAAACTCGATGACGCCTGGGATGGCTGGGCGATTGCGCTTTCACAAAGCCATGAGAAGACGTTGCGCCTCTTAGAGGCCGGAAAGAAAGCCGAGGCTCATTCTGAGTTTCGAGAACGCTTCCTGGTGACGGTTAGAGGGGTCTATAGTGAGGCCGCCGTCGTCACCCCTGAACGCTTCTCGAAAAGCAAAAACTGGAACGCCTGGCTGCGCCATCTTTACGCCCTGTCCGTCACTGCTGAGAAAGCGTTGCGTACCGGCGTTCTCCCGAGCGAGATGCCCTCTGAAAGCACTGCGTCACGCGATGAGGCCATATCAGCGCTGGAGAAACTGCGTGCTCATTTCTATCAACTGCGCCTCGAGACGGAAACCCGAGAATCCAATGATTACCTTCATGCTTTCCACAAGGAGACGGTGAAGGAACATCCTGCAGTGTCCGAGCTCAAGGCGTTGTTCGCCGCTCTGGAAAAGGCCGTTCCGAGCCTCAAAATGAAAGACAACCCCGAAATGTACCAAAAGGCCAAGGATGATTGGGCCAAACGGATTGATCCCATCCTTGCGGACAATATAGTGGCACCGTCAGAAATCGGGCCTCTACGCGCCGCCACGCGTCTTTTCTACCGCGCCTATGGCATCCAAATTGAATAGGAGAAGCGGTGATTGCTCGCTCGCGGTCTTAACGACTGGTCCTCACATCTCAAAGCAGATAGTTGAGGGCCTCTTCATGCTCGTCACCATTTGACTATTGCCACTTGGAGTGGCCTCTCCGTCACACAGAGACGGACAGGCAAACGGCCTGAAGAAAGGAGTGACTCCCGCCTCCGTAGCGATCTCTTTTCTGCTGCCGACATGCCCCCCACACCCCCAGCCGTCCTGAAGCGCTTCCACCGCCCCAGCGGGCCGCTGGGACTTGGTGACAAGTTCTCGGTAGCTTCCACGGAAGGATCTTATGCGAACGCAAGCTGCTCTAATTGTCAAGGCCTCGGACAAATCGCACACCAGAAGGCGCCTTCGAGACCCCTAATTTTGGCCAACCCAAACCTTCAGTCCCTTTCTGCGGCTCGTCTCATTTCCGGGCGATGTGAACAGACGTGACCTCGGATCTTGGACTAGACATTTGCTGAGTCTCGTTTCCGTCACTTTGGCGTTTAAACTCGACCCACCTGCCGTTTCCGGCAAATCCTTAGGTTTTGGCGTGTCGCCCGGGCAACGGGTAATTCAGCAAGCCAGCCGCGCCCAAGACAGGGCTTCGGAATCTTCGTCGAGAATAGAAGCGAGAACGCGTTTTGCAGCTTAGCAACTAACGGTGTGAGAGGCTGTTATTGATGAAATTGGTGTTACGGATCCGAGAATCCGATTTTCGCCTGTTAGGCGACAAGTTTAATCATTGAGAAACTGATGGTCTCCAACCACGAAGAGCGATGCCCTGTCCCCGTTTTTCGCTGCATGTTGAGCTTCCAAGCCCTGTTAGGTCGGTTCAGTATTGCTTGTCCCGGCAAATGTCGCCGTTCCCACCTCTAACGATTTTCAAGGATGTGTCGGGAGGGGCGGGGGACAAGGAATGACGGCACGCTCGTCTTCGCGACTTCTTCAATCCAGGAAGTCGTCATGTTGTCGGCGCACAGGAATTTCTCGATGATGAGGTGCCATGTCAGAAGGACGTCGGAATAGAAGATGCAATAGGACATGTCAGCGAACGGAGGCTTGAATGGAATTTGTGTTCTCTGTCACCGGACGGCAGACCGAGCGTCTCCCATCCGCTGATTTCCCTTCCCGTCAGTGCGTTGCTTCGACTCGATAGAACTTAGCGCTTCTAGCCGGTGCAGAATCTGTCCAGGAGGTCGCCCAGAACTGACGGGCCACGGTCGCCTCGTTGGTCCATAGGCCGGCCTCCATCTGGGTTCATCTGCGGTTCATTCCTTCCAAGCCAACGCCTGCCGGATCTGGTGCCCCAAGGAAGGCTTTACGCCCCGGGGTCTTGTACTGTTCGTTCGGAGCGGTTATATTTGCCGTAGCAAAGGAATGCCTGGCTCACGAGTGCTCGACACAATATACATCGGAGGCATGGTGATGATTCGCCTCAGTAAAAGGCTTGCGGCCTGTCTGGCGTGCACGTCGGTGTCGGCTTTGTTGTCGGCAGGACGGCATGTTGCGAAGAGCCAGGGGGCAGAGGCTTATGCCAGGGCGGTATTGGGTGACGCTGGTCTCGTGGCTTACTGGCGGCTCGACGCCGACTTCGCGTACGCCCGTCTGCCTGAAGGCGCGGGCGACCCGGAACTCAAGAAGCGGGCGGTGGAGCGCATGACGACCTATGCCGACCATGCCATCGAGTTCAGCAGGAAGAACGCGTATGACATCATCGCCGGCACGCGAACCGCTTTCCCGCTCATCTTCGCCTGCAAATATTTCAGCACGCCGGCGCAGGGCGGTTTCTCCCTGACCTACGCCTATGAACTGACGAAGAAGCCCGCCTATCTGACCGCGGCGGTGCAGGGGGCGAATTACAGCCTCGGCGCCAATCCGGACAAGCTCTCGTACTATACGGGCGTCAGGTACAACGCGCAGCATTTCAATTTCATCGGCGATGCGCAGGTCACCGGTCAATTGCCGGACATCATGATCGGGCACATTCCCCACGGGCAGGGCAATGAGGGAAACAGCATGAGCCGGCCGATGAACTCCTGGGTCCAGCAATGGCTGCTGAACTTCGGGCCGACCAAGAAGATTGTCCCAAACTGGTACGACTGGCCCTTGAACGAGCATTACATCGACTTTGGCCGGTACCCCCTTGCACAAAGAGAACTGCTTCAACGCCACCACGGTTCCCGCGGCGTGCTACTGGCTTTATCTGCATACGCGGCCGGAGACGGGAGCCATAGAAAAATGAATTCTTGCCGTTATCACTGAACAAACAGGGACATACCCTGAGAAAGGCGAACTATCCATGAGAACGCGGGTGAACTTGAGGTTGGCACCTGTGGCCGCTGTGCGCATCCTCGCACTGCTGCTGTTGTCGTTCGCGTGTATGTCCGCAACGTCATCGCGCGCGGCGGAGGTGCTGGTGGAGGCCGAAGCGTTCGCAGATCATGGCGGATGGGTGATCGACCCCCAGTTCATGGAGCAAATGGGGTCGCCCTATCTGTTGGCCCACGGATTGGGTAAGCCGGTCGCCAACGCGAAGGCCGAAGCGGAATTTCCTGAAGCCGGCAACTATCACGTTTGGGTCCGCGCCAAGGACTGGGTGCCGTCGCATCATCCCGGCCGTTTCAAAGTGCTTGTCAATGGGCAGGAGCTGACGGAGACGTTCGGAGTCACCGGCCAGGACTGGTTGTGGCAAAGGGGCGGGCAAATCGAAGTCAAAGACAGGAAGATTACGATTGAGTTGGCAGACCTCACGGGCTTCGATGGCCGCTGCGACGCCATCTATTTCACAACCGATCAGAAGATCACTCCGCCGGACACGCCGGACGAACGCATGGCGGCGTGGCGGCGCAATCTGCTGGGGTTGCCGGAGACGCCGCCCTTGGCCGGGGAATTTGATCTGGTTGTGGTTGGGGGTGGCGTCGCAGGGACTTGCGCTGCCGTCAGCGCCGCGCGCCTTGGACTGCGTGTCGCACTGGTGCAGGAGCGCCCTGTGCTGGGCGGTAACGCGAGCAGCGAGATCCGGATCACGCCTTACGGGCTGGGACGTCCGCGTGTGACCGAGGTTGTCGCCGAGCTTCGCCGGCCAAAGCCGTTTGCCGCGGAGAAGAATCTGCAAATCTTTTTCGACATGCACGCCTGTGCCGTGCAAAAAAATGGAGCCCGGATCGCCGCCGTCGTTGCCAGTCACACCGTCACCGGCAAGCGCATGCGATTTGCCGCTCCGCTCTTCGTGGACTGCACGGGCGATGGCTGGATCGGATTCTGGGCCGGCGCTGAATACCGGCGCGGTCGCGAGAGCTATCGGGAATTCAACGAGAGCCTGGCACCGAATGAGGCGGACAAGCGGACGCACGGGAACAGCGTCGTGTTCGGGACCTGGATGGGCAAGAAGCCCGTGACGTTTCCGGAGGTTGCGTGGGCGACCGAGGTCTCGGGGGACTACGCGCAGATGGCGAACATCCCGGAACAGAAATCGGATCCGCCCCACTTCTGGGAATACGGACAGGGCTTGGACACGCTCCAGGAGGCCGAGCACATCCGCGACCATCTCTTCCGTGCCATCTACGGCACGTACGCGACGGTCAAGGCGAAGTACCCGGAGGCGGCCAGACTGCAGTTGGTCTGGGTCGGTCACATCGCCGCGCGGGGCGAGTCGCGCCGGTTGGTCGGCGATTACGTCCTCAATCAGAACGACCTTGCCGTCGGGCGGGTCTTTCCCGACACGGTGGCCATGACAGAGAAAAACTGGTTTTGCCTGCACTACATCCAGCCGAAGTATGACTTTCGCGGCGCCGCGCCGCGACCGGCATCCGAGACCACGGGCAGGAGCCAAACGCCGTCACGCGTGGTCCCACAGGAACCGTTGCCGGCCTGCGCCGATAGCATTCCCGTCGGCAAGTGTGGCACGATGCCCTTCCGCAGCCTCTACTCGCGCAACATCGAGAACCTGATGATGGCCGGCCGCTGCGTCAGCGCTTCCCATGTGGCGGCGATGTGCATCAAAGTGCAGAACACAACGGGCCAGATGGGTGTCGCCGTCGGCGTCGCCGCGTCCTTGTGCAAGAAGTATAACACGACACCGCGCGGAGTGTATCAGCAACATCTGTCGGAGCTTCAGGACATCGTATTCGAGCGAGGTGAGCACAAGGACGCGCTAAAGCCTCGATAAGCGATGAATCCGGAGACATAGCCATGAAGCCGACGATGAACTCCTGGGTACAGCAATGGCTGCTGAACTTCGGGCCGACCAAGAAGACTGTCCCAACTGGTACGACTGGCCCGTGAACGAGCAGTACATCGACTTTGCCATATACCCGCTCCACAACGAGAACTGCTTCAACGCCGCCACGGTGCCCGCGGCGTGCTACCGGTTCTATCTGCATACGCGGCCGGAGGCGGGGAAATGAAGGAAGGAATGCGATGAGAGAAGACCAACAACCCAGTAGAGGCGAGAAAATATCCAGAACGACAATGAACACAAAGGAAACCATTGTTGTGCTGAGCTTTCTCATGCTAGTTGCATTATTGCCAGTTCCCTGCGCAGCAAGAACCT
>Ga0315289_10016254_pt1 | contig 10280 bp, 8 predicted proteins | sample YL17G11_40_MG_FD_203452 | JGI IMG/M metagenome (GOLD analysis project Ga0315289, IMG submission 203452) | Sediment microbial communities from Yellowstone Lake, YNP, Wyoming, USA - YL17G11_40 | ecosystem: Environmental > Aquatic > Freshwater > Lake > Sediment | place: USA: Wyoming | collected...
CGGGAAAAGAAAAAGGGAAGAGGCATCCGACTCTCGGGAATAATGTGGTAGTAGGTACCGGCGCGAAAGTGCTCGGTCCAATAACTATTGGTAATAACGTCGTCATCGGAGCTAATTCTGTGGTACTCAAATCCATTCCAGATAATGCTGTCTGTGTAGGAGTGCCTGGCAGAATTACAAAAAAGAAGATAATCAGAATGACTACCGAAGATGGATTGATTGAGGTAACGGACCACTTCCCTGATCCGATAGCGGAAAAAATTAAAAATTTAGAGTCTCAGGTAGACGCGCTTTCAAGGAAAATAGATGCTTTAGAAAGAACGGGGAAAAGAGGAGGGAAAATGAGGATTTATAACACGCTCACGAACAGAAAAGAGGAGTTTATACCCCTGACTTCTGGCAAGGTAATGATGTATGCGTGTGGAGTAACAGTGTATGATTACTGCCACATAGGGCATGCAAGGAGTGCGATTGTATTTGATGTAATAAGGAGATATCTGAAATATAAGAGTTTTGATGTGAAATATGTGAGGAATTTTACTGACATTGATGACAAGATAATCAATAAGGCGCAGCAAGAAGGCATTACGTGGGATGCTGTTGCGAAAAAATATACAGATGAATATTACAGGGATATGGACAAACTTGGTGTGGGAAGAGCTGATGTGGAACCAAGGGCAACAGAACATATTTCAGAGATGATAGCTATTGTTAAAGGACTTATTGATAAAGGTTATGCATATGAGGTAGAGGGGAGCGTATATTTTGCAGTAGACAAATTTTCTGAATATGGAAAACTGTCAAAGAGAGACATGGAAGAGATGATCGCCGGGGCAAGAGTTGAAGTGGATGAGAGGAAAAGAAACCCGATGGATTTTGCTCTATGGAAAAAATCAAAAAAGAGTGAGCCATCATGGGAAAGTCCGTGGGGTCTGGGCAGACCAGGCTGGCACATTGAGTGTACTGCTATGTCTATAAAGCATCTAAGTGAAAGCTTTGATATTCATGGCGGCGGTGCTGATTTAATCTTTCCCCATCATGAGAATGAGATTGCACAGTCAGAAGCTTTTACCGGTAAGCCATTTGCTCGCTACTGGATTCACAATGGATTTATTACCATTGATAAAGAGAAGATGTCAAAGTCACTTGATAATTTCTTTACGATCAAAGAGATCCTTGATAAATTTGACCCGGAGGTCATCAGGCTTTTCCTTCTGTCAACACATTACAGGAGTCCAATAGAATTTTCTGATGAACAATTGCGAGAGACAGAGAATTCTTTAGACAGGTACTATTCTACAATTCTCAGAATTAATAATTTTCTTGAAAAAGATGAGGGTAAGGGAAATTCTTTAGATGCAGAAAAGACCTTTGAAGAGAGGATATCCTCATTCATGGAAAAATTCGAAGAGGCAATGGATGATGATTTTAATACAGCCCTCGCACTCGGGCACACCTTCGAATTTATACGCGATGTGAACAAATTTCTTGATAGCAGACCATCAGGGCAAAAGGCAAAAGAGCTTTTACAAAAGACAAAGGAGCTTTTCTCAGAGGCCAGAGATGTCCTGAATATCTTCGGGAGAACCCCTCAGGAGTGGTACCTTTCACTGATGGTAACAAAGAAAATAGGATTTTCCGAAAAGGATATAATTGAGAAAATAAGGGAAAGACAGGATGCAAGGCAGAATAAAGACTGGGCAAGGGCAGATGTGATCAGAAAGGAACTGGAAGAAAAAGGAATTATTCTTGAAGATAAAAAAGATGGGACCGACTGGAAGATCAAGTCAGGATAGTGAATGGATTTATGGCTTAAACCCTGTGGTAGAGGCAATAAGAGCAGGCAGGAACATACAGAGTCTTTTTATATCTTCTGGCAGACACGATTCTCCCGGAATTCTTGAGATTAAAAAAGAGGCAGAGCAGAGGAATATATCAATAGTAAGAGCTGATGCACAATTTTTTAATTCAACATTTCCTAAAGGACATCAGGGAATAGCAGCAAAAGTGTTACCAAAGACGTATAGTGATTTTGAGGAATTACTCAGAATCCCTATAACAAAGGGTGAAATGCCTCTATTTATCATTCTGGACTGCATAGAGGATCCGAGAAATTTTGGCGCTATATTGAGAGTGGCGGATGCTGCAGGTGTCCATGGTGTCATTATCCAATCATACAGGTCTGCTCCTCTTGGTCCCGGGGTATCGAAGTCATCAGCCGGTGCGGTAGAATATGTTCCTGTTACCACGCTGGCAAATATAAAGCATGCAGTGAAAGAGATGAAAGAAAGAGGGATAACCGTAGTTGGTGCTGATGCAGGGGCAGATAATGTAGCGTGGGATATAGACCTTAAAGTGCCTTTGGCCATTGTAATAGGGTCTGAGGGAAAAGGATTGAGGAAGACGGTAAAAGAACATTGTGATATTCTGGTCAGAATCCCGATGCACGGTAAAATAAACTCTCTTAATGTTTCTGTTGCTACAGGAATAGTGCTTTTTGAGATTTTACGACAGAGGATGAAAAATAGCTAAATTATATGAGAAAAATAGAAATAATTGAATTTATTCTTGAATTTTAAAAATTGACCATTTTATAATAAATTTTGCTATACTATAAGATTGATAAAAAAGTAATAGGGATTACTATTGCCTTTTTCTGCCTGTAGAAGTGGAAATACGATAAGCCACCGTAGCTCAGCAGGCAGAGCAGCTGATTTGTAATCAGCGGGTCGGGGGTTCGATTCCCTTCGGTGGCTCCATGTCTACGACTCATGGAGGAGAGGTTCCCGAGCGGCCAAAGGGAGCAGACTGTAAATCTGCCGGCGAAGCCTTCGGAGGTTCGAATCCTCCCCTCTCCACCAGCGAATTTTGCGAAGCAACATTCGCAGTGAAGAGTACAGAGTTTTGAGTTGGGAGTTTTTAGAATATAGATTTGGAGTAGTGAGTATTTTATCTCCAATGCCAAACTAATAACTCTGAACTCAAAAGAGTGCGGGAGTAGCTCAGTGGTAGAGCGTCAGCCTTCCAAGCTGAGGGTCGCGGGTTCGAATCCCGTTTCCCGCTCCATGAAAGAGTGATGTGTAACGAGTGATACGTGATAGGTAAGAGAGTAAGGGATTTTTTGTTGAATTCATTACTGGTCACTCATTACTGATTACGGATGTGCCCATGTAGCTCAGTTGGCAGAGCACATCCTTGGTAAGGATGAGGTCACCGGTTCAATCCCGGTCATGGGCTCCATGAACGGCAGTTGATAGTTAATTGTTATTCGTTAATAGAACAAAAACTAAATTCTAATAACAAATAACTAATAACGGGTAACTAACACCAAGGAGGAAATATGGCAAAGGCTAAATTTGAGAGAGTAAAGCCCCATGCAAACGTAGGGACGATAGGTCACATAGACCATGGCAAGACCACGTTGACATCCGCAATAACGAAGTATTTAGCAACGAAGGGGCAGGCACAGTACAGGTCATTTGACAGCATTGACAACGCGCCTGAGGAGAAGGCCAGGGGCATCACAATAGCGACGGCACATATAGAGTATGAGACAGACAAGAGGCATTATGCACATGTAGACTGTCCTGGGCATGCTGATTACATAAAGAACATGATCACGGGTGCGGCACAGATGGACGGAGCGATACTTGTAGTGGGGGCGAATGATGGGCCTATGCCACAGACGAGGGAGCACGTTTTATTAGCGAGGCAGGTAGGGGTACCGTACATAGTAGTATTCATGAACAAAGTAGACATGGTAGATGACCCGGAGATCTTAGATTTAGTAGAGCTTGAGGTAAGGGAACTTCTGACGAAGTATCAATTTCCTGGTGACAAGATACCGGTGATAAGGGGCAGTGCGCTGAAGGCAATGGAGAGCGCCGGTACAGATTCCAAAGCAGCGGAATACCAGTGTATTCAGGAGCTTTTGGATGCGATAGACAGCTACATACCGACGCCTGACAGGCCGATAGACAAACCATTTTTAATGCCGATAGAGGATGTATTTTCGATCTCAGGTCGTGGGACGGTTGTGACGGGAAGGGTAGAGAGGGGGATAGTAAAAGTAGGAGAAGAGGTAGAGATTGTAGGACTTGGAGAGACGAGGAAGACAGTTGCCACCGGTGTAGAGATGTTCAGGAAGCTTCTTGATGAAGGTCGAGCAGGGGACAACGTAGGGGTATTACTTCGTGGGATAGGCAAGGACGAAGTAGAGAGGGGTCAGGTATTAGCGAAGCCTGGCAGCATCACGCCTCACACGAAGTTCAAGACAGAGGTATATGTATTGACGAAGGAAGAGGGCGGGAGGCACACACCGTTTTTCAAGGGATACAGGCCTCAATTTTACTTCAGGACGACAGATGTCACGGGGGTAGCGCAGTTACCTGAAGGAGCAGAGATGGTAATGCCTGGTGACAATGTAAGTTTGACGGTAGAGCTCATTTCACCGATAGCGATGGAGAAGGAGTTACGGTTTGCCATAAGAGAGGGTGGAAGGACAGTAGGGGCAGGTGTTGTTACTGAGGTATTGGAGTGATTTATAAATTTAAAAATCAAAAATCAAAAGTCAAGATTAAAGATTCTCTACGAGTCGTAGACTATAATTTTGATAGTTGCGTTTTGAATTTTACAACGGAGTGAAACAACAGTGAGGGATATAATTTTATTTCAGTGTACAGAGTGCAAGAATAGAAACTATTCAAGTATGAAAAACAAAAAGAATACACCAGACAAACTTCAGTTAAAAAAATATTGCAGGCATTGCAGGAGGCATACAGCACACAAGGAGATAAAGACATAGGCCAGTAGCTCTAACGGCGAGAGCATCGGACTCCAAATCCGAGGGTTGGGGGTTCAAATCCCTCCTGGCCTGCCATAGAAGCAAGAAATTAAGAGACTGAGAGATTAAACAACAAAAGGCAGGAATATGATTAATAAAATAAAGGAATTTTTAAAGGAAGTGAAGGTCGAGATAAAGAAAGTAGTTTTCCCATCAAAGGATGAGCTTGTTGGTTCGGTCTGGATTGTTATTATCACCGTTGTCATTATTTCATTATTCTTGGGTGTTGTTGATCTTGGTCTTTCAAAATTGGTCTCGGTAGCGCTAAGGTAAGGCAATGGTGAAAAACTGGTACGTAGTGCATACATATTCAAGTTTTGAGGAGAAGGTGAAACTTACTATAGAAGAAAAAGCTGATAAAAGCGGCCTAAAGGATAAAATATCAAGGATACTTATCCCTTCAGAGAAAGTTATTGAGTTAAAAGGGGGTAAGAGAAAAGAAAGCGATAAGAAGTTTTATCCCGGATATATTCTTATAGAGATGGAAATGGATGATGAAACGTGGCATATTATCAGGAACACACCGCATGTTACAGGCTTTATAGGCGGGACAAAACCTGTTCCGCTTTCCGAGGAAGAGGTCGCAGTGATAGTCCAACAGATAGAAAAAGGACCCGTACCCCAGATTAAAACCCAGTTTCAGAAAGGGGGAAGTGTCAGGATTATTGATGGGCCTTTTACTAATTTTGTTGGTTTTGTCGAGGATGTTGATATAGACCATGGGAGGCTCTGTGTGATGGTCAGCATATTTGGCCGGCAGACACCAGTAGAACTTAATTTTTTCCAAGTAGAAAAGGCGTGAGGAGGGGTTAGAAGATGGCGAAGAAGGAAGTAATTGCTCAGGTCAAACTTCAGATACCCGCAGGAAAGGCAAACCCTGCGCCACCAGTAGGACCTGCTCTTGGTCCTCATGGTGTGAATATCATGGAGTTCTGTAAAGCATTTAATGCACAGACCCAGGCACTTGGAGATTCAATAATACCAGTAGTGTTAACTGTTTATTTTGACAGGTCATTCACATTTGTCACAAAGACACCGCCTGCATCAGATCTCCTGAAGAAGACAGCGGGAATTATAAAAGGTTCAAGTATACCAAATAAGGATAAGGTTGGCAAGGTGACACCTGCGCAGATTAGGGAGATAGCGCAGAAAAAGCTTCCAGATCTTAATGCTTACTCGATAGATGAAGCAGTAAAGATAATAAGTGGTACCGCGAGAAGCATGGGGATCGAAATAATCGATTGAAGAGGGAGAAATGGGTAAAAAGATAATGACAGCTCAAGAGAAGATCGAAAAGGGCAAAGAATATTCGTTTGAAGAGGCAATAAAACTTGTGAAGGAATCTGTTTATACCAAGTTTGATGAAACGGTCGACTTAGCAGTAAATCTTGGTGTTGATCCGAGGAAATCAGATCAGATGGTAAGGGGCATGGTTGTCCTTCCACATGGTATGGGCAAGAAAGTAAGGGTTCTGGTTTTTGCAAAAGGGGAGAAAGAAAAGGAGGCAAGAGATGCAGGGGCAGATTTTGTTGGTGCGGAAAACCTTATCGAAAAGATAACCAAAGGGTGGCTTGACTTCGACAAAGCTGTTGCAACCCCTGATCTTATGGGTATCGTAGGAAAGCTCGGCAAGATACTTGGTCCGCGAGGACTTATGCCAAATCCAAAACTTGGCACAGTGACTTTTGATATTGCAAGGGCAGTGAAGGAAATAAAGGCAGGAAAGGTGGAATATAAAGCAGAAAAAGCAGGAATTGTGCATGTTCCTATTGGTAAAGTTTCGTTTGATACACAGAAGCTCATTGATAATGGGAAAGCGGTGATTGATTCGATAGTGAAGGCGAAGCCGGCAACAAGCAAAGGTAAATATCTCAAAAAGATATTTATCTCATCAACTATGGGACCGGGGGTTGCTGTTGATACAGCATCTCTGGGAAAGGGGGTATAAGCTGAAGAAGGACAAAAAAGAAAAGGTTATAGAAGAACTGAAAAGCGAGTTCGATAAAGCAAAAGCAGTAATCTTTACAGATTATAGGGGTTTGACTGTTGCTGAGCTTTCTGAGCTGAGGAAGCTTCTAAGAAATAAGGACATTAAGTACAAAGTGGTTAAAAACACTCTTGCAAAGATTGCATCTCAAGGGACGCCCATATCAGTTGCAAAGGATATTATGAAGGGTCCTGTGGGTATAGCGATCAGCTACGAAGATCCAGTAGTGGCAGCAAAAAAGGTACTTGAGTACTCAAAGAAAAATGAGAAGCTCAAGGTCAGTAGCGGCATTATCGAAGGGCAGGTATGTGCTTTAGAAGATATAAAGGCTATTGCTGAACTGCCAACAAGGGAAGTTATGTTATCCATGCTCGCTGGTGTGTTCCAGGCATCTATCGGTAAATGTCTTGCTGCGCTCAATGCAACGATAAATAGTTTTGCTTATGCAATGAATGCATTAAAAACGAAACGTGAAGCGTGATGAGTAATAAGTTAAAACAGATAACGCATCACTGATCACGCATTACTAAATGAAGAGGAGGAGTTAAAAAATGGCTACTACAAAAGAACAGGTTTTTGAGTTTATTGACAACATGACAGTCCTCGATATGTCAAAATTTATAAAAGAATTCGAGGAGAGATATGGTGTAACTGCATCAGCTCCAATTGCTGTGGCTGCTGCAGCAGTAGATCCAGGTGCTACCGCTACAGCAGTTGAGGAGAAAACAAGTTTTGATGTGGTACTATCTGCTACTGGTGAAAAGAAGATTCAGGTTATTAAGGTTGTAAGAGAACTTACAGGACTCGGACTTAAAGAGGCAAAAGAGCTTGTTGATGGTGTTCCAAAGCCTGTAAAGACTGGTATCACAAAAGAGGAAGCAGATTCGATAAAAGCAAAACTTGAAGAACAGGGTGCAACAGTGGAGCTTAAATAATTAAGTAAGTAATTAAGTAATAAGGAGAAACATGGCAAGAGTTCTTAGAGAAAGAGTAAATTTTGGGAAAGTCCCTCCTTTCTTAGAAGTCCCTAACCTCATAGAGATACAGAAAAGGTCTTATGAGAAGTTTTTGCAAAGGGATGTCCCAATAGATACAAGGGAGGAAATTGCTTTACAAGCTGCGTTCCTTAGCGTATTTCCTATAATGGATTACAATGAAACAGCTTCAATAGAGTTTTTAGGTTACATGATGGATGAACCAAAATTCAGTGTTCGTGACTGCCTTCAGAAAGGAATTACCTATGCCGCGACACTTAAGATCAGGGTGAAGCTTAACCTTTGGGAAATTGAACAAAAAGGAAATAAAAGGTTAAGAGAATCGAGAGAGGAGAAGGTATATATAGGTGAGATGCCATTAATGACCAATACAGGCACCTTTATCATTAATGGGACAGAACGTGTTATTGTCAGTCAGCTTCACCGTTCACCTGGAGTATTTTTCAGCCACGATAAGGGGAAGACACATATCAGTGGAAGACTCCTTTATTCTGCAAGGGTAATCCCTTCACGAGGTTCATGGCTGGATTTTGAGTTTGATACAAAGGATATCCTCTATGTAAGGATTGACAGGAGAAAAAAGCTTCCTGCAACAATAGTCCTTAAGGCCCTTGGTTATTCGAACGAAGACCTTTTAAAGATTTTCTACCCGATAGAGATAATCACTATAGAGGGCAATAAGTATAAGCGGGCTGTGAGTGAGGTATTGATCGGTCTCAAAGCTACCCAGAACTTAGTTTTGCCTGATACGAGAGAATTAATTGTGAAGGAAGGGAGTAAGATCACAAGAGGTGCTCTCAAAAAGATGGAGGTATCCGGAATTAAGGCAATACCTATCTCTAAAGAAGAAATTGTTGGGAGGGTTACTCTAAGAGACATTATTGATCCATCGACTGGAGAAGTGATACTCGAGGGTAATGAGATTATTACAGAAGAGGCTTTAAATAAAATTCTTTCTCTTAAAATTGATTCTCTCAACCTCCTTTTTATAGATAATGTTCATTTTCTCCCTTCACTCAGGGATACCCTCCTGACTGACAAGGTGACCAAGCAGGAAGAGGCACTTGTAGAGATATATAAAAAATTGAGACCTGGCGAGCCCCCTACTTTAAATGCTGCAAGAGAATTATTTAATGGATTATTTTTTGACCCTAAACGGTATGATCTTTCACCTGTGGGACGGTTAAAAATAAATAAGAGGCTTGGTATAGAGATACCGCTCGAAACCAAGGTACTCACCGATAAAGACATAATTGAGATAGTGAGATATATTTTGGGTCTCAGGACAGGAAAAGGAGAGATTGATGATATAGATCATCTTGGAAACAGAAGGATTAGAGGATGTGGAGAGCTTCTCGAGAATCAATTAAGGATAGGACTGGTAAGAATGGAGCGCGCCATAAAGGAGAAGATGACTCTCACGGATCTCGAGACAGCAATGCCTCATGATTTAATAAATGCAAAGCCTGTTATGGCTGCAGTAAAAGAATTTTTTGGTTCGAGCCAGCTCAGCCAGTTTATGGACCAGACGAATCCTCTGTCCGAGATTACTCATAAAAGAAGGCTTTCAGCCCTCGGCCCAGGTGGTCTCACCAGGGAGCGGGCAGGCTTTGAGGTGAGGGATGTGCACCCGACACATTACGGAAGAATTTGTCCAATAGAGACGCCTGAAGGTCCTAATATTGGACTTATCACATCCTTAGCAACATATGCGAGAGTAAATGATTTTGGTTTTATTGAGGTTCCTTACAGAAAGGTTCTGAACGGGAGAGTGACAAAAGAGACAGAATACCTTTCCGCGATAGATGGTGAAAAATACATCATTGCTGAGGCAACCTCACCTGTGGATAAAAGTGGGAATCTCATCGGAGAGACAGTTTCTGCAAGGGTTGGTGGAGACTTCAGAATGGTATTGCCACAGGAAATTGAGTACATGGATGTATCCCCGAAACAGATTGTTGGTGTTTCAGCTTCCCTCATACCATTCCTTGAAAATGACGATGCGAACAGGGCACTGATGGGCTCTAATATGCAGAGACAGGCTGTCCCACTCTTACAGCCAGAAGCTCCAATTGTGGGAACTGGCATGGAACATGTAGCTGCAAGGGATTCTGGAGCCCTTGTCCTTTCGAAGAGTGCCGGTGTTGTTGAGAGCGTTGATGCATCAAGAATAGTGGTAAGGAGTAAAGACAATAGAGGGGGTGTTGAGATATTTAGCCTTATAAAGTTCCAGAGATCAAACCAGGCAACGAGCATTAATCAGAAACCGATAGTCACAGTTGGTGATAGAGTAGAAAAGGACACAATACTTGCTGATGGAGCGTCTACAGATTTTGGAGAGCTTGCTCTCGGGAAGAATGTCCTCGTTGCGTTTATGCCATGGGGCGGGTTCAATTTTGAAGATGCAATACTCATTAGCGAACGGCTTGTCAAGGAGGATATCTTCACATCAGTG
>Ga0315289_10016260_pt1 | contig 10275 bp, 7 predicted proteins | sample YL17G11_40_MG_FD_203452 | JGI IMG/M metagenome (GOLD analysis project Ga0315289, IMG submission 203452) | Sediment microbial communities from Yellowstone Lake, YNP, Wyoming, USA - YL17G11_40 | ecosystem: Environmental > Aquatic > Freshwater > Lake > Sediment | place: USA: Wyoming | collected...
GCTTCCTGACCTCCGCCTCGGGCACAGGAGTCTTCAAGTGGTACTCCAAACAGCATCCCTTCCAGAGACTATCCCGCAACCGGATAAAAAGGTGCGGGGTCGGTTGGATAAAATATAAAGCGAGCGATGTTGAACGTAAAGGGATGTCTTCGAATGGGTCGGGGCTCATGCTCAGCTTCAATCCTGAGAACCGGGCTTTCCGGGATAAGGTGAAGGAGCTGAGCGGCGAGAAGATCGATCTCTGCTTCCAGTGCGGCGCATGCAGCTCTGGCTGCCCGATGACTCAGGAGATGGACTACCTGCCAAGCAAGGTGATCAGGATGACCCAGCTTGGGCTCGAGGAGGCCCTCAACTCCAAGACCATCTGGGTCTGCACCACCTGCTTCAACTGCGAGGTCCGATGCCCAAGGGGGATAGACATAGCCAACATCATGGAGGCCCTCAGGACGATGGTGCTGCGGAAGAAGTACAACAGGGTTAACCTAGAGGATCTGACGCCGGAGGAGCTTAGGGAGCTCCCCCAGATAGCTATCGTCAGCAACCAGAGGAAGCTCACGGCGTGATTACCATGAAGGTAGCCTATTACCCTGGGTGTACGTTAAAGACCACGGCGAAGAACTTCGAAGCCTCGGCCCTGGCGTCGGCTAAGGAGCTCGGCATAGAGCTCGTCGAGCCCGGGAGGTGGAACTGCTGCGGCACCGTCCACGCCCTTGCGAAGGACGACGTGATGCACCACATCGCGCCTCTGAGGAACCTGCTCAGGGTCGAGGAGATGAAGGCGGAGGGAAAGGTAGATGATAAGAGGGTCGTCACCCTCTGCGCCATGTGCTACAACACTCTGAAGAGATCGAACCAAGTCTTCAAGGACGACGCTGACAAGAGGAAGAAGGTCCAGGAGAACATGGAGAACGAGGCGGCGCCTTACGCGGGGGGCGTCGAGGTCCTCCACCTCCTCGAGCTCCTCAGGGATCAGGGATGGGACAAGGTCTCCGGACGTGTTGCAAAGCCGCTGAAGGGGCTGAAGGTCGCGCCGTACTACGGCTGCCTCCTCCTGAGGCCCAGGGGCACTGGGCTCGACGACGCCGACAACCCGACCATAATGGAGGACCTGCTGAAGGCTCTTGGAGCCGAGGTCGTAGACTTCCCGTACAAGCTGAAGTGCTGCGGGAGCTACCATACGGTCCAGATGAAGGAGGCGGTCGCCGACCTATCCTACAGGATACTTGACCAGGCGAAGCGGGCCGGAGCTGACGTCGTCGTCACGGCCTGCCCGCTCTGCGAGTACAACCTCGGCCCGAGGCAGGCCGAGATAAGGAAGCACTATCCGAGTTTTGGTTCGTTACCCGTCGTCTACTTCACCCAGCTGATGGCTCTGGCCTTCGGGCTGGGCGACGAGGCGACGGCCTTCGGGGTGAACACCCCCGACCCGAGGCCCCTGCTGAGGGAGAAGGGGCTCATCTAGGAGAGGATGATGATGGAGAACGACAAGAAGATGGTCACCATCTACGTGATGGGGAAGAAGCACAGGGTCCCGGCGGACCTCACTATCATGAAGGCGATGGAGTACGCCGGCCACCAGTTCAGGAGGGGCGCCGGCTGCCGCGGGGGCTTCTGCGGCTCATGCGCCACCATCTACCGGAAGAAGGGCAGCTACAAGCTCCTGGGGGCCCTCGCGTGCCAGAAGATGGTCGAGGACGGCATGTACATCGCCCAGATACCCTTCAGCCCAGCCGAGAAGAAGCCCTACAGGTTGGACGAGCTGAAGGCTGACGCCGCCACCTTCCTCGAGTACTACCCCGAGATCGCCAGGTGCCTCGCGTGCAGCACATGCACGAAGGCCTGCCCCCAGGACCTCCAGGTCATGGACTTCGTCCAGGCAGCGCTCAGGGGCGACATCACGACGGTGGCCAAGCTCTCCTTCGACTGCCTGAGCTGCGGCCTCTGCGCCGTCAGGTGCCCCGCCGAGATCGTGCCCTACAACGTGGGGCAGCTCGGCCGCAGGCTGTACGGCAGGTACGTCGTCGGGCCGACTGAGCACGTACTAGTGCGTGTTCAGGAGGTCGAGGAGGGGAAGTTCGATGAGGAGATCAAGAACCTCAGGGCCCTGGACAAGGCCGGGCTGAAGAAGCTCTACGACGCCAGGGACATGGAGGCATAAGAGATGTCAGGATACCCAGAGTACATGCAGGAGTCGCTGAGGCTCGTCGAGAAGACCAGGCCAGAACGCATAGGGAAGAAGTTCCCGCTGATGAGCGCGGATGATAAGCAGAAGATACTGAAGGACTGGCACCCTGACTTTAAGGAGGGGACCAAGAGGGCCCTGAAGTTCGGCCCAAGCCAGGGTCAGATCATGCCCCACGAGGTCGCGGACATCCTCGAGGCCCACCCGATCATCAAGCCCGGCGACATCGACCTCAGGCACGTCGACTACGACCTCGACGTCCTCGTCATCGGGGCGGGGGGCGCCGGCCTTACCGCAGCCCTGTTAGCCATGGAGAACGGGATCGAGCTCGACAAGATCCTTATGGTTCAGAAGCTTCGCCTCGGCGACGCCAACTCCAAGATGAGCCAGGGCGGGATCCAGGCGGCCGACAGGCCTAACGACAGCCCGACCCGCCACTTCCTCGACATAATGGGAGGCGGGCAGTACGCGAACAAGACCGACCTCGTCGAGGCCCTCGTGAGGGAGGGGCCCGACGTGATCAAGTGGCACGAGTCCCTCGGCGTCATGTACGACAAGAATCCTGATGGGATGATGAAGGTCGAGTCAGGCGGTGGCACGTCGCGTAGGCGGATGCACAGCTGCAAGGACTACACGGGCCTCGAGATCACGAGGGTGCTGCTGGACGAGTTCCTGAGCCGCGGGATCCCGTACAGGGAGTTCACGAGCGTCGTGGAGCTGTTGACGGACGACACGGGTCAGGTCGCCGGTGCTGTTCTCCTGGATATGGACTCTGACGAGTACCTGGTCGCCAGGGCTAAATCCACCATCCTGGCCACGGGAGGCTTCGGGAGGCTGCATATCCAGGGCTTCGCGACGACGAACCACTACGGCTCCACGGCCGACGGCGTAGCGCTCGCCTATCACGTCGGCGCCTACCTGAGGGACCTTGACTCGACCCAGTTCCACCCCACAGGCGCGGCGTTCCCAGAGCAGATCGTGGGCCAGCTATGCACCGAGGCGCTCAGAGGGCGGGGCTCGCAGCCGCTGAACAAGCTCGGGGAGCTGTTCGTCAACCCGCTTGAGACCCGCGACGTCGAGTCCTCGGCTTTCATACGGGAGTGCTACGACAGGAACAACGGCGTCGTTACCGAGACGGGGATGCGGGGCGTCTGGCTCGACACGCCGCTGATAGACATCATCCACGGGAAGGGCTCCACGGAGCGGGAATTCTCGGCTATGATGAGGATGTGGGGGAAGTACAACGTCGACATCAGGAAGGAGCCGATGCTCGTCTTCCCTACGCTCCACTACCAGAACGGCGGCGTCGAGATCAACCCGCAGTGCGAGTCCAGCGTCCCCGGGCTCTTCGCGGCCGGCGAGGTCTGCGGGGGCATACACGGTAAGAACAGGCTCATGGGGAACTCCCAGCTGGACCTCTACGTCTTTGGCAGGAGGGCGGGCAGGTACGCCGCCGAGAGGGCGAAGAAGGTCACGGTAGGGAAGCTGACGCTGGGCCACCTCAAGAGGTACGAGAAATGGCTCGCGGACGCCGTCATAAAGACGGATCGGAAGGCCCCGATGCTCCTGCCAGAGTACAGGGGCAAGAAGACCCTGGAGCATCAGCTGAAGATCCTGTAAGGGGACTAGGAGATGGGAGAAACCCCGAAAATCGGCGTCTGGGTATGCGAGTGCGGAGGCAACATAGGGGACGTAGTGGACGTCCAGAGGGTCGTCGACTCGGTCAAGCCGGACGTCGCCTACGTCAGGAATGAGAGGTACCTCTGCAGCAAGCCCTCCATCGACGCGATGAGGCAGACGGTGGAGAGGCAGAGGCTGGACAGGGTCGTACTCGCCTGCTGCACGCCGAAGATGCATGGGGAGACCTTCCTGGGCAACCTCGAGGAGAAGGGCGTCAACCCCGCCTTCCTCGAGATGGTGAACATCAGGGAGCAGGACAGCTGGGTCCACAAGGACGACCACGAGGGCGCAACGCTGAAGGCGATAGACCTCGTACGCGGCGCCGTCGAGAGGGCGAAGGAGTCAGCTCCCCTTGAGTCGAAGAAGATGAGGGTGGTGCCCGAGGCCCTGATCATCGGCGGAGGCGTCGCGGGGATAACGACCTCGCTCAGGCTCTCGGAGTTCGGGCTGAAGGTCCACCTCGTCGAGAAGAGGCCGAGCATAGGCGGCCACATGATCCAGTTCCCGAAGGTCTTCCCGACCCTCGACTGCAGCCAGTGCATACTGACGCCGAAGATGGCGCAGGTGAGCCAGAGCAGGAACATAGACCTAATCAGCTACGCCGAGGTCGAGGAGGTGACGGGCGTCCCTGGCGACTTCGATGTCAAGGTGAGGCTCAAGCCTAGGGGCGTCGACGTCGAGAAGTGCATAGGCTGCGGCGCCTGCAGCAGGGTCTGCCCGACCGATGTCCCGGCGGAGCACGACGAGAGGCTCGGGAACAGGAAGGCGGCGTACATACCCTTCCCCCAGAGCGTCCCCAGCGTCTACACAATCGACCTCGAGCACTGCGTCCACTGCGGACAGTGCGCCAAGGTCTGCCCGCGGCAGGCCATAGACCTCGACGACCAGGGGAAGATCATCGATCTGAAGGTCGGCGCTATAGTGATTGCGACGGGGTACGAGCTCTACGACCTCAGCGGGCTACCCCAGTACGGCTACGGGAAGTACCCGAACGTCGTCACGAGCCTAGAGATGGAGCGCATCCTCGACGTCAACGGCCCGACCCAGAGCCAGCTCATAGTGCCGAAGACGGGAAGGCAGGTGAAGAGCGTCGCCTACGTCCTCTGCGCGGGGAGCAGGGACACTGAGGTGGGGCGCCCCTACTGCAGCAAGGTCTGCTGCATCTACGCCTTGAAGCAGGCGCAGCTCCTCAGGGACAGGGGCGTCGACGTCTGGATCCACTACATCGACATCAGGGCCTCGGGGAGGAGGTACGAGGAGTTTTACAGGACGACGCAGGAGAAGGGCGCGATGTTCGTCAAGGGGAAGGTCACCGAGATCGTCCCGTCGGGCGACCAGGTCCTCGTTCGCGGCGAGGAGATGATGCTGAACAGGATGATGGAGAACCCGGTCGACCTCGTCGTCCTGGCTCCGCCGATGATCACCACGGATGAGACGCTGAAGCTCGCCGAGATGCTGAGGGTGCCGGTGGACGAGGACAAGTTTGTCCTTGAGCGCCACCCGAAGTTGGATCCGATGGCGACGAAACGTGACGGCGTTTACGCGGCGGGCACAGTCATAGGCCCAAAGGATATCCAGACGACTACCGCTGAGGCGGAGGGGGCCGCCATGAAGGTTGTGAACTTCCTCAGCGCGGCGCGGGTCATCGAGCCGAACAAGGCGTTCCTCGCGAGTCCTGAGAGGTGCGACGGCTGCGGAGAGTGCGCCAAGGCCTGCCCCGAGTCCGCCATAACCATCGTGGAAGGGAAGCCGGTCGTCAACGAGATCATGTGCACTGGCTGCGGGGCATGCGTCCCGGCGTGCCCGACCGGCGCCCTCGACCAGCAGGGGCTCACGGACGCCCAGATAAGGGCGCAGATACGTGGGGCGCTGGAGAGGAGCGGCGCGAAGCTCAAGGTCCTAGCCTTCGTCGAGAGGGAGGTCGCCTACACGGCTGTCGACCTCGCCGGGCTGGCGAGGCTCCCGTACCCTAGCAGCATACGCATAATACCGATGCCCTCGCTGGCGAGGCTGAAGCTCGAACACCTCCTCTACGCCTTCGCCTGCGGCGCGGACGGCGTCATGCTGCTTGAGGCGCCGGCGCACGAGGGGCCATACGGCAGGGCGCATGTCATAGCCGAGGAGAGGGCTGACGAGTACAGGTGGGCGCTCGAGGACCACGGCGTCGACAGCAGCAGGATGTGGTTCAGCCGCGTCTACGTGCCTGACTGGAGGAAGCTCGAGAAGGTCTTCAGGACGTTCCATGACATCGTCGACGGCGAGGGCCCGCTGGAAGAGGGGACGAGGGAGAAGCTCCGAGGCGAGCGCCCCTAGCCCCCGTATGTTCCACGGCTGTTCATAACGGGAAAAAAAATTTCTAGTCTTTATCCGTGCGTGCGCGTGAGGGGGAGGGGGGTGCAGTCGTCGCCGCCCCGGGTTCTGTGGCCGGCCGTGTCGGAGATTTTCTTCGTGGGGCGCGCGAGACTGATGAACGCACACATCGAAGATACTTCAATATTTAACACGATAAATCTATCAATATAATCCGTGATTTATCAATAGGGGCTCCGATTTGGTTAATCTTGAATTATACAAGAAATATTATCCGGTGAATAACGTTAACGATTTAATAGTCGCATTCCAAAAGACACTTATTACCACGAATATGACTCCGGACTTTTACGTTGATTGGGAAAAAGTAAAACAACATTTAGATGACATAAAAATAGAGTTAGCGTTATGGAACAGTCTAATTGACTCAAATAATATTGAGAACGACTTCCGAAACTTAATAATAAACTACCCTGAAGTGATAAAAACAATCCCAATTCTTCACGCTATTAGAGAAAGGGAGTTTCCAGTTATCATCGATTTTTATAGCAAAGAGATAACAACAAAGCAATTAGACTTCAAAAAGACAAAATATTCTAAACTAACTCAAAAAGAAGTGGAAGACTACATAGAATTTGCTAAAAAATCGGGCGTCTTCATCATCTTTAAACACATTAAGAATTTTTACGATTATGTTTTCGGCGTTGAAGTTGGTCTAGACTCGAACGCAAGAAAAAATCGAAGCGGAAAAGCGATGGAAGAGCTTGTAACACCAATTCTGAAGAAAACGGCATCAGAGATAGGTTGTCAAATATTAACTCAAATTACTTTTGAGGCTACTAATAGATATGGGGGGCATTTTCCTCCTGGGCTGTCGAATAGGACAGCTGACTTTATCTTGTTTAAAGGAAACAAATTTGTTAATATTGAAGCGAATTATTTCTCTGGGACAGGCTCCAAACCAGAGGAAATCGTTGACTCGTACATAAACAGAAAAAATGAGCTTCAATCAAAGAAGTGGGAATTTATTTGGATTACCGATGGAGATGTATGGCGGAAAGCTGAGAACCAGCTCCGGAAAGCCTTCAACGATTTAGATTATGTCCTTAATATACGATTCTCAAACGTCGGATTATTGAAAGATGCTTTGTCACAATTTTTTGGATAAGGTGTCCCATCTTGGCTAAATATCCAATATCTCATAACGGCAACAAGAGCCTAGGCGAGTTTTTCCAAGCAATTCTTCAATTCCATATCCCGCCTTCCAAGGAGAAGGTCATATTAGACCCCACTTGTGGGAAAAAGCACCTCTGGGAGAATTATTTAAAACCGAGTCTAAAGGAGAGGTCCCAAATTGAGGAATATGGAAAAGTGATTTTCTCCGATAAAATCGATTATGGACAAGAGATTGTATCCGACATAAAGGACCTAAAATATAATCATGAGTTGGATTGTATAATCTACGACCCGCCCTATTTCTTTGGTTATACAGGCTCAAATGACCCGAGACGACAGGATTATGGAGATTACCTTCAAACTTATGACGACCTTGTTTGGTTCATGGATTTTGCCAATACACATTTCCCAGAATGGTTGAAAGACGAGGGTAAATTAATTTTGAAGTGCGCCGACCAATATCAGACTAAAGAGCGAAAATTCTATTCGCACCATATAACATGGGTAAATAAATTAACTAACTTTAGATTGATTGATACATTCATTTTCATACACCACCGAATGTCGCCTACAGCTTTTCAGGTGAAAAATAGACCCTGCTCAGTGATTATGCACACCTATTTTCTAATATTCGATAAAACTCGTTAATCCCTTTTCTTTAACAGACAAATTCTCAGGTATGTTGGTAATCAGCGCCTCATTGACAGGCCCTCTCTTGGATGCCTTCGAATTAATTGCTCTATTTGCTTTAACGACTAAGATTCTAAAATCTTCAATACTCCTGTAGTTATCAATTAGTTTCTCTACATACGAATTACTGAGAACGAAAAAGATTTCTTTTTCGTGAAGTTTCACGCAGACATCTCTGAGTCGTATCTGATCTTCCCAACTAAACCCGTCTGACGAGTAGGACGTAAAGTTTGCTGTATCACTGACAGGAAGATATGGGGGATCAAAGTAGACAAGGTCTCCCTTCTCTGCACGGTCAACGACGTATGAGAAGTCTTTCTGTAGTATTTCGATGTTCTTGAGTAACTTGCTTGCAGCTATTATTCGCTCTGTGTCTACTATGGTAGGGTTACTATACCGTCCAAATGGAACATTAAACTCGCCCTTTGAGTTAACACGGTATAGGCCATTGAATGCGGTCTTGTTGAGATATAGTATAATTGCGGCGTCTTCTATCGTGTTTAAGGTGGCTCTGTTGTAGTGCTCTCGAATCCGGTAGAACTCATCTTTCTTATAAGGGTATTTTGATGCCTGCTCAATTAATTTTTCGGGATAATCTCTGACTACTATATAGAAGTTGATAAGCCTTGAGTTGATGTCGTTAATAGAGCCTTTCTTGGGCTTAATAGTGAAGAACAAGGCTCCGCCACCAAAAAAAGGCTCATGATAGGTTCTTCGCTGATAGTCATGTGGTAGAAGTGCCAAAATATTTGGGATTAAACTTCTTTTACCACCTGCCCACTTTAAAATAGGCGCTACCATAACTGTCTACACCATATGCTTGTCTCTTATATTTCCATGTAACCCCGTGATTTAAGATGAATTTTACTCCTGACCTTCGACGTAACTGGATCACCTATAATTGGTGTATCCAATCCAGTACATTTTTAGACATAAAAATACAAAATAGTATAAAATAATACAGGAAAATACGCCTGTTAAGCCGTTCCAGGGCTCCCGCCACGGAAAGGAACCAGAAACGGGCTCAGAAAAAACAGAGGGGGGTCCCCGTCTAATACGTCTTCAAGCCCCGATAATTGAAAAGGACACAAAAACGGTTCTCCGTCGAGTCCATCACTCGTAAACGTTATCCCTCTCCTAACAGTGCTATTCTCCATGCCAGTGACAAAGGAAGAGCTTCTCAGGGAGGCCCAGAAGTGGAGCAAGATCGCCCCGCCCTACCACGCCTTCTACCAGGGCAAGGTCGAGGTGATGCCCAAGTGCGCCATCCGCACACTCCAGGACTTCTCCATCTGGTACACCCCAGGCGTCGCCCAGGTCTGCAAGGACATAGAGAAGCAGAACGAGCTCGCCTACGAGGAGACCAGCAAGTGGAACTACGTCGCCGTCGTCAGCGACGGAACCCGCGTCCTCGGCCTCGGCGACATAGGCGCCCAGGCGGGCCTGCCGGTGATGGAGGGCAAGGCCCTCATATTCAAGTACCTCGGCGGAGTGGACGCCTTCCCGATCTGCCTCGCCACCAAGGACCCGGAGGAGATCATACAGGCTGTCAAGTGGATCGAGCCCAGCTTCGGCGGCATCAACCTCGAGGACTTCTCGAGCCCCAAGTGCTTCTACATACTCGACAGGCTGAGGAAGGAGATGCCCATACCGGTTTGGCACGACGACCAGCAGGGAACGGCGGCGGTCATCCTCGCCGGGACGATAAACGCGCTCAAGTTCGTCGGCAAGAAGCTGAACAGGGCGAAGTTCACCATCGTCGGCACCGGCGCCGCCAACACCAGGACGTTCTACGTCCTTGAGGCCGCGGGCGTCAACCCGAAGAACGTGATCATGGTGGACAGCACCGGCACCCTCCACACGGGCAGGAAGGAGCTCGAGGGCACCTACAAGTGGGACCTCGCGAAGAGGACCAACCCAGACCGCGTCGAGGGCGGCATAAAGGAGGCCGCCGAGGGGAGCGACATACTCATCGCCGCCTCGAAGCCGGGCCCCGGCACGATAACGGTGGACGACGTGAAGGGGATGGCTGACGACTCAATAATCTTCGCCTGCGCCAACCCGATCCCCGAGATCTGGCCCTGGGAGGCAGAGGAGGCCGGCGCGAAGGTCATAGCAACCGGCCGCAGCGACTTCCCGAACCAGGTCAACAACAGCCTCGTCTTCCCCGCGATCTTCCGCGGAGCCCTGGATGTGCGCGCCAAGACGATCACCGACGAGATGTGCATCGCCTCGGC
>Ga0315289_10016261_pt1 | contig 10275 bp, 8 predicted proteins | sample YL17G11_40_MG_FD_203452 | JGI IMG/M metagenome (GOLD analysis project Ga0315289, IMG submission 203452) | Sediment microbial communities from Yellowstone Lake, YNP, Wyoming, USA - YL17G11_40 | ecosystem: Environmental > Aquatic > Freshwater > Lake > Sediment | place: USA: Wyoming | collected...
CTGGCAGATTGCCCATGGCTTGCCGCCGGGATGGAGAGAATAATGCGAACACTTTTTATCGTCAACCCTCATGCGGCTGGCGGCCGGGCGGCCAGGATATTTCGTCAGATCCAAAACCGTTTGGGTGAGGTATTCGGAGATTCCCTTATTGCCGTCACCCAAACTCCGGAGGAAATCGCCGGTCACATCAATCGCGCTGCTCAAGACGGACTAACTCATTTAATCGCCGTCGGGGGTGATGGGACAAACCATGTGGTGCTCAATGCCTTATTCCAGCATCCCGTTCCGGGGATAACTTTCGGATGCATCTCTGTGGGGACTGGAAGCGATTGGCGGCGCTCTATAGGAGCCCCGACAAATCCATTTGCGGCCTTGGAATGGCTGGCCCGGGCCAAACCGGTGCCCTGCGACCTTGGAAAGATCGAATACAGGGATTTTTTGCACGGCGACCAGCCAGCGGCGCGCGTCTTTCTAAATATTGCCAGTGCAGGCGTCGGCGGCGATGTTGCTGCCCGGGTGAATCGTTCGCGACGCCGCACTTCTATGACCTTCCTCCGGGCGACCGTCATGTCTTTGCTTCAGTATAAGCCGCAGCAGATAACCGTCAAATGTGACGGTACGATTTTTTATTCAGGCTCTTCTTATCTCGTGGCCGTGGCCAATGGCCGATATTTTGGCCGGGGCATGTGGATCGCGCCAGACGCTCTGATTGATGACGGTTTGTTCGATGTCGTCTTAGTCGAGGGTATGTCGCGGCTGAAAATCCTTGGCGCGCTGAAGTCCGTCTTCAGCGGCAAACATCTCCGGCGCAAAGATGTCCATCAAACGCGGGCCGCTTCAGTGCACATTCATTCCGATGAGGGCCCGCTTGGATTGGATTTTGACGGCGAAGTCGGCCAGGGGCAAGACGTGATTTTCACGGTTTTGCCCCAAGCGATCAAGATTTTGAGGTCCTAAGAATCCTTTTAAGAAATATCCCTTAAGTCAAGAGAAGGAAGGACTCGCCCATGAGCCAATCCAGCGATTATATTTTGACTCCCGAAGGCCGGTTGAAGTCGCTCGATTTTTTTCGCGGCTTAACCATGTTTTTGTTGATCGCGGAAGCCACTCATATCTATGAGCATTTAGTTAATCCTGCCTTTCAGGGAGCCATTATTCATGCCATCGGGACCCAGCTTCACCATCACCCCTGGAACGGATTGCGCTTTTGGGACCTCATCCAGCCTTTTTTCATGTTCATCGTCGGTGTCGCCATGCCCTTCTCATTCGGCAAGCGTTGGGAACGCGGCGACAGCTGGCCGGCAACTTTTCGCCACGCTCTTCAGCGCTCCGGCCTTCTGCTCCTTTTCGGTTGGGCGCTTTACTGCATCGGCCCGGGAAAGCTCACGTTTGAGCTGTGGAATGTCCTCGCCCAGCTCTCCTTCACCTTTCTCGTCGCCTTCCTGATGATGCGGCGATCAACATTGACCCAGATCATTTTCACTTTTGGCCTGCTCGTAATCACCGAATGGACTTACCGATTATTTGCTATTCCCGGCTTTAATCAGCCTTTTGTGGCGGATCACAACTTCGGGTCTTATGTGGATATGCTCCTCATGGGCAAGCTGTCCGAGGGCCACTGGGTGGCCTTCAACGCCGTCCCGACCGCAGCTCATACAATGTGGGGAGTGCTGGCAGGTCAGCTTCTCATGAGCAAACGTTCTCCTGGCCGAAAAATCAAAATATTATTTATCGCCGGGCTTATTGGAGTCGTTGCCGGCTACGCCCTCAACCCGCTGACACCCATCATCAAGCGCATCTCGACCAGTTCATTTGTCATTGTCAGCGGCGGCTGGTGTTTGCTGGCTCTTGGCTTTTCTTACTGGCTGATTGACGTCATGAAAGTTCAGAAATGGGCCAAGTTTTTTGCTATCGTCGGCATGAATCCGCTTTTCATCTACGTGTTCACGGAATCGGGCGGGGCCAGGTGGCTCAATGGAATTGCCAAGCCCTTTACGATGAGCTTGTTCGGCTGGACGGGCGAATGGGGGGCAAAAATCATCACCAGCCTGGCTGTCTTGGGGCTGTTATGGCTGATCTGCTATTGGCTCTACAAGAGGAGAGTTTTTATTAGGATTTAACATCTTTGGTTTTTTTCAAAGGCCGTACCAGGCCCAAGCTGTCATAAGAACATTCCATATTTTTCAATGCGAATCGCTCTCCATATCTGCATCCTTTAGAACCGTCCTCGGGCAATTTTCAGCTTGACTTGACTTCCCTCGACGTCACGTCTTATCATCCATGACGCTCGGAGGAGGAATATTCTACGCAATTCCTGGGCACGAATGATCTCTTAGCCATGGCAGCGGATAAGGAGTTTCTTTTTGATGGGAGAGCGGGGATAAGGATGATTAATCGGCCGGCGCAGCCGAAAATAAATTCCTATAAACTTCATCTTAGGCAAGTCGTCGAGGGGGAAGACAAAGGGCGGTGCCGGAGGCTGATTATAGATTTCAAGACGCGTTTTCAGAACATCTTGGGCAAATCGTCGAGATAGGCTAAGAGCGGTGCCGGAGGTTGATTAAAGATTTATGGACTTGGTTTCAAAATATCGCAGGTAAGGCGGAGATCGTCTTTAGGCAGTAGTCCAGTAGCATTTTGTCCGCGTCGAAGAGCGAAAGGCTAGAATCCCAACCACGTCAAAGGAGTCTCGATTTCGCCGAGGATTTCACGCAGAATTCGGGCCATGGCGGATTGGTTTTCGTTCCCTGCGACGAAAATGGTCAAAGCCGTCGGGATTTCGGATTCAAAAGCCATCGCGTAGCATTCGATCCCCTTACCACGTTGCCCCATGAAAGAGCAAACATTTAGGAGAACACGGGGGATTTCATAGAATCCCCAGCCGAGGCACCAGGCAAGCCCTTTGGGAAGAGCCGGAAGAGAGCCGCGATTCGGCGGCTCCAGAATCGAGGACGAACGGACGGTTACCGAGGGATAAATGATATGGGACATGAACTCTTTATGCGACAGCTCAAATCCGGACATGCGTACAGTCCATAAGAATTTCGTGTACTCCGAGGCGGTCGTTATGAAAGGCCGGGATAAATCGGAGGCAGAGTCCTCTCTGTCAGCCCCGCCGCTGATGCCAGTCGCAAAATGGCCCTCGAATCTTCGTTCTTTTATAAAGCTCGATTGGTTCATGCCAAGGGGAGAAAAGGCCATAGTTTTCGCTAGGTCGTTGAGGCTTCGACCGGTTTTCTCTTCCAGGACGATCTGAAGGAGTTGGTATCCTTCTTCGGAATAGCGGAATCCGTTTCCCGGAGAGGCCTCAAAAACCAACTTCCGATCAGGACGCGTCAAACGTGAATTTGCCAACCCGCTTTGGTGGCTGAGGATCAACCGCGCCGTCAGCTTCTTGGTTCGGGGGTCGCTCTTTAGGTCCTGATAAAGAGGATAATCGGAGAGGAGTTTTGGAAGGTACTTCACCAGGGGCATATCGAGATCGAACTGTTCATCGCTAGCGAGTTTCAAAACGATATAGGCAGTCACCGGCTGCCCGAGCCTGTCGGCCCGGAAAACCGTCATAGCATCGATCGATTTCCCCGTTTTCGGATCCTCGACTCCTATATCAAGAAGATTTGTCTTTATCTGTTTCCTCAAGTAGTACTCACCTTGCTTTAGTGCGAGGGACAGTCCCGAGACGCCATATTCCTCCATCAGATCTTTGAGGACCTTCTGGATCTGCTCTTTGTTCCTAACCTCGCCCCTGATGGTTTTCCAAGACCAGTAGGGCCCGGCGGAGCCCTGGGATGCCTCATCTGTAGTAACACGCGGTGAAGCCGGCGCGGTTGTCTTAGCGCCCGGCGCACACGAAATAAATGGAAGAATGAGCAGACCCAAGAAACAGGCAAAACATATTCTCATTTTTACGTTATGGTTTCTGATTCGAGGAAAAGAATTTTCTTTTATACTCAAGGCGACGATCTCTCCTGTTAGCTCGGGATCCGTTCTTCCTTTGACGAGAAAAGGATATTCCTCGCCGCCGATCGATGTCAAGACGGTGTGGGACTGAACATCATTGTTTACACGGAGAGCCGATCTTCTCTCGAAAGCGCTCATAGGGAGTTTGACCACCCAACGCGCCGTGCGGCCGGCTGTAATTATAAAAGCTTTCCCATTCTTTAAGTTTTTCGTTGAACAGATTCGTATCATCGATCAGAACACCCTCGAGCATTCGATAAAACTCGTCTTCATCGATTCTGTGGCTGCGTTCGACCTTCCCGTTTAGGCGGGGTTGCCGGGGTTTAATATACACGTGTTGGATTCCCTTGTCTAAAACGTGCCAATGGAATTGACCGCTGAATTCGGCGCCATTATCCGTTTGAATGACATGCGTCCGAAAGGGCAATCGAGAAAGAGCGTAATCGATAAATTGAATGGACGTTTTTTGATTGACCTGTTCAAAGATTTTCAGCACCCGCAGACGCGTACAGTCATCGATCGCGGTGTATTGATAATATCGGTGACCGGGTCCTTTGATTCTTTCTAAGAATTTTACATCAACTTGGATTCGATGGCCTGGTTCGGGCTTCTCATATCGCCTCCAGCGAGCTTCATGGGTATTATATCGCTGGTTTTGAGGAAGACGATTGAGCTGAAGTCTTTTGAGGATTCGAAAGACTCCAGACTTGCTGATTTGGATATCATGATAACGATCAAGATACATCGCAATCTTATCTGGCCCAAAATGATAAGTCTGGCGAAGATAAAGAAGCTTGGCTAGGACTTCGATCTTCGTCGCCCCTGGACTATGATGAGGCCGACGAGAACGGTCTCGCAGCCCCTCAAGACCTAGTTCCAGGTACCGATGATACCACCGATAAAAAGCCGTTCGGCTGATTCCATAATAGCGAAAGGTCTTGGAAACGTTATGAGTGACTTCTTCATAGTGTCTTAAGACGGCCAAACGCCTTCGTTGATTTCTTAAGAGATCCTGTTCCAGCATTTCCTTCTCCTTTCGGATCTTAGATTATGCGAGAAGGCTCAGAGTGTAAACTATGTCTGTCAGGTTTAGAGCGGTTAAATATAATCAAAATCGATGCTTTCAGAATTATTTCCCTTTCATTATTCTCACCCCAAGATACGCCGGAATCTCAATCTTTACCAAATCCTGCAGCTCTTTAATAACGAGCCAGGCCTTTCTATGGCGAATTATCAGTATGGCTATTTTCTAGTAATAAAAAGCAAGTTCAAGTCGTCGAGGGAAAGAGCGGCAGCGGCAGCTGATTATTGACTTCTGGATGTAATTTCGGAACATCCATGGGCAAGGAGGAGAGGGGAAATGGAAAAAGGGGGAAAGGGAAAGGAGGGAAGGAGGGAGGGGGGAAGAGGGGAGGGAAGGCGGGGTTAGAAGGGAGGGCGAAATAGTAGCGGAGTGAAACGAGGGGGAAAGCGGCCCGACGCGTTTTCGGAATACCACATTATTGGCTCTGTGCGCTGACCGATGTATCCTTTCGAGTAGATTGATATTAAAATCGGTCTACTAAATATTGGGGTTGCCCATTCATAACACCAAAAACCAGCTTTGAAGGCAATTCGTTACAGAAAACGAAATAGCTTTGTGTTGGAGTGGCTTCATTTTGTGCAAACATAAAGTACCAATCGCCGTTATCGCTCGTGCCAGTGCCTGTGTTAAATAAAGAGCCGCCTTGAGGAACAATGCCCCGGGGTCCATGGAGGAAGTGGGGAGAGACTCGATCCTTTTCATCGTTTGGGACAGCTGCTATGAACGGCGACCATGTGCCGGCACGCGGACGAACTTCAATAGCAAAACGGGAAGCTCCCTGAAGAGCGATAGTGTGTACGGAAAGAGCATAAGGCTGCACGTTTGGCGCTATAATACTCGGAGCTCTCCCTTCCGCCGCAGCTTTGATTCGCTCCTTCCAATCTGGATCGGTAATGCTGACATATAGTCTGGTTTTGAGACCTGCTGGGATAATTGTTGAATCGATAGTCGAAGGAAACAATCCAATAACTGGAAATGGATTTCCGCGAGAGTGAAGGGCACGATCAAGTGCATAGGCGAATTCTTCTTTGCAGGCTTCGCTACCGAGGCTATTCTGCGTAGCATAAAGAATCCATGCGTCGGATTGATTCGGATCAGTAATGAAACGTTCAATTTGTTCCCAAAGGCGGCGGCCAGCTCCAATATTCCATCTGTCCAATTTCACGACCAGGCCAACGCGGCCGAGTTCTTGAGCGGCAAAATCGACATCCCCGCCCGAATTGTCTTCCCAGGCATATGTTATCCAAATTTTTGCCATTGTTCCTCCTTTTTAAAAGTGAGTGCGCAAATGATACTCTTGATCGCTCGAGCGACTATACGAGGTGCTGCCCCATGATGCGCATCCTGTTTCTTGTCCATTTTCTATGCAAGTTTATAAATATGCAAGTCATTGTTGATAGTCCCCGAAGACGGGATTCTTTTAGCTCTCGGAAGGGCAGTTTGTGACGTAAAATATTCCAGCTACAAGCCAAACCTTTTTATGATCAGCGCACGTTTGGGCTTCTTTTTAGTAAGAAAAAGCAGGGGCAAGTCGGAGAGGGAAGATGAGCGGCGCCTGGCGGCTGATTATGGATTAATAGACGTTGTTTCATAACATAGTCGGGCTAGGAGGAGAGGAGGGAGAGGGGAAGGGAAGAGGAAAGGCGAATGTGAGTGTCTTAGAGAACCTGAATTAAAAGAATCCCGCCCGGTTCAGCGCTTCCTGAGAGGAAATATTGTGCGGCGAAAAAAGGCAAATTACTATCTTCAACGGATTATCTCTTCGACCGCGAATCTTTTTATGAAATGGTAGCCGTCGATGGTCGCGACGGCGTATACCTTTTTTTTCTTGAAGCGCAATCCATCGACCGGAATATCGGCTTGACAATGTATGACGCACCGGCCGTCCTTATCGAAAACGTCCAGGATCGCGGATGAGTCGCCCTTTTGGTTTGCGATGACGATAAGCCTTCCGTCTTCAGAGACCGTGAAACCTTGATACGCCGGCTTGTATTTTGGGTATCGAATCAATCCCAAGGCTTTCTTTTTGGCCGCCTCAAATTGAGCGGGAAGAAATCTCAGAAACTCAGTTTTCATCGATTCCGCAAAGGTCTCCTTATCTTCATCCGTTACGGCGATGGGATCGTAATCCTTGCGGATGATCCTGGCTAATTTCCCTTCGGGGGAGAAAATTTTTATCTCGTAGGAATCGGAATACCCGAAATAGATCTCGTCATTTTGAGCGAGAGCATAGGAGGCGGACGGTTGGAACGCCATGTCGGTCATCGAATCGGCCCAGGACTGAGCGATGGCATCTTCACCCCGTCCCGATGGAGGCTTGGACCCGCCGCCGTATCGTAAGAATTCCGAGCGGAGATGAAACTGTTGGTCAAATAATCCAATCACGAGTTCCCACTTCGCGCCCTTCGTATCATCCAAGCTCATCTGGGTTAGCGTCGTGACGATATTTTGATTAGTCGTAAAAAAAAGATTACTGGAAACCGTAAAGCCAGGAAAAACGATCTGCTTGAGATAATTCCCTTCGGGGCCGAAAAAGGAAATTCTTTTCTGAGCAATATCGACGACGTAAAGATTTCCGTCCTTATCGAATTCCGGTGTCCAGACATTCTGAAACTCGCCCGGTCCCTGTCCTTTCCTGCCTATAGTCAGGAGATATTTCCCGTCGGGACTGAATTTTTGGATTCGCTTTCGATCCCAATCCACGATATAAATATTCCCCTTATCATCCACGTTAAAATAGACTCGTTCGCCGAACATGTAATTCTCATCGCCTTCTCTAAGGCCGATAGACAGGTCTTCTTTGAAAATTAGCCGTCGTTCTTTATTGTCAGAAAGCGCAGGCGACTTGGGATTTGTAATGATGGGAACTCCGCTTTTTTGGGAAAAAGCGGTTTTTTCGGCGAAAGGTTGCAAGGTTGGAAGCTCGGCCAGAACACCCCGATCCAAGAGAAGCGGCCGGGAATGGCTGACGATCCTTTGTGCATTCGGCGTAAGAGCGATCCGGTATTCCGGCGATTGGGCGCCCACGAGCGAGGCGGCCATCACGATTGCGCCGGATATCAAGGTGGAAAAAATGCTTTTTCCATTCATTTCTTTTCTCCTTATCCTTGATCCTTTAAAACTTGATTTCAAGAAGATCGGGAAAGGCATAGACGTTCACCGTCCCCTTTCGATGAATGATAATTCCCGATTTCTGCACGTCAAAGCGGTCGCCTTGTCGGCTGGAGTCGAAATTGCGGAATACCTTGAGTAATTTGACCTTGTCGTCACAGATCGACGAGACTTTCAGAGTCTTGGCCTGGCTATCTATTTCTGTGAGCAGGAAACTTCCCGGAAAGTAGGACGCGACCCAAGCGCCGTGCGCCGTTTTCAAGGGGGCGATGTCGGTAACCTGTAGAGCCTTCAAGTCGAGCTTGGCGATTTTATCGCCGTGTTTCCCATATATGACTTCGGCTTTAGGTTGATCGAGGACGCGAGCGTCCAGGTCATAGAACGAGAACGAAATGCCGTCCTTGATTTCGCGAACGAGCTCAAAGGATGTTCCCCGATCCTGGAAAATCTTTGTCTCCTCGGCGGTTTCGATGATGACCATATCGTTCACGTAGAGAGCGCTTCTGATCGGCTTATGGTCCGAGAGAGGGATTCCCTCGACGCGCCCGTTCTCCCACAGTCTCAGCGGAGGCTTTTTGGATTGTTCAAAATAAAACAACCAGAAGTGCCGGCCGTGATTTACACCCGTGCCGAAGAGCCGTGGGAACCTCTCCGATTGAGCCCATTCGGCGGGAAAGGGAATCGTCGTGACGTTCAAGCCCGCCGACGTCGGCTTGTCGATATCAGCTAAAGAAATGACGATCGCGCTATCGGGCTTGACAAGAAAAACGACTTTCCCGTCGTAAGGCCAGAATTGCCATATCCCTCGGTCTCGATTGGCGGCTCGGTAAATAGTCCGAACCTCAGCAATCGCTGTATCCAAGCAGAACAGGTTGTTGCTGTAATCGCTGAAGACGAAATGAATCCCATCGGCGCTTTTCACTTGCGAGACAGGATACGGAGTCTTAAACCTTCGAATTCCTTCCCGGGAGAGAATTCTCGCCCCGCCGGATTGGAATTTGACCACCTTATGATCCGAGGTGAGATAAACATCTCGAAAACGCATCGAGACGGATAAAAAAGTCATCACGAACGCCGCCGCGGCGAAGATCAGGATCGAAAGCCCAAGAGTCTTGAAATATTTTTTGGCGAACGCTGCGGAAGGCCGGGCATCGAATTTCCGGAAGGAGAGGATCAGGGCGGCGGAGAAGGGGACGGCGAGCAAGACGATTTGTAAGATCAACAAGTTGAAAATGTAGCCGGCCGAGCCGTACGAAATATTCCTAAGAAATCCGAGGCCCATCGCTCCGGCTCCGGGAAGAAGTTGGAAACCCTTGGCCCATCCCACGGCTATTAAAAGGTAGGTGTGGGCCGGAAAGGCCAGGAACCAGACGAATATCGAACCTAGACAGAGGGCGATAAAATTTTCGATGATTGGCGAGAGCGACAGAGAAGTTGCGAATAAACCGATGTATAAGAAAGCGAGAAAGAGGGGATCGACGGCCGAATATTCGTTTCCTTTCAGAACGTAGGCGCATAAGGAAAGAGCCCAAAGTCCGCCTAGGACAATCAAACGAGGGGCCGTCAAGCGCAGAAGAAGTCCCAGCCGTGAATAAGGCAAGGTCAAGACATATTCCAACGCCCGTTGGCTGCGCTCCCGGGCTAGGACGGAAGCCCCGAGAAAGAGCGCCCAGAACAGGAGTCCCCATTGGAAAACGGACAGGAATACGGCAAAGTAGGGCTGGCGGGGCATCAGGCGCACAGCGAGAAGCGCGACGGAAAGGGCGAGGGCCGCCGCCACGAACCATCCAGTCTGCTTGAGGACGTTAGCGAACTCTTTTTTGAACATAGGCGCCTCCGATGAAAGCCTTGACTATCTCGTCCAAACCGATGTCCTCGAAGTTTATGGCGGAATTCCGTCGCCAATCCTCGCGAAAGGGGTAGATATAGCGGTCCTTGCGGAACTCCGAGGAAGCTGCAAAAAGGCAGGGGATGTAGGGCGGCAGATCCCCTTCGCCCGAGACCTTCTTGACCTTCCGTTCCAACTCTTCTCGTCGCTCGTCCAAGATGAACCGGCCGTCGTCCATAATCAGGACGCGCTCCGGGATCTGGGCCGTATCCGAAAGCGTGTGGTTGACCAT
>Ga0315289_10016262_pt1 | contig 10275 bp, 7 predicted proteins | sample YL17G11_40_MG_FD_203452 | JGI IMG/M metagenome (GOLD analysis project Ga0315289, IMG submission 203452) | Sediment microbial communities from Yellowstone Lake, YNP, Wyoming, USA - YL17G11_40 | ecosystem: Environmental > Aquatic > Freshwater > Lake > Sediment | place: USA: Wyoming | collected...
GGTTTACGAAATATGCCACCGGGAACCGCTTGGTGGCTCACGGCCTAGTTTGATTACGCGGGTGCCACGGCTGCGCCTTGTGCAGCCGTGGTCGTCGGCTGGGAGGCACGGCTGCAAACTGCGCAGCCGTGGCACCCGCAGATTCAATTGTGACGGAATACTAGCCCCTGGCCGGTCCGGCCGGGCGCCGTTCTCCCTGCCGCGCGGCCCTGCTGCCGGCCGGGCTCCCCGCCCCGGGCGGCATACCCGCGTGGAAGATTCCTTGACCGGCCGCACGGGCGGCATATCATCCGGCGTGTCGGCGCGTCGCGCCGAGGAGTTTGCCATGAGAGTAAAACGCTTCTGCCTTGCCGCGCTGATCGCCCTGCCGGCCCTGGCCGCCCGCGCCGCCGCCGCGAGGTCCGAAACAGGGCGACCCGCATGATCGTCATCTGGGGATTGCTGATGGCGTACGCGGCCGCCGCCCTGGCGTATTGGCTCTGGACGGCGTACGCGATCTTCCGCCTGCGCCGCGACGTGCCGCGGCTGGCCGACCTCTCGTTGCCCGAGCCCCTGCCCTGGCCGCGCGTCTCGGTGGTCGCGGCGGCGTGCGATGAGGCGGACAAGATGGAGCCGGCCGCCCGGTCGCTCCTGGCGGAGGATTACCCGGACCTGGAACTGGTGTTCGTGGACGACCGCTCGACCGATTCCACCGGCGCGATCATCGACCGGCTTGCCGCCGAGGACAAGCGGGTCAAGGCCATCCACGTCCGCGAGTTGCCCGCGGGATGGCTGGGCAAGGTCCACGCCCTGGACCGGGGCCTGCGCGAATCGACCGGCGACTTCGTGCTCTTTACGGATGCCGACGTTCACTTCAGCCGCGGGGCGCTCCGGCGGGCGGTGGCGTACGCCGAGCAGCAGGGCCTGGGGCACCTGGCGGCGCTGCCCGAACTCTGGCCCGCCTCGTTCCTAGCGGACGCGATGATGTCGGTGTTCCTGCGGCAATTCATGATGACCATGAGGCCGTGGGCCGTCGGCGACCCGAAGTCGCGGGCGTTCATCGGCATCGGCGCGTTCAACCTGGTGCGGCGGTCGGCCTTCGACGCGACGCCGGGCCTGGAGTGGCTCCGCCTGGAGCAAGGCGACGACGTGGGCTTGGGCCTCATGATGAAGCGGTCCGGGGCGCGGTGCGGCGTGGTCAACGCCCGCGGCCTGGTGGCCCTGCACTGGTACCGCACGGTCCGCGAGGCGGCCGTGGGCGGCGAGAAGGGCTGGGCCACCGGCCTGAGGTTCAGCCTCCTGAGGGCCTTCGTTGCGGCCGGCCTGCTGGTGGCGCTGGAACTGTCGCCCCTCCTGACGCTCCTGCCGCTGGCCTTCGAGCCGGTGCGCCCGGTCGGATACGCCGGGTTCGCGGTGCTGGTCGCCTGGGCGACCGCGCTCGGGCGGATGACCCCGTGGAACCGGAAGGGCGCGGTTTTCCGCAGCCTGGCGGGTCCGCTGACGGCGCCGCTGCTGGCGGCCCTCACGATCCGCATCGCCATCCTGGGCCGGCGGCGCGGCGGCATCCTGTGGAGAGGAACGCTCTACCCCACGCAGATGCTTCGCGGCGGCATGCGCGTGAAGTTCCCCTGACGCGCCGAGCCCCTCTGGCCGCATCTCGTGGGCGGCGGGCGCATGCTCTTTGACGACTACGGGTCGGCCGACTTCAAGGGCGCCCGGCCGGCCGTCGACGGCTTCGTCGAGGCGCACCGCGGCGCCGTCGCGGAACACGGCCTGCTGAGGCGGCTGTACTACGTCGCCAGGAAGTGACCGGCCGCACGCACGGCCCAGGCGGAAAGGGCCCCCGGCGCCCACGGCTTGTGCGGGAAGAAGGTGTTCATTGCCGCTCCGTTATCCAGGCATCCGCCCCTCACGGCAACCGCGGCGCCGGCATCTCGACGGGCTCGCGGCCGGGGCACTGGATGCCGCGCCGCTCCAGCAGCGACCCCTCAAGCCGGAAGAAGTTCACCCAGGCCTTCAGGTTCGAGACCAGGGCCTGGACCTCGGCGATCTGGCTTTGCAGCAGGTCGCGCTGGGCCTGGGCCACCAGGAGGGTCGTGGACTTGCCGACGCGGAACTTCTCGGTCTCCGCCCGCACCTTCTCTTGCTGCAACTTGCGCGTGACGGCCGTGGCCGCAACCTGCTCCTGCGACCGCTGGACTTCGATGTAGGCGTCGCGGACGTCCACCTGGACCAGTTGCTCGACGTTGCCGACCGACTCGGCCGCCTGCTGGCGCGAGAGGTGCGCCCGCTGGTTGACGGCCCGGGCATCGCGGTTCAAGAGCGGGTACTCCACGTTCACGCCCACCAGGAGGTCGTAGCCGGCCCCGTGCAGGCGCGTGTACGAATCGCCGAAGGAATTGGCGTAGCCGGTCTTGCCGAGCGTCAGGAAAAGGTCCATCCTGGGCAAGAGGCCGTTGCGAGTCTTGACGATCTCCAGGTCGCCCCTCTGGACCTGGAGGCGTGCCTGGTTCAGGTCCGGCCTCAGGCGCAGCGCCACCTTGACGTGGGCATCCACGTCTTCGAGTTTTTCCTGGGATGCAGCGGGCGGCGTCAGGATGGCGACGTCGCGGCTCCAGAAGTCGGCCTTCGCGGGGTTCATCAGCCTCAGGAGCGCCAGCCGTGCCGTCGCCAGGGCGCTCTTGGCGTTGATGAGGTCCTCGCGGCGGAGGGCCACCTCGGCCTCGGCCGCCGCACGCTCGATGTCCGCCAGTTTCCCCACCCGGATCCGTTCTTCGGTTTCCTTGAGTTGCTGCTCGGCCAGTTGAAGCGACTGCGTGAAAATCTCGATGTTCCGCTGCGCCAGGACGTAGTCCCAGTACGCCTGCTCCACCTGCGAGACCAGCGACTCCGCGAAGCCCCTCAGTTCGTACTCCGACGCCAGCACGTCCACCCGCGCCTGGCGCAGGCTGGCCAGGTTAACGTCCACCCCGAATCCGCGCAGCAGGGCCTGCGTCACCGTGAGGCCGTAGCGCGTGGCGAAGAACTCCTGCGGCGAGAAGGTCGAGTGCGAGTCGTCCGTCTGCGCCGTCAGCGCCACCTGCGTGCCTGTGGGCAGGAACTCGCTGACGCCCACCTGGGCCGTGTCGTCCGTGGTCATCGACGACGTGATGCCCCTGGCCCCCTGGGCCTTGACCCGCGTGCGGTCGCGCTGGAGCGTGCCCGTCAGGACCGGGTCGAACACCGCCCTCTGCTGCTCGACGAAGGTGCGAAAGATGCCGGGGTTCAGCCGCTCGACCGCCAGGGCCTGGTTGTTCTGAAGCGCCAGGAGCATCGCCTGGGTGACCGTGACGCTGACGGCCCCCGTGGGCGGAACGGCCTCGGCCAACGACTGTGCCGGGGCGGGCTTCTCGGTCGCCTGGGCGACCGCGGGTTTTTCGGTCGCCTGGGCGACCGCGGGTTTTTCGGTCGCCTGGGCGACCGCCTCGGGCGCAGGAGCGGCCGCGCGGGCCGGGCCGATGGACTCCTCCGTCCGCACCACGCCGTAGCGGACGCAGGAACCCACCAGGGTCGCCAAGGCGACCGCCACGACCGCCGCACTTGCCGTTTTCCGCCCAGTACGGGCGGGCGTACCGGCCCGCAAGCGTGACATGCACATTCCTTTCACTCGTACCGCAGCGCATCGACCGGGTCCAGCCGCGCGGCTCGCCACGCCGGATACGAACCGAAGATGATGCCCACCAGGGCCGAGAACGACGGGGCCAAGAGGATGCTCATCCACTGCACCTCCGTGGCAAACGGCGTGCTGGTGTACCGGGTCGTGAGCACCTCGATGAGGCGGGCGAAGCCGACGCCGGCGCCCACGCCGATCACGCCCCCCAGGCCGCTCATAATCACGGCCTCCGTCAGGAACTGCAAGAGAATGCTCCGGTCCTTGGCGCCGATGGCCTTCCGGATGCCGATCTCCCGGGTCCGCTCGGTCACGGTCACCAGCATGATGTTCATGATGCCGATGCCGCCCACCAGCAGCGCGATGAGGGCGATGCCTCCCAGCACGAACGTTAACGTCATCGAGATCTCGGTGGCCCGGCTGATGATGTCGGCCTGGTTGATGATGTTGACGTCGTCCGGCGCGTCCGGCTGGAGGCGGTGGCGCTTCCGCAGGAGCGCCTGGATGCCCGACTGCACGGCGCCCAGGTCAAAGCCCTCGCTCACCTGGACGTTGATTTCGTTCAGGTGGTCGAGCCCCAGCAACTGCTTCATCGCGGTGGTGTACGGGACGATCGCCTGGTCGTCGGAACTGAAGAAGCCCTGGTCGCCCTTGGCCGTCAGGACGCCGATGACCTTGAAGTTGATGCCGTTGATCTTGACGGCCTCGCCCAGGGGGTCGTTCTCGCCGAAGAGGTTCGTGACGGTCACAGGCCCCAGCACGACCACCCTGGCCATGGCCTCGACTTCCGCGTCGTTGAACGTGCGGCCCTTTTCGATCTTGTAGTCGCGGATGGGCAGGTAGGTGCCGGCGGTGCCGGTGAGGCGCGTGCGGGTGTTGCGGTTCTGGTACTTCATCTGGACGCTGCCGCTGACGCCAGGGGCCAGGCGGCGCACCCCGTCGACTTCGTCGCGGATGGCCTGGGCGTCGGCGAGCACGAGGGTCTGCTGCGTGCCGGACATGACGCCGTGAAACCCGCTCTGCCCGGGGCGGACGACCAGCAGGTTCGTGCCCATGGCGGAGATGCTCGACATGATCTTCTTCTCGGCGCCGGCGACGATCGCGAGCATCGAGATCACCGAACCGACGCCGATGACGATGCAGAGCATCGTCAGGAACGAGCGCAGGGGGCTGCCCACGAGGCTCCTCAGGCCCACCTTGATGATCGTCCAGAACAGCATGCGGCCGCCCTACCCCGTTCCAGGTTTCAAGTTCCAAGTTCCAGGTTCCAAGTTCCAAGTGAACGGCCCGTTTGCGCCGCCGTTTTCAACTTGGAACTTGGAACTTGCAACTTGCAACTGCCGTCAAACGATGCGCCCGTCGCGCATGTGGATCTGGCGCCGGCATCGCGCCGCGATGTCGGCCTCGTGCGTCACGAGGATGATCGTCCTCCCGGCGGCGTTGAGCGACACGAACAGTTCCAGGATCTCCTCGCCCGTTTTCGAATCGAGGTTGCCCGTGGGCTCATCGGCCAGCAGGATCGCCGGGTCCGTAATCAGCGCCCGCGCGATGGCCACGCGCTGCCGCTGCCCGCCCGACAACTGGTTCGGCTTGTGGTGCATCCGGTCCTCGAGGCCGATGGTCCGCAGCGCCTCGGCCGCGCGGTCCTTCGCGCCCCGCAGGCCCGCGTACAGGAGCGGCAGTTCCACGTTCTCCAGCGCGTTCATGCGCGGCAGCAGGTTAAAGGTCTGGAACACGAAGCCGATGCGCTGGTTGCGGACCTCCGCCAGCCGGTTCCTCGACAGGCTCGACACGTCCTCGCCCGCCAGGACGTACCGGCCCCCGTCGGCCCGGTCGAGGCACCCGACGATGTGCATGAGCGTGCTCTTGCCGCTGCCCGACGGCCCGGCGATGGCCAGCATGTCGCCCTCGGGCACCTCGAGGTCCACGCCGTCCAGGGCGCGCACGGTGGTCCCGCCCAACTTGTACGTCTTGACGAGGGCCTGGGCCTCGATGATCACCGTCACCCTTTCCTCGGCGGTCCGCCCATCATCATGCCGCGCGGCGCGCCCGGCGCCCTCGGCGGCGCGCCCCACTTGCCGTCGGCCCCGCCCTGGTGGAGCAGGACGGTCTGGCCCTCCGAGAGGCCCTTGGCAATCTCGGTCTTCGTTTCGTCGGAGATGCCCGTCTCGGCCACCACCTCCTCGTTTTCCGCGCCGTCCTTGACCACGGTAACGACCCGCTTGCCACCCGCCTTGCGGAGGACCGCATCGGTCGGCACCAGGAGCACGTCGCGCTTCTCGGCGGCCAGGATCACGACGTCCGCGGTCATCTCGGGTTTCAGAAGCGACTTCTCCTTGCCCGTCACCTCCAACTTGACCTCGAACGTCACCACGTTCGACAGGTTGACGCCTTTGGTCGCGATGCGGACCACCTTGCTGCGGAATTCCTGGTTCGGGAAGGCGTCCACCGTGACCGTGGCCGCCTGGTCCAGGGCCACCTTGCCGATGTCGCTCTCGTCGACCGAGGCGAGGACGAAGATGCGCGACAGGTCCGAAAGCGTCAGCACCGTCGTCCCGCCGCCCACGTTCGAGACCCCCGAGGCGATGATCTGGCCGATCTGGACGTTTCTGGCGGCCACGACGCCGTCGATGGGCGCCGTGACCTTGGTGTCGGTCAGCCGGTCCTGGGCAATCTCCAGGACGATCTTGAGGGAATCGACGACGGCCTGCGCCGATTTCACTTCCTGCCGCTTCAGTTCCAGCGCCAGTTCCTGGGTCTTGAGTTCATCGAGCCGGATCTTGGCAACCGTCAGGTCGGCATCGGCCTGGGTGGCGGCCGTCTGGGCCGTGTCGCACTCCTCCTGGCTGCACAGGTTCTTGGCCAGGAGTTGTTTCATGCGGTCGGCCTTGGCGCGGGCGTCGGCGGCGTGGACCCCGGCGGCCTCCAGCGCCGTCTTGGCGCGCCCCTGGTCCGTCAGCAGCGTCCGCTCCGCGACCGCCAGGTTCTCGCGGGCGATGCGGAGCCTCGCATCGGCGGCCTCAAGGTCCACCTCGGCCTTGCGCACGACCCGCTGCTCGTCAACCGGGTCGAGTTCGACCAGCAGGTCGTCCTTCTTCACCGTATCGCTCACGTCAAAGGGGAGGCTGAGAACTTCGCCGCTGGCCTTGCACTTGATGTCCACGTCCAGGTTCGAGACGATGCGGCCGGGCGACGCCACCGAGAGTCGGATGGTCCCGCGTTCCACCTTGGCCGTGACCGGGGCGGGCGCATCCGACTTGCCGTTCGCCCGGTACACCCACCAGTAGTAGTACGCCCCGCCTGCGGCAAGGGCAACGATGAGGATGAGGATCAGCCACTTTTTCATGCGCGCTGCCTCCCGGCCGCCCCCCGCGTTCTGGGGCCGCCCAGTCAGAAAAGGTGTCAGGAACCTTAAAGTCGTAGGGTTCCTGACACCTTTTCTGACCGGCCGCCCGCGCGGCGTGCGCTGCGGCCGCCGGCGCCGGCCGGCCCGGCGCCCGCCCCGCGGCAGAACAGTTCAATCAGCGTTTCCAGCCGCCGGACCGGCCGCGGCGCATCCTCCAGGTCCCGGGCCCGCGTGCGAAGCATGCCCAGGAGGAAACTCGCCAGGGCCTCCGGGGGCACGTCGCGGCGGATGTGCCCTTCGGCCACGCCGCGGCGGACGATGTCGGCCACCGCCGCCACGAGTTTCTTGCGGTGCTCCATCCAGCGGCCGCACACCGCGCCCTTGGAGATGGCCAGGCGGAAATCCTCGGCCTGCATCATGCGGAACAGTTGCCGACGCCCGTCGAAGAACTCGCAGATCCGCCGGCACGTCGAGCGCAGTTGCTCCGCGAACGCCGCATCGCCCGCCACAGGCTGCCGCACCAGGTCGCACAACTCGTCGAACCCGGCGGTCGCGGTCTGGAAAAACAGGTCGTCCTTGTCGCGGAAGTACCGGTACATGGTCCCCTTGCCCACGCCCGCCGCGCGGGCCACCTCGTCGGTGGTGATTTCGTGGAACCGCCGGCTGGTAAAGAGTTGCTCGGCCGCCCGCATGATCTGGCGGCGACGATCCTGTCTGGCCATGGCCCGCGCTCCGTCGCCCAGGCGACCCGCCGAAATAGAACTGACCAGTCAGTATTGTAACACGGGCCGCAGCCAGGGCAAGGGGATTTCCGGCACTGTCCGAGAACGGCAGCCCGGACTTCAAGACCCTCGACTGGCTGGGCTTCTGCTCCACCGCGAAGGACAAGGCGACGTTCTACCTGGACAACCTCGACCTGAGCAACAAGTAGGATGGGTACCGGCATGCGGCGCTTGACTAAGTCACCCCCGCCGCGATAGGGTAGCCGGGCCATGGTCCAGCCGGGCCCTCAAGGCGGGCAGCGGTTCACGTTCGAGCAGGCGGCGGGCGTCCTGCGCGAACGGTTCGGCCACCGCGAGTTCCGCGCGGGCCAGCCAGAGGCCCTCCAATCCATCGCGCGCGGCCGAAGCCTGCTGGTGGTCATGCCCACCGGCAGCGGCAAGAGCCTGCTGTACCAGTTGCCCGCGCTGCTGGAGGACGGGCTGACGCTGGTCGTCTCGCCGCTCATCGCGCTGATGAAAGACCAGGTGGACGACCTGGCGCGGCGGGGCATCCCGGCCACGTTCATCAACTCGAGCCTCGGCCTGGACGAGCAGCGCCAGCGCATGGCCCGGTGCGTCGCGGGCCAGGCGCGCATCCTGTACGTCGCCCCGGAACGGTTCCGAAGCGGGGCGTTCCTGGACATGCTGCGGCGGCTGCGCGTGGCCCGGATGGCGGTGGACGAGGCGCACTGCATCAGCGAATGGGGCCACGATTTCCGCCCGGATTACCGCCGCCTCAAGCAGTTCCGCGAGGAGATGGGCCGGCCCCTGGTGACCGCCCTCACGGCCACCGCCACGCCGCGCGTCCAGCAAGACATCCTCTCATCGCTCGGCCTGGCGGAGGGCGAGGCCGACGTTCACGTCCACGGCTTCGACCGGCCGAACCTGGTCCTGGCCGTGGAGGATGCGCCCAACGAAAACGCCAAGAACGAGTTCGTCCTGGAGTTCCTCCGCGGGGAGCGCGGCCCGGGCATCGTCTACGTGGGCACGCGGCAGATGGCCGAGGACCTGGCGGCCGTCATCCGGACCGTCGAGCCCACCACCACGTTCTACCACGCGGGCATGGAGCCCGAGGAGCGCACGCGGGCCCAGGAGAAGTTCCTGCAAGGCCGGGCCCGCGTGGCCGTGGCCACGCTGGCGTTCGGCATGGGCATCGACAAGCGCGACATCCGGTTCGTCCTGCACTACCACTATCCCGGGTCAGTGGAGCAGTATTACCAGGAGATCGGGCGCGCGGGCCGCGACGACCTGCCCTCGCGGTGCATCCTCCTGTACGCGCCGGCCGACCACTTCCTGCGCGAGTTCTTCATCGACCTGAATTACCCGGCCCCCGAGCAGGTCCGAAGCGTGTACGAGGCCCTGTGGAGCATCCCCGAGAACCCCGTGCTGATGACCTACAAGGAGATTGCCGGCCTGTGCCGGGAGGACAACGTCAAGGAAGGCCAGGTGGGGGCCGCGGTGCGGCTGCTGGACGCGGCGGGCGCGACGCAGGCCCTGGCGGGCGAGGCCACCGCCCGCATCGGCCTGGACCGGCCGGGCGCGGAGATCCTGCCGGGCATCCGCGGCGAGATGCAGCGCCGGGTCTTTGAGGCGCTCGCCGCCGCCGCCGACCTGGAGACGCCCGGAGACTTTCGCATCGAGCCGGGCCGCCTGGCCCGTGTCGCCAACCTGACCGACGAGCAGACGCGCCGCGCGCTGGCGGCCCTGGCCCAGGCCGGGCACATCGACTACGAGCCTCCGTTCCGCGGGCGCGGGGTGCAGAAGATGGCCGATCCCCCGCCGCCGTTCGAGGACGTGCCGATCGACTGGCAGCGCGAGGAGTTCCTGCGCGGCCTGGAGGAGGAAAAACTCGAGGCCATCGAGGATTACATTCACACACAGGGCTGCCGCCGCCGGTTCATCCTCAACTACTTCGGCGAGCAAAGCGACCTCCGCTGCGGCACGTGCGACCGCTGCGCCGCGGGCGGCCCGGCCAAAGCCCGCGCTGCCGCCACGCCGCCCCTGGCAGGCACGCCGGCGGATGACCGGGGCACCCCTGCGCCGGCCAAGCCGCGCGGCGACATCCTGGTGCGCCAGCCGGGCATCGCCGCGGCGGTGCTCGTGTGCGTCCGCCACCTACGGTTCCCGCTGGGGATCAGCCGCACGGCGCAGGTGCTGACCGGCTCGCGCGACAAGGACATCATCGACTGGCGCCTGGACCGCAACCCGGCGTATGGCACGGTCCGCGCCAGGCAGGACGTGGTCAAGCAGGTCATCGAGGCCATGCTCCGCGACGGCTACCTGAAGCGCGAGGGCGACCGCACGCGGCCTGTCCTGGGACTGACGAAGCGCGGCGAAAAGGCCGCCGACGAGGCGGATCGCCAGCCCCCGGCCCCGGCCCATGCTACAGCGCAACGTGGCACCTTGCGCGGTGGGTCGCCCACCTTGCGCGGCGGGTCGCCCACCTTGCGCGGTGGGTCGCCCACCTTGCGCGGCGGGTCGCCTGACCCGCCGCGCGCAGAACACGCCCCCGCGCCTGCAAGCGCGGCGGGTCAAGGTAC
>Ga0315289_10016263_pt1 | contig 10275 bp, 8 predicted proteins | sample YL17G11_40_MG_FD_203452 | JGI IMG/M metagenome (GOLD analysis project Ga0315289, IMG submission 203452) | Sediment microbial communities from Yellowstone Lake, YNP, Wyoming, USA - YL17G11_40 | ecosystem: Environmental > Aquatic > Freshwater > Lake > Sediment | place: USA: Wyoming | collected...
GTAGAGACTCCACCAGCACCTGAACGCGTTGAAACGAAGATGCTCACTAATCTTAAAAAAACAAAGGAAGCGATTCTGCAATATACTAAAGATACCGGATTTTTCCCGGAAGATAATGATAATTGGTTTATGGCACTGATAGAAAATCCTCAACTTGAAGGATGGAAGGGTCCTTATATAGATGATAAGAGCGTTTTTTCTGATGCTTGGGGGTCACGGGTTTGTTACCGTATTAATAGGAGTCCTTTCTCCGATGCTCAATATGCTACTCTCGTCATAATTGGTCCGAATAAAAAGTATGATGGGGGATACGTAGATGACTTAAAAGAAGTTATCACGATTACCAAACCTGTTGTTGAGCAAGCCACACCAACCCCTGTCCCAACACCAGTTCCAGCACCGACACCTGTACCAACACCGACTCTAACTCCACCACCAGCACCACCAATACCCACTCCACCTGTCGCAACGCCTGCACTCGCAGCTACTCCTGTAGCACCAACGGCGCCTACTGTTCCTACACCAGCACCTGTTATTCCGGGTGAACCAACAATGTCCGAGACGGGAATGCCGACTCCAACTCCAGCACCTAAACCAATGCCACCGCTGGAGTATTAAAAAAGATTTGGATTTTTTCACATAAAGTGATTTACAAAAAAGGGGGGCAGATAATTTGCATCTGTCCCCCTTTTTATAATGTCTTTTCTTTACCTAAAAGAATAGATATCCTCTTTCCCTTCTTTAGTTTTCGCTTTTTGCAAGATTCCAAAACGAATAATTTGCTCTGAGAACTTCGTATAGTTTATTTTCTTATTAATAACAACCTGGGAAATGTCCCACAACTCTCTAAGCGTAAACACCTCAGGTAGAAATGGCTTTAATAAATCCGAAATAAAAATATTATTCTTGATAAACTTAATAGCAAAATTAATAATCTTGCTGTGGTCGAAAGCGAGCTTTGGAAGAGCATATACAGGCACGAGACATGCTTGTTTAGCATCACTGTTCGCTTTGAATCGTAATTGATTTAACGGGATGAAAGTAATGTAAGCAACGGTTATCACACGTATTCTCGGGTCTCTATTTGGTTTTCCGAACGCGTGCAGTTGAATGAGATTGGCTTCTTCAACACCCGTTTCTTCTTTTAATTCCCGTAAGGCGCTTTCTTCTAAATCTTCATCCATCTCAATGAATCCGCCTGGAATAGCCCACATTCCCTGATAGGGAGGATTTTTACGTTTGATTAAAAGGATTTTTAGTTTCCCTTTGTGAATGGTAAAGACTAAAATATCTGTGGTGACGAAAGGTCTATCATAATGAAAGGCATTACATTCTTTAAGAAATTTTATTTTTTTCTTTAGCATATTAATTGATGTGTGTAATTTAGATTCTTCGCTTCGCTCAGAATGACAATTAAGTAATAGACGTGATATATCACGTCTCTACAATTTATATTTCTGCTTTTCAGAATATCGATTCTGAAACAATATCTTTTGTGCTTACAAATTTAGCCCCATTCTTTTTCATTTCATCAATGACTGATTTTTCAGTTTCGGGAGAAACTGCTTTAATAGCATCCTCAACGACTATCACTTTGTATCCTTTTTTCAGGAGTGATAGAACTACGGATTTAACACAATAATCGGTCGCTACGCCAAATACAATCACATTTTTAGGTCTAATTTTTTTCAGTATGTTTACAGTATTAGGATTAGAAAAGACATCAAACGTCTCTTTCTCAATAACAATTTGAGTTCCCTGTTCTATATTTATGTTAGTTTTTTTGTTTGGAATAGTAACAGTTAAAGTAAGTGTTGTAGCACCGATTTTTCTTTGCCCTTTAGTGCCCTTAACACAATGAGGTGGAAATTGCGTGAATTCCTCATCGTTTTCTTTATGGGCGTCTGCTGACGACACAATAGGAATATTGTTGACACGTGCAAAGTTGAAAAGCATCTGCAACTTCGGAATTATTGTTTCCGCTCCTTTAACGTATAATTTCCCTTCAGGTAACATAAAATCGTTTTGGGTATCGATGTCGAAAAATATTAGTTTCTTCATTAACCGTTTCATCTCCTGAGTAGTGAGTTCTAAAATACTGGCGAAAATATGAGATTCTTCGCTTCGCTCAGAATGACAGAGACCTTAAGACGTCATTGTGAGGAGGCGAAGCCGACGAATCAATCTCGTTTTTAAGTTACTATTATTAGTTTCTCAGAGATTTCAAATTGAAATACCGCCGTTGAAGTTCCTTAAAGAGTTGTATAAGCTCGGGACTTGCCTTTACCTTGAACGGAACGGTTTTGTATATGTTTTTATATTTATCAGGTAATGTTTCCAGATTCTTTATGGTCATTTGTCTGGTTTGAGCAAGTTCTGGTAATCTTCTAATCAGTTTCCCATTTTTGATGTAACATTTTAACAACGGTTCCGAATCAGATAGTCTTGAAGCATTTGCTAATGTGAGAAGATCTTCTTTTATCATACCATCCTTAGCATAACGACGAAAAATTTGCTTCTTTCCAGGATAAGTCGACTTTTCAAGACTAAATTTTGCCCTATATTTTACCTTATTGTCTGTAATCTGCTCTACTAATTTATAAACTCCTCCAAGAGCTGGGTCATCCCTTGATGTTACCATTTCAGTTCCGACACCGAACATATCTACAGGGGCTTTGCTCTTTAAGATTTCGTCAATTTTATATTCGTTCAAATCGCCTGTCGCAAAGATTTTCGTTTTCTGTAGTCCTGCTTCATCAAGCATCTTCCTCACAATTCTACTCTTTTTTATGATGTTATCGCTATCAATCCTTACACCTTTCAAGGATTTGCCTATCTTAATAGCATTCTTTACGCCTTCTTCAATATCATAAGTGTCAATTAACAAAAGAGTTGTTTCAGGGAAAGTTGCATAGTATTTTTGGAATGCTTCTAATTCGGAATCAAATGCCATTGTATAGGAATGAGCGGCTGTTCCATAGAGAGGGATATTAAATTTGTATCCTGCATAAACGTTGGAAGTGCCGAGACACCCACCGATATAAGATGCTCGTGCAGCAAGAATCCCCGCCTCAGGTCCGTGGGCACGTCTTGTTCCAAAATCAGCCACGCCTTTTCCCCTTGCGGAGTGAACAACTCTTGAGGCTTTGGTTGCTATGAGCGTTTGAAAGTTTATGACACTTAAAAAAAACGTTTCAACAATCTGCGATTCAATAATATTTGCTGTTACTCTTAATACGGGTTCGTTTTCAAAAATAATAGTTCCTTCAGGCACAGACCATAAATCACCTCTAAATCTGAATTTTTTTAAATAATCAAAGAATTCTGGTTTTACATACTTGAAAACAGGCATTTTTCTCAAAAACGAGATTTCTTTGTTTGTGAATCTAAGATTTAGAAGATACTCAATGACCTGTTCAAGACCAGCAAATATGAGGTATGAGCGGTTGTTGGGTAATTTTCTTATAAAGAGCTCAAATGTGGTTAATGCATTGACATTGTTCTGGAAATATCCTGCGGACATTGTCAGCTCATAGAAATCAGTCTTAAATGCCTGTCCGAGACCTTGATAGATTTTGTCATACATTCTGTCTATCCTCTGAGGATTCAAAAAGTGTTATAATACAAGAATATAAATTTTCAAAAATTATTGTTCATAAATAGTAATATAGCAATGTTATCGAAAGCATATTGTAGAAGTGGTCAGAAACTATTAATTTTTAAGAGTATATTATGGGACTAAAGAGGAAAAGTCAAATAAAAGTGTCGGGAACGGGTTTCGTTAAAAAGACGGGTATTATTTTGCACTATATAACAATAGCTCTCTTACTTTCCCAATCATCGTGGATGCCTTAAAGGGTTTTGAAATATAGGCATCAGCGCCTGTAGAAGTGCACAATTTTGATGGGGTTGTTGCTGTCCCTTCTGTTATTGAAGAAAAGAGAATTACAGGTAAATCTTTATGTTGGGGGTCATCTTTGATTCTGCGACAGATATCAAAGCCATCAAGCCCCTCTTTATGTGGCATCATAATGTCCAGAATTAATAAATCCGGTTTAATATTTCGGATAAAGAAAAATATATCTTCTAAACTGTCAATAGTTACTACTTTAAAACCTTCATTTTCTAACATCTCTTTGACAATAGCAAGAACTTGGGGATTATCATCAGCGACGAGGATTTTTTTTCCTTCAAAGGAATGTTTACAAAACAGTGCTTCTCCATCTTCCCCATTTTTGTTCGCACCTGAATTTTGATTTGATTTTTTTAAGTCAACCATTTTTCGTCTTAAGCAAATTGCCCAAATCAGATTTACCCAATTATAATATACTTATCGAAAAACTTACGATATTTATTAAGGAAAAGTCAATAGGATTAATGAATTAAAGGATAATAAAACTGACAGAGCCTTCTGAAAAATTAGATTTGTCATTTTGAATTGTAGGGGCAGACCTTGGTGTCTGCCCACTGTGTATAGGACGAACACTGGGGTTCGCCCCTACGACAGGGTAAAAATATAGTAAAATTGATGTTGTGGTGCGAGATTTATCTCGCAGTTTTTGCGACATAAATGTCGTACCACAGTATTTCGGAGATTTCTGAATAGGATTATGACAGGATTCGTCTTTATTCTTTCGTATCATCGGGCTTGCTATTTCCAGCCTGACCAGCAGCTTGCGTTGTCATCTCATGAGAAAGTTCTTTCTCAATCCATTTTTCTTCTTTAATACGAGCCGCTTTACCTCTTTTTTCTCTAAGATAGTAGAGTTTTGCTCTTCTGACTCTCCCTTTCGTTGCAATATTAATATCTGCTATTTTGGGGGAATGTATGGGGAAGGTTCTTTCCATTCCAACGCCATAAGAAACTCTTCTTAATGTGAAGGATTCGTTAATACCACTTCCTTTTCTGCGTATGCAGACTCCTTCAAAGTCCTGAATCCTTTCTTTTTCTCCTTCGATTACTTTCACAGAGACTCTGACGGTATCACCAACTTTAAAATTGGGTATATTCTTTTTTAGTTGCTTAGATTCAATTTCCTTAATTATCGATTTCATTTTTTTACACCTCCATTCGTAGCGGTCGCATTTATACCCCCACCCTTCCCTCCCCCCTTGAGGGGGAGGGTTAGGAAGGGGGGAAATCGAACCACTACTTTGACGAGATAATAAATTTTCAAAAATTATTGTCCACAAATCGGGGGTTCTGTATTACTACAAGGCTTCAACCCCTCACCTTAATCCTCTCCCCAGAGGGGAGAGGGAAGGGTGAGGGGGCATATTTATTAATTTATGAACAGTAATTTTTAAAATTCTATAATCTCGCATTACAAAAAGGAGAGACTTTATGCCCTGTTTTGAGATAGTCTGTCAAGTATAATTGCAACGGCTGACCTTACAGACAAATGGTTATAATCCCCGACACCCTTAATCGGCTCCAGAATATAGTCAAAATCAGCCATTAAAGTTTCATCAATGCCCCATCCTGTCCCAAATATCAAACAGATGTCTATATCTTTTTTACATAGCTCATAAAGATTTTTGAAAGTTATAGATTTATAGTGTGTTTTAGCAGAAGTTCCAATTGTTATGGGTTGAGAACCACTTGTTTTTTCAATATCTTCGAAGACCTCAAAGAGGTCGCTTTTAATATTAATGAGTTCGAGGGCTTCTTTTCTGTTAGGATTATAAACCGAGCCATACCCTTTTTCCCAATGTTCCATAATGCGATGCGCAAATTCGTGTTGTGATAATGTTGGGGTAACAATATAAAATGTTTTTACTCCAAATGTCCTTGCGGAACGAGAAATGTCGTGAATATCAAAATTGGTTATGGATGTTGAAACAACATCCTTGTTTTTATCAAGGACAGGATAATGAATCAATGCAAGATGTATCTGAGCCATTAAAATTTTTTAATTGGAAAATTGAGGTTTGAAATTTTAAATTTGAAATTTCCAATTTTCAACTTCCAATATTAAATACCTCTATAATGAATATTTTATTATCTTGTCAAGTAACTCTGTGAAGGAAATGCCATAAGCTTCTGCACCTTGTGGATAAAGTGATGTTGGTGTCATTCCGGGAATTGTGTTCGTCTCTAAAAAGTATGGAATCCCTTTTTTAACAATCAAATCGGAACGGGACATACTCCCACATCCTAATACTTTATGGACAATTATTGAATATTTCTGAATTTTCTCAATCAGTTTCTCAGAAATTCTTGCAGGTGTAATTTCATCTGAAGCACCTGGAGTATATTTTGCGTAGTAGTCAAAATATTTACTCGACTTTGGCACAATCTCAGTAGGGGGAAAGGCAATACAGTCTCCTTCTTTGCTATCTTTTAAAACGCCACAGGTTACTTCAACGCCGTTTATAAACTCCTCAACCATTAATATAGGCGAATCGGAAAAGAGCTTATTCATAGATGCTTTAAACGACTTTTCATTTTTACAAATATCCATCCCGATACTGGAACCTTCAGCTGGAATTTTTACGACGAGGGAGGGTCCAAATTCTTCAACAATTTTTTTAACGATTTTAGCGCTACCGGTTTTCCAATCTCTTCTTTGAACAGCTAAAAATGAAGGAGTAGGTATCTTGTTCAATCTGTAAATTTGCTTTGTATAAATTTTGTCCATACATAGCGCACTCGAGAGAACATCGGAACCCGTATATTTTAAACCCAGATACTCAAGCATCCCCTGAATGGAACCATCTTCTCCGTTTACTCCATGCATAATGATGAAAACCACATCAGGTTTGTCTTTGAGAATATTTTCTAATCCCTGAGGAAAATTAATATCTGATAATTTTGCTTCATCTCTTGCCAACTTCTTTGAACAGGTGATAAAATTCGCTATTCTCCCCGCATTATATTTTAAATCGCAAAATTTTTCTCCGAGGACCCAGTCACCTGTTTTCGTTATATACACTGGCTTAACGAGATAATGTTTAAAATTGAGATGTTTAATGATGGTTTCTGCTGAAGAAACTGAGATTATATGCTCAGAGGAAACCCCACCATAAAGAACGCCCAGTTTAACTCTTGCATTCATAAAAATAATCCTTAGTGTAGCGGTTTGATTCCCCCCCTTCCTAACCCTCCCCCTCAAGGGGGGAGGGAAGGGTGGGGGTATAAATGCGACCGCTATGATCTTAAATTAATAACAGAATAGTAATCCTGATTGAGATATATCAAGATTTTTTAGTTTACAGAAAAGAAAATATTTTGACAGGCTTGCCTTCGACATCTTTAATCGGAGAATACACAAGATAATAAGGATTGACAGGATAATTTAAAAATCTATTTTTATATTATTAATATCTTGTTAATCCTGTCTAATAAAGGAGGAAAAACAATGGCATTAATTGATATCGCATATAAAAAGGCAAGGGAACTTGTTAAAGCAAACATTACTCCTTATGGAATGACGGCGTCTGTGAAACATTATGTTCAAGTCTGGGCGAGAGACTTGGGCATTTCTTCCCTCGGAGCGTTGATACTAAATAATAAAGAAATAGATGAAGGCGTGCGAGTGAGTTTATCGACACTTGCTAAGTATCAGTCTTCGCGTGGTGCCATTCCAAATTATGTTTCAGCACAAAAGAAGCCTGTTATTTCTTATGGTATTGCTGGTTGCAGTGCTATTGATGCGCCACTCTGGTTTATAATTAACTGTTATTACTATTTCAAAATGAGGAACGCTGATTTTATTAAGACACTCTCGACTAATATAGAAAGTGCAATGCGGTGGATTCTCTGTCAGGATTCCAATGAAGATTATCTGCTTGAGATTCCTGAAAATAGCGACTGGCGTGATTTATTCTTTTATCGTCATCACGTTCTCTATGATGAAATTCTTTTTTATGCCGCAGTAAGGGCGTATGATGAAATGGCTAAAGAACTTTCTTTGAAACCAATCAGGATTTCTAACAAGATAAAAGAGGCTATTAACACTTATATGTGGATAAATCACAAAAATTTTGAGAAGATTAAAAAGTGGGAATTTGAGCATAAGATTCACGGCGTTCAATATTATGAACGTTATGCCATAATCTTTGGCAACATTCAATTCTATCCATTTTATCTTCCCTATATAACAATGTCTGAATATGGTTGTGAATGTGATACGGTCGGGAATACGTTGGCAATTCTATTTGGTGTTTGCGATAATGAGGAAAAAAAGAAAAGCATTCTCGAATATATTGATAACTCGGGTTGTAATGAACCTTATCCATTAGCCGTGCTGGATTATCCTGTGATGCAGGGTGATAAGAGATGGCTCCCCTGGTTGGCAAAGACTCACCTCAATTTACCTTATCAGTATCATAACGGTGGAATCTGGTTATGGGTCGGAGGAGTATATGTATCAGCGTTAGTTAAATGCGGTATGACAGAAAAGGCGGGATTAGAATTAGAAAAGTTAGCAAAGGGTGGAAAATCCGGTAAGAATGAGGAGTGGGAATTTAACGAATGGCACCATAAAAAGACAGGGAAACCGATGGGCTCAGCCCATCAATTGTGGAGTGCCGCAATGTATTGCTATGCGTATAATGCGGTTAAAAATGGAAATGTAGACGTGTTTCAGAATTGGTAATAAGAAAAAGTAAACACAACGATTTAGTATTAGTAAAGCGCGATAATAAATTTTCAAGAAGTATTGTTCAATTATGTGTGAAGTACGGTAGCTTGCTACTGCTTTAGATGGCGAGACTTTGGTCTCGCAAAATTGTAGGGGACGCATATATGCGTCCCTTATAGCAGAAACAAGTAAGGACAGAACACTGTTCTGTCCCTACAAAATAAAGCGAAAGCAAGCTTTCGCACTCCAAAGCCTGTCCTTACAAAAACTTAATCTTCGATTTCTACTCTTAATTCATCAGAGATTCCTTTTATCTCTGGAACATACATTGCATATCCATTTGTCGGCATTGTGTGGAATTTTCCGGGAACTTCAGCTCTCACCTTGTAAGTTATCTTATGATTGCCTTGTTTCAAATTGGTGATAAAAAAGACGACTTTTTCATCTCGTAATTCCATATTGGAACATAATCCCCCCGCATACTGATGACCACTTCTTAATTCAACAGGCTCAAATCCAGCAGGCTTCATATCCTCAAAAACCAGATATTCATAATTATTTTTCGCCTCAACGTTTAACTCAACTTCAACAAGGTCATTGGATTTCAAAGCGTCGTTTTGATTAATCTGGACTTTATCATATTCTGTTTTCTTTTCCGCCGTGATTCTCGGTGTTAATTTGTAATACTTTCGTGTAACGAATATCTCATTTCCTGCACCCTTTATGTCTTCTTCGAGAGTGAAATATTTAAGATACGTAGAATAATACAACTTGCCTTGTCCCTTCTTAACAATCTCTATCTGAGCCTTTCCGGAAGGCACTCCATCGCCTTCGACAATTATTCTTCCATCAAAGTTGATAATATTCTCAGGTCTGACTGATAATTTCTTAAGTAGTCTTTGGTTGAGATAGACCTCAACATCGTAGTTAGAATCGAGTTCTTTGACCTGCCTTAGATAGTCATTCAGTGCAAAGATGGCAATAGCGGTATCCTTTGTAGATTTCCAGTGATTTCCTCTTCTATTATATACAAGCCATCTCATAATTTTATGTGTGATAGGATTCTCGGGATCAATTGCTATAAAGGCTTTGAGAGCCATTGCGGTGGCTTCAACTCTGTCGTTATACCAATACCACCAATAATTGGCTTTCCCTGACATAAAAGAAGCGGTATCATTTTCCTTATCAATTTCTGCATAGTCTTCTAAGTTTCTCAGCATAATTTCTGCGCGTTGTTTGTCGCCCATATTGCTCAAGGCAATTGCAAATAGTGCCCGTGAGTAATTATTCAATTCATCACGTTTCTCCCAGATATGATTAAGATACTTCTCATCCACATTCTTACTATACGAAAGGGCATAGAGCATAAAAGCAAGCGTGTTTAAATTTTCATCTTCTTCCTTTAAATTATTTTTCAGATATGCAATTCCGCGATTAAGGGCATTCTGGTCGATTGAATATCCGGATTGAGAAGCAATGGTTAATCCATAAATAACATAAGCGGTCATATAATTGTTTGCACCGCCATATTTCCACCATCCCCAACCACCATCTGAGAGTTGGAAGTCATACAATCGCTCAAGACCGGCTTTCATTATATCGGGAAGCTTCGCTTCGAGTTTATCATTCTTTAGTCCAAAATCCTTAAGCGTCTTTGCCACAATGGCACTCGGCATAAAGCGGCTCATCG
>Ga0315289_10016264_pt1 | contig 10274 bp, 9 predicted proteins | sample YL17G11_40_MG_FD_203452 | JGI IMG/M metagenome (GOLD analysis project Ga0315289, IMG submission 203452) | Sediment microbial communities from Yellowstone Lake, YNP, Wyoming, USA - YL17G11_40 | ecosystem: Environmental > Aquatic > Freshwater > Lake > Sediment | place: USA: Wyoming | collected...
ATTCTAAAAACAGCACAGAAGACATTGAGATTACTTGGAATCTTTTAAGCCATAGTTATAAAGTCAAGATGTGTCTTGCAGCAAAAACTAAGACAACAGTTCCTGATAAATTCAAGCAATGGTGGCATCAGAGATTAAGGTGGGATATAGGCGGAAATCAGACAATATGGAAATACAGGAGATTTATTTTAAAAGACTCAAAAAATATGCTTGGATTTTTTGTGATCCCTTTCTTCATAATGTCTTTATTTTTCGGTTTGCTAGGGGTTATAGTTTTTTCAGCGCTTTTTATCAGAAATCTAATTTATTATTTCATTGTTTCTTCCTATAAAGTTAATGCGAATATACCTCTTCTCTCCTTTTCTGAATTGCACATAACACCTACGGTTTTGAATTATCTAGGCTTAGTGCTTGTTGTATTAGGTTTTGTAATGATTTCAATGTGCATGAAATCAATGAATCATAAAAAAGAAAACATTTTTAACCTGATTTTTTATGGTTTATTCTACTTGATGGCATATCCTTTTGTATTGCTTCATTCATGCTATAAACTTGCGATAAGAGACATAAAATGGTAAAAGAAAACCCAAAAACTTTTTTGTGGTGGTCCCTCCTCTTAACAATAACCCTTTTTGGTTCAGGGATAATCCTAGGTATTTTCTTTGAATCTTCAAGAGAACAGGTTATATCGCAGAATTACAAAGAAACAGAAACTTTTTGGCAGGATGTAAGATTGCAGAGCTTTTTTTATCAGATAATGAACTCGGATGTTTGCGAGCAGGCAATTAAAGAAAATTTAAATTTTGCAGACAGAATTTACAAAGAAGGATTGCTTCTCCAGAAATATGAAGAAGGAAATGAAATTACTGGAACACTTCTGCTTGATAAAAAAAGATATGTTCTGTTAAAAACAGAATTCTGGCTAAATAGCATTATACTGAATAAAAAATGCGTTAACATGTCAATCCCAACAGTAGTTTACTTTTATTCCCAGTATCCAAAATCAATAAATAAAAAAGCAGAGCAGGCCGCAGTTTCTTCTGTTCTTTTTAATCTAAAAGAAAAATATGGAAACAATATTTTGCTTATACCTCTGGCTGAAGATTTAAACATAACAGTGATTGACATAATCAAAGACAAATACAATCTTACAGAATTTCCAGTAGTTTTAATAAATGAAAAAACAAAATTTTTAGGGGTTCCAAAGATAGAAGATCTCGAGGAAGCTGCCGGCTTAAAATATTGATTTTATAAAATGCCTGAAAACTGCAATATCTGCCAAGTTGAAGGAAAAAGATTGTTTGATTGCATCTCTGATTCCAAGTTTATGCAATTATGCGGCAAATGTGTAATACAAGAGCAGGCAACCCTCATAGAAAAGCCTACAGAGGAGCAGATAAGGAATGCAGACAATGCTTATTCTCTTTATCAAAGGCTTGCTAAAGAAGGCAGCTATAGTATACAAACGCCCGCAAAAAAAGAAAACCCTGTTTATTATAATTTAAGAAAAGAGCTTGAATGCGAAACTCCTGATTCAAGGCAGTTGAAATTGATTAAAAATTTTTCAGAAGTTTTGAAGCAAAAAATGTCTGAAAGGCAGATAACTTCTGAGGAACTTGCCCTGCAGATAGGAACTCATTTAGACATAATTAAAGAATCTGAAAAAGGTTTTTTGAAGGATATGGCTACTGCTAAGAAACTGGAGCAATTTTTTGGAATTTCTTTCCTTGAAGAAATAAAAATTCCATTATTTCTAAAAAAAAGGCCTGAAAAAGGAAATTTAAATCTTGGTAATGGTGTTGAGATAGACTTTAAGTCCAAGGACTTGACAGTTGCTGAGTTAAAAGCAAAAACAGACGAAGTAATAGAAAGAGAGCATAATTAGATTTAAAAAGCCAAAAGATTAAAGTTAAAAAATGATAAAAGTGATTAAATCTGAAAAAAATTTGCTGCATGTAGAGCTCGATAATTTGGCTCTTACAGAGCTTCTTAGAGAAGAATTATACGATGATGATTCTGTCGAAGCAGCAGTATGGCAGCGCGATCATCCAAGCAAAAATCCAATTCTTATTTTGCAGACAAAAGACAAGCCCGCAAAAAAAGTGCTTCTTGATGCAATTGCGAGAATAGAAAAATTAAATTCATCAATTCTTGACGAAGCAAAAAAAGCATTAAAATAAATTTATTGAATATTGGCTTCTTTATCACGAAAACTTTTCAGTTTTCGGGAACTAGAAAATCTTTTGATTTTCTTGATTTAGAATCATTTCAATATAAGGGGCTTCTTTATAAACTTTTTTTGCAGAGCAGTGCATTGCAGGAGCAAGTCGCTTTGTCATTTCTCTTCTATCTCCTTGTTTTGCTATCCACATTTTAAGGACTCTTGAAGGTCTTTTGTAGCTGACAAAGCCTTTGCTCTTTATTTTTTTTGCAGAGCATATGCCGGAACTCAGAAGCGCGTAAATATAAACTAAAAAACGCCAATGCTGCCTTCTTATTATTCTGCCTCGGAAAACATCTGCTTTGCTTAAAACTTCATATGCGTTTGCAAGCTCCTCTCCTTTGTATTCTTCCGGGATATTTTCATCAATCCACATGAAAATTTCGTCAATGTCAATGTTTGAAGAATCAAAAATATCAAGAATTTCAGATGGTTTTCCCTGAAATATTTCTCTAAGAATTTCAAAAATACTTTTTTCTCTTTCTCTTCCACCAATAAGATCAGGGCTTAATTCATTTATTTCCTTAGTTTCTTTGTATACTGCAATCAGACTTTCCAGGTCATTTATTGCAGCTCTTGCGTCTCCAAATGACTTTACAGCTATAATTTTCAGAAAATTCTGCTTTATTTTGAATCCTTCTTTTGCCGCAATGTCTGCAAGTATTTTTTCAATATGAAATTCATTAAGCTTTTGAGCTGGCAGAATCTCTGTTTTGCTTCTGATCTTGTCAAGTTTTCTTTGCCATGCGTCATTTGTTGTCAGAATTATTGGAAAATTGCTTTCAAGAAAAAGCTCGGTTAATGCGCTCCATCCGCCGCTGTCCTCATGTGAGTTAATTCCTTCAACCTCATCAACAAGAATAATCTTTCCCTTGCCCCAAAAACTTCTTTGCTGCGATGCCGCCTTCAAAACAGAATTTATTTTTTCCTTGTCTCTGAAATCGCTTGAATTAAGCTCTATTATTTCATTTCCTAGCTCTGATGCAATGGCATAGATAAGAGAAGTTTTTCCTATTCCAGAAGGGCCGTGCAAAAGAAGCGCTTTCTTTTTTTGTTTTCTGTAATTTATAATATAGAAAACAATTTTTCTTGCAACTTCTTCCTGTCCGATGACATCTCTTAATTTCTTCGGACTGTATTTTTTAGTGAGCATTTTCACTTACCTTTTTCCTGCGAGAACAAAAGATGCCAGCAAAGCTTCAAGCTGGATGAATTCATCACTTCCTTCTGTTATCCTGAATTCTATTTCTCCTGTTTTTTCTGTTAGAAAAACTTTTTTTTCGTCAGAGATGGTCATATTCCAGATTTGCTTTTGGATTTCTTTTATTACGTCCTGCCCTGAAAGCCCCTGGCTTAAAATTGCTTCCAGCAAAATATCTCGCGACTGCCTGAAGTTTCCTGAAATGGCTGTTTCAAGAACAAGTTTTATATCCTGGGGCTTTGCCATGGATGTGATTTTGTAAATTAAATCATTATTTATTTCATTGCTTACGCTTGCGCTTGCCTGCAGGATATTTATGGCTCTTCTGCAGTCTCCTCCGCTTAAAGAAAAAATTGTCTCTGTTGCTCTAGAATCAATTTTCAAGCCTTCTGCCCCGCAGATTTTTTCAACTATCTTTGAAATATCTTCTTTATTGAGGGGCTTGAATCTGAATATGGCACAGCGGCTTTGGATTGGATCAATAATTTTGCTGCTATAATTGCATGAAAGCACAAAACGGCATGTTTCTGTATACATTTCCATTGTTCTTCTTAATGCATGCTGTGCATCTCTTGTCAATGCGTCTGACTCGTCAAGAAAAATAATCTTGAAAGGAACCTCTGAAATTGCCTTTGTTCTTGCAAAACTCTTAACTTTCTGCCTTACAACATCAATTCCTCTTTCATCAGAAGCATTAAGCTCTAGAAGATTGTCATGCCATGCGCTTCCAAACAGTTTTTTTGCGATTATTACTGCCAAGGTGCTTTTGCCTATTCCTGCAGGCCCTGCAAAAAGTAGATGAGGCATGTTTCTGTTTCCGACAAATGCCTTTAGCCTCGCAACAATTTCAAACTGGCCAATAACATCTTCAAATTCCTTTGGCCTGTATTTTTCAGTCCAGATAGCTGTTTCATAATTTTCTTTAGCCATGCTTTTTTGAACTTTTGTTTTTTTATAAAGATTGTTGTACTCTTAGTAACATTTTAAAATTGTGATTTTTTAGTAGTTCAATGCCTCAGTAGCTCAGTTGGTAGAGCGCGTCCTTGGTAAGGCCTTCTTTAATAAAGAAGCCCTGGGAAGAAAACCAGAAAACAAACAGGACGAGGTCACGAGTTCAATCCTCGCCTGAGGCTTTTTTATTTATTGAAAAGAACTCAAGTCAATCTCAAATGCTGAGACAGGCATTTTCAAGCCCCAATTCTCTAGAATGGCGGGATGAATTTCTCCCAAGAAGCCGATTTCTTTGTTGTCTGCAAGAATTTTTCCGCCTCTTCCTTCTATCAGGCTTTCATTTTGGACCTTGATTACTTTTATGTCCTTGACATTAAGCTGTCTCAGCAGGAATTCTGCTGCCTGGCGTATTTCTGTAAAATTAGTTTTTGCATCGCTTATTGCAAAACAAATCCTCAGTCTGTCTTGGGCTTTTTTCCCTTCAATTTTTATGCATGTTCCTATTTCAAAAATTCTCTGGGGAAATTTGCTGTCTGTGTTTTTTGACAAAAATTCCATGACAGATGGAAGAAGTCTGTTTCTCAAGCATGAATAATTCTCTGAAGCAGGATTTGCAATCTCAACAACTTTTTCAGCAAGTGAAAGTCTCATGTTTTTCAGAAGTTTTTCTTTGCTTGTAAGAGTGAATGTGGCAATTTCCTGCGCTCTAAGTCCTGTTGCAAAATTTGCAACTTTTCTTGATAGCTTGTATTCATCAGAATTTTTTCCCTTTGTTGCAAGATTCAATGGCTGAATCTTGAATTTGTTATAGCCATAGTTTATTGCGATATCTTCAATTACATCTCTGGTGTCCATGATATCTCTTCTGTATGGCATGTATTTGCAGTTGAATGTTTTTTCAAAGACCACATCAAATCTTGCCATGCCTAAAAGTTTTAGAATTTCTTCTTTTTTTATTTCTTCTCCGATAATTGAATTTATTTCTTCTGTTGTGACTTCTATTCTTTTTTCAGAGAAGTTTGGAGTAACAATATTTGAAGGCCTTACAGTCACTTTTTCTATCTCTCCTCCTCTTTCAGCAAGAGCGCAGACAATAACATTCAGAACAGGCTCGATAAATCTCATGTCATAGCCTGTAACTTCTATGAAAACATTTTTTGTTTTTTCAGTCACTTTTCCAGTATGCTCGCTGTTGATTATTGGTGGCATGCTTAAAACATTGCCTGCAGAATCAATAAGCAAGGGGTATTCCTTGAATTCAGAGATTAAATGTGAGTACTCTCTGCCTTTTTCATGCCTTTGCAAAATCTGTCTTGGAGTCATTGGCTCCGAAAGTTCAAGAGGAATAAATTTTATTCCATCAGGAGTCACGGTCTTGTAAGAAATAGGCCAGACAATCTTGTCAAAATTATAAATTCCGAGAGCAGCCTCTTTTCTCTTCCTGCCGAAAAGCTCGCAAAGTTTTTCCTGAAGTTGTATGATTTGTTTTATTGCATTGTCATTGAGCTTTAAATTTTTTACAACTGCGCAGACTATCAGAGGCCTTATATTTTTCAATTTAATGTCCACATTTACAGAATATTTTCCATTTTCAGATATTTTATATTTTGGAATTCCTTTTTCCTTGCCGATTTTAGCTTTTATTTCTCTTGCAAGCCCTTCAGTGCTCCATAAATCAGGCCTGTTTACATCCGCAACTTCTATTTTTAGAACATCTTCTTCAGCAGATTCAATTTCTGCCTTGCAAAAGCTTAGCAATTCGCCAAGTTCTTCTGTACTAACTTTTTTTCCTATAAGTTCGCAAATATCTTTTTTAGAAATTTCAATTGTAGGCATTTTATGCGCTTCTCTCCCTTAGCCAGTCAAGGTCAAAACTGAACAAATCCCTTATGTCATGAATATTTAGTTTAAACATTGCGAGTCTGTCTATTCCAAGACCCCATGCAAGAACGCGAGTTTCATCTTCCTTTTTTCCCTTAGAACTTTTATTTTCAAGAAGAGGCTCTACAACTTCTTTCCTGAATATTCCAGCCCCTCCAATTTCTATCCATCCAAGTTTCTCATGTTTTATATCCATTTCAACGCTAGGTTCTGTAAATGGAAAGTAGCTGGGCCTGAATCTTACATCTTTCTCAGAAACTCCTGCTATCTCAACAGCAAATTCTTTCAAAATGTAAAGCAAATTTGCAAAATTAAGATTTTTTCCTAAAATAATCCCTTCAACCTGATTAAATTCTGTGAGATGCTTTGCATCAACAACGTCGGGCCTGTAGCATCTTGCAATTGAGAAATATTTTCCAGGAATATTAGGAGAGGATGCTAATGTTTTGGCGCTTATGGCTGTTCCTTGAGGCCTAGGAATGACTCTTTTCGCAAGCTCAAATTGCCATTTATAGTTCCATTTTTTTTCATGCTCACTTTTTACTGCATTTATTATTTTTTTATCCGGAAATTCAGTTTCTAGCTCGTTTTTTATATGATATGTTGCGCTCCAGTCCCTTGCTGCATGGAACTGCGGCTGAAAAAGCGCATCAAAATTCCAGAATTCATTGACTATGGTGGGCCCCTGCATTTCTTCAAAGCCCATACCCACAAGTTTTTCTCTTACTTCATCAAGAAACAGGTAATATGGCTGTCTTTTTCCGCCATATTCCTCTGGAATCCTGCTGCTTATGTCGTATTTCCTGAAGCTCTTTTTTCTCCATTCGCCGCTTTTGATGACTTCAGGAGTTATTTGCTCAATCATGCTCATTTTTTGGATTTTTCCAGAATTCATGAATATTTTCTTTCCTTTGTCTGTCAATTCTACATCAATGTAGCTAGATTCCTCTACTATTACAATATCTTTTCTCTTCTGCAATTCCTGCAGGGCAAGTTTTTGCTCAGGCATTAATTTGTCAAATTCGATTGGGATCTCGTCAAGAAGTTTTTCTTCAAGCGTTTTCTTGCTTATCTCTTCTTTTTTAGCTTCTAAATTTATTCTATCGGCAATTATGCTGATAAAAGCTTTTTTTTTCAGAACACCTAATGCAATGCTAAACTCATTTTCTAAAAGTTCGCTTCTTTTTTTTGCTTCATCTAATTGAAGATTCTTGAATTCACCTAATAGGTTTAAAAGTTTTCTTTCAGGAAGGCCATCTTTTTTATAGCGGATTCCATTTCCGCCAAGATCTACCTTCTTTTTTGTTTTAAATTTTAGAGTTACAATTCCTTTATTGCTCAGGAACTGCAGATTTCTTCTTACAGTGGTAATATCCTGCCCAGACTTCTTGGAAATTTCAGAATCATTCTTAAGATTGACCCAGGGCAAGACCTCTCGTTCTGAGGGGCTTAAGCTTAATGTAATCTCCTCAATTTCATTATCCATCCTTTCAAAAACCTCCCTTCTTTTAAAAACTTTTTTAAATCATCTTTTACTGCTTTAGTTCAAGGACTCGTAGCTCAGTCTGGTAGAGCACTGCACTCTTAAAGCTCTCTTTGTGAAAGAGACCTTGGAGAGAAAGAAGATATGCAGGTGTCGCGGGTTCGAATCCCGTCGAGTCCACTCTTTTAGAAGTCTAAATCTTCAGATCTTTGTATTTTTGATAATCTTCATGAGTGATTATTTTGATAGGCTTTGAAATTTTAACTGTTGAAATTTGCTTATGAAACTTGTTTATTAGAAGAAGAATTGAGTCTGTGAGCCAGTATTCTTTTGTTTTGCTTAAGGGAGTTATTTTGATTGCGTCAAAAATCTCTGGAACAAAATAATATATTCCAGCATTTATTAAATTGCTTGGCTCTTTGCCTTTTTCGGGCTTTTCAATAATATTTTTTAGATTTTCATGTTCATCGAGCATGGCAACTCCATAATTCCAAGGGTCTTCAACTTCTGAAACAGCCATTACAGAAGGTTTTTTGCCCAAAATTTTTCTAACATCTTCTGATTTAAGATAAATGTCCGCATTAGAAACTATAAATGGGCCATTTATATGCCCTGCAGCAACCTCAACAGCATTAGCAGTTCCTATAATTTCCTTTTGCTCAAGAATAATGATTTCTATTTCAATATTTTTGTTTGCATTTATTTTTTCTACTATGTCAAGAACATCATTTTTTTTGTGGCCTACAATAATGCAAATTTTTTTGCAGAATTCGCTTAAGACGTTAATGTTATGAGTTATTAAAGGAACATTGCCCACAGTTAAAGTTGTTTTCTGCCTGTCTCTTCCAAGTTCTCCAAGCCTTATTCCCTTGCCGGCTGCAAGAAGTACCGCCTCTACTTTTTTCATTTTGAAGATAAACTCAAATATTGTTTTTAAATCTTTTTTTATTGAATATTTTGAAAATTATGGCACAATTATGATTAGAACATTCCACAATTTCATAAAAATTGTCTTAAGCAAGAAGTTCTTGTATAGAATCTATGTGATCAGATATCTCTTGCCCCTTTTTTGTCAATTTTATCAGCTTGATTCTTCCCTTTTTCTCAAAAGTTACGAGACCAAGCCTTTCAAGTCCTTGCAAAATCTTTACAGCATGACTGTATGTACAGTCAACTTCTTTTGCAAGAATGCTTCCATACCTTGCCTTGACAGATTTTTTCAGTGCAACCAGCATTAATGCTGGTTTTTTTCTAAAAAATACGTCAAACGGATCTTTTCCCATTTTTTCCTTAGCTTATATATTCTTTAAACTATATTTTTAAGCATATAGTTTATTTATAAACCTTTCGTTTGAAAAGAAAATCTCTTCTTTTGCATTGAAAATTCCAGAAAACTTCAACTCAAAAGTTTTAAATATATTCTCAGGCATATCATCATATGATAGATGCGAAATTAATCAGAGAAAAACCAGAGATAGTCAAGGAAAGCCAAAAGAAAAGAGGTTTTCCTGTGGAAGATGTAATTAGATTTATTAAATTTGACAAAGAATGGCGTGAACTAAAGGAAGAAGTGGATAATCTGAGAAATAGAAGAAATAAACTTTCTGAAGAGATAAATCAGACAAAAAAACAGGGCAAAAACGCAGAAAAATTAATTAGGGAAGCTAGAGAAATACCAAGGCTTCTTGAAGATAAAGAAAAATTAATGAAGGAAAAAGAGGATTTTAGAAATTCATTGATAAGAGAAATTCCAAATATAATTGACAAAACCGTTCCTGTTGGGGATGCCTCAAAAAATAAGGTTTTGAAAGAATATAGAAAAAAACCTAAATTCAAGTTCAAGTTCAAGGATCATGCTGATTTGCTTGAATCATTAGATTTGCTGGACACAAAAAAAGCGGCTGAAACTACCGGTGCAAGATTTTATTTTCTTAAAGGAGATCTTGTAAGATTGAATTATGCTCTAATCAATTTTGCCTTGGATTTTATAGAAAAAAAAGGATTTACTTTGATTCAGCCTCCATTTATGCTGAAAAGGGATGTTTTGTCAGGAGCATTGCCTCTTGGAGCATTTGAAGAGACTATATACAAAATAGATGGTGAGGACCTGTATTTGATAGGCACATCAGAGCATGCTTTAAACTCATATTTAATGAATGAAATTCTTCCAGTGACAAAACTTCCAATAAGATTGTCTGGAATATCATCTTGTTTTAGAAAAGAGGCAGGAACGCATGGAAAAGACACTAAGGGAATTTTTAGAGTTCATCAATTTGAAAAAGTCGAGCAATTTATTTTTTGCAAGCCAGAAGATTCATGGAAAGAATTCGAATTTCTTTTAAAAAATACAACAGAGATTTTCAAGGCATTGGAGATACCATTTAGGACAGTAGTATTGGCTTCTGGAGATACAGGCAGGGTTCCAACAAAGACAATTGACCTAGAGGGATGGTTTCCTTCTCAAAACACATACAGAGAACTTGGTTCATGCTCGAATTGTCTTGATTATCAAGCAAGAAGATCAAATATAAAATATC
>Ga0315289_10016265_pt1 | contig 10274 bp, 9 predicted proteins | sample YL17G11_40_MG_FD_203452 | JGI IMG/M metagenome (GOLD analysis project Ga0315289, IMG submission 203452) | Sediment microbial communities from Yellowstone Lake, YNP, Wyoming, USA - YL17G11_40 | ecosystem: Environmental > Aquatic > Freshwater > Lake > Sediment | place: USA: Wyoming | collected...
CCGTCAACGGGCAGGACGAATTTTTTTCCGGTTTTTCTGTCCTGATAAAGAATTGACTCAACGAATTTATTTCCCTTGATTTCTTTGATATTGGCTGAGGTAATGATTTGGTCTTTTCCGGTTTTTCTGAGCATTTCTTGGTTCTCGACATCTGCTTTGATTTTTTCTTCGTATTCCAAAATAGAGACCATTTTGGCGATTTTACTTAAAAATATGGCTGCTTCAAAAGCCGAGTTCCCGCCGCCGATGACCGCCACCTTTTTATTCTCAAATAAAGGCCCGTCGCAAGTGGTGCAGTAGCTGACGCCCTTTCCTAAAAATTCTTTTTCTCCAGGAACTTCCAAGGGTCTCGGGTCAGCGCCCGAAGCGACGATAACCGCTTTTGATTCAAATTTATTTTTGCTTTTCGCGGTGACAATAAACCTCTTGCCCTCTTTTTTGACATTTTTAACCTCGTCTCTTTCAATGTCAATCTTTAATTCCCTCAATTGTTTTTCCATTCTCTGAATTAACTCCAATCCGGAAATTTCCTCAAAACCGGGATAATTTTCAATCCCGACTGCTTTTTTAGCCATTTGTCCGCCAAAATCCTTGGCAATCAAAAGAGTGTTCAATTTCTGCCTGGCCGCATAAATGCCGGCTGTCATTCCGGCCGGCCCCCCACCAATAATTATAAGGTCGTAAAGCATATTATTACATTTTAACAAATTATCCCGCCACCTAAAAGCTCTTGACCTCTATAGAATACCACTGATTGACCGGGGGTGATGGCTGGCTGAGGGTTATCAAAAAGTATCTTGTATTTTGTGTCTTGTATCTTGTATATGGTCGCGGAAACAGGCTTGTGGCGGTAGCGGATTTTGGCTTTTATTTTTAGAGGAAGTTTCGGGGACTTGCCCAAAACCCAATTAACATTTTTGACCATCAGCTCTTTTTTATACAAATCCTTTCTGGTTTTCGTTACGATTAAAAGATTTTTTTTGAAATCTTTGTCTAAAACGTAATATGGGCCGCCTGCTAATCCTATCCCCTTTCTCTGGCCAATGGTATAAAACCATAACCCCTGATGCCTACTCAGAATCCTACCTTTCTTGTCTACAATATTTCCTACTTTCTCTTTAAGGTATTTTTTAAGAAAATCATTGATAGTTATTTGGACAAAACAAATTTCCATTGATTCGGGTACTTCAAAAGCCGGCAATTTAAATTTCTTGGCCAATTTTCTAACTTGGACTTTATTAAAATCCCCGACCGGAAATAAAACATGCTTTAATTGTTTCTGGTTCAACTGCCACAGAAAATACGACTGATCCTTGTTTTTGTCTCTTCCCTTCAATAATCTATATTCTATTTTTTGCTTTCTATTTTCTATTTTTTTGATTTTCGCGTAGTGCCCTGTTGCCACGAAATCGGCATTCAATCTTAGGGCTTTTTCCAGCAGCAAACCGAATTTAATTTCCTTATTGCAAACCACGCAGGGATTAGGGGTTCTGCCCGCCCTATACTCTTTCAAAAAACAATCAACGATTTTCTTTTTAAATTCTTTTTCAAAATTGAAAACGTAAAAAGGAATTTTCAGAATTTTCGCCACTTTTCTGGCTCTTTTTTCCGCCTCTAACGAACAACACCTGTTGAAACCTGCTAACTCGCCCTTTTTGGATTCTGACCAAAACTTCATAAAAACTCCTATTACGTCGACGCCAGCCCGTTTTAATAGGGCTGCGGCCACAGAACTATCCACTCCCCCGGACATGGCGACCACAACTTTTTTATTTCTTTCTTCTTTTCTCATGATTCTCAATCGCTGCTCTCAATCCCTGTTGGGCCAAAAAAGAACAATGAATTTTAATTTCGGGCAGATAACCCAATTCGTCAACCACGTCTTTATAGCCGACTTTTAGGGCTTCTTTTAAGGTTTTGCCTTTAACCAAGTCGCAAATCATATCAGAGGTGGCAATGGCCGCGGCGCAACCCAGCGTATGGAACTTAATATCTTTAATAATTTCCTTCTTGCCTTTTTTATCCACTTTTATATATAGCTTCATTAAATCTCCGCAGCGCGGATTGCCGACCTTTCCGATTCCATCGGCATTTTTTATCTCTCCGAAGTTTTTTGGGTTAGTAAAACGCTCTATTACTTTTTTTGAATAATATGGTTTTTGCATAATATTTTTAAAGACGAAGCAATAAAGTTTTCACGGTAAATTTCGCAGGCCCGCCAGCATGGTGCCGCCGCAGGCGGCTGGCGGGACGAGAATTTAGATAGCGCCGAGTCGCTGGACGAGGCGACTATCGGTACCTGAAAACTTTGGTTGCCGAGTCTTATTTGAAATCCATTCTAATTAGTTAATAACCAGAAATTTTTCTTAATTTTTTAATTATTTCCGGTAAGACCTTTAAAAGATAATTAATATCGCTTTCTTTTGTCCATCTGCCCAAACTCAACCTCAAAGAACCGTGGGCTTGCTGGGGCTTCAAACCAATGGCCGTTAAAACGTGGCTGGGTTCCAATTTTGCCGAAGAGCAGGCAGAACCGGTAGAAGCGGCGATTCCCATTAAATCAAGTTGAATCACGACTGACTCCCCTTCTACAAATTCAAACCAAAAATTGGCGTTGTTGGCTAATCTTTTTTGAGGATGGCCGTTCAAACGTGAGGCGGGAATTTTATTTAGAACCCCTTTTATCAATTTATCTCTTAGTTTTGTCAATCGTCGGTTCTCTTTTTTCATTTCTCTTTTGGCGATTTTTACGGCTTTTGCAAAACCAACAATAGCCGGTACGTTCACAGTTGAAGACCGCAGCCCGTTTTCTTGGCCGCCGCCGTGTAAAATTGGTTCAATTTTTGTTCCTTCCCTGACAAAAAGCAAAGCCGCGCCTTTTGGCCCGTATATTTTATGAGAGCTGGCCGTCAGCAAATCTATGTTCGTTTTATTGACGTCAATCGGAATTTTCCCAAAACTCTGGCTGGCATCGGTATGAAAATAAACTTTTCTTTCTCTACAGATTTTTCCGATTTCCGCAATCGGCTGGATTGTGCCGATTTCATTTGAAGCGTGAATTACAGAAACCAAAATCGTGTCTTTTTTAATCGCTTTTCTGACATCTTCGGGATTAACCTGCCCGTATTTATCAACCCTCAATCTGGTTATTGCAAATCCCTGTTTTTCCAGCCATTTGGCGCTTTCCATCACGCAGGGGTGCTCAATGCTAGAAATAATAATGTGGCCGCCTCTGCCAATGCTCCGGCGAGACAAAGCAATTCCTTTCAAAGCCAAGTTGTTGCTTTCAGTGGCTGAACCTGTAAAAATTATTTCATTTGATTTAGCTCCGATTAAATCAGCAACAATTTCTCTGCCTTCTTCCAAAGCCGCTTTTGCTTCCTGTCCTAAATCATATAGAGACATCGTGTTGCCGAATTTTTCCGAAAAATAAGGCAGCATCGTTTTCAAAACTCTCGGGTCAACCGGCGCGGTGGCTGCGTAGTCAAAATAGATTTTTATTTTTTTTTGCATATTTTTAATCATGGGGGACATTTGGCGCAGATAGATTTAAATAAAGTAGTGCTTAAATAACGTTCTCCTCTGTCGGGAAGAATAACAACAATTAACCCGGATTTGATTTTCTTTGCAATTTTTAAAGCTCCTGCCATCGCTGCTCCGCTCGACATCCCAACAAATAAACCTTCTTTTTTGGCAAGAAGCCGCGTTGTCTCAAAAGCTTCCTCATCGCCAATAATATTTTTTCCATCGAGCACTTCCGGGTGATAGATTCTTGGAACAATAGATTCTTCCATGTTTTTCAGACCTTGAATCTTATGCCCTTTTGGGGGTTCTATTCCAACGATTTTAATTTTTGAGTTTTTCTCTTTTAAATATCGGCCAACGCCCATCAGAGTTCCTCCCGTGCCCATGCCGGCGACAAAATGGGTTATTTTTCCTTCAGTGTCGACCCAAATCTCAGGTCCTGTAGTTTTATAATGGGCAAGAGTATTATTTTCATTATCAAATTGATTTGGAAAAAAGTACTTTTCAGGATTTTCATTAAAAATTCGATGTGCCATTTTAATGGCGCCGTCAGTACCTTCTTTTGCCGGGGTAAGCAGAACTTCACCGCCAAATGCCTCAATGAGGCGACACCTTTCTGAGCTGACGCATTCCGGCATTACCAGTTTTACTTTATATCCTTTTGTTGAACCTATCATTGCTAAAGAAATCCCCATATTTCCTGATGTTGGCTCAATTATTATTTTTTCTTTTGTAAGTCGGCCTGATTCTTCTGCTTTTTTTATCATATAATAAGCGGGGCGATCTTTTACTGAACCTCCCGGATTCAAACCTTCCAATTTTCCAAAAATTGTTATTTTGGGATTTTTATTTAGATTATTAATCTTAACAAGAGGAGTATTACCAATAACTTCTAATACGCTAAGTTTTTGATTTTTCATAATTTTGAACATCAGCGAAAAAATATACCGATACGGTTGCTATAATTTTAAGTTCTAAAGGGTATTTTAAAAAGAGAGCAATTCCGGCAAGGATATTTAATGTTTAAAAAATAATAAATCTCCCGGCCGGATTTCTTGCTGAAAACCATGCCGATTTTCTTCAAGACCTTTAAGTGATGGGAAATCGTCGGCTGCGTCAAAGAAAAATTCCGCCCGATTTCTCTGACGTTGTTGGGTTTTTTTCTCAAATATCGGATTATCCGCATTCTTGTGTTCTCTCCAATTAAATTGAAACATTCGGGACAAATTTTTTTCATTAGCGTTAAATAAAAAACATATAGATGTATATCTATATATTTTAGACGAAACAAAATGCTTGTCAAGCCCCGTAGTAGAATTTTGACAAAGTTTTCTAAAAGAAAACTTATTATCGCGAAGCGAGTCAAAATTTCACTACGGGGCAAGTGGTTATTTCACAAATAAACCGCAGAGGCAACGGCCGTCTTTTTTAATTTCTTCCAGGTGGAAAATACATGGACAGATGATTTTTATATCTTCTTCAAGATTGCCCGTAATCCTCCGACAGGGACAATATTGAAAACCATGCTTTTTCTCATTTTCCAGCAATCCCCTGACTATCCTTTCCACTAATTTTGCATCAGGATTTAACGAAAAGCCATTTTGTTCGGCGTATTCTTTAGATTTTTTGATTAAGGTTTCAGTTTCCATTTTCTTTGAGTTGTTTTTCAAGCCATTCTCTTATTTCCACTTCCGGCTTCAAGCCGGCGAATTCACTGACTGGTTCTCCTTTCTTAAATAAAATCACGGTCGGAATAGGGTTAATGCCGTATTTTTGGCTTGCCTTGGGAGATGAGTCAACGTTAATCTTGGCGAAAATGAGTTCTTCCTTGAATTCGCTTTCCAATTTATCCAAAATCGGGCTCAAAACCGAACAGGGCGGACACCAAACAGCGAAAAAATCAACCAAAATTGGTTTTTCAGCCGTCTGAATTTCTTTTTCAAAATTTTCGTCAGTGAGAATAAGCATCGTAAAAAATATTTACAAAGGAATGTCCTCTGTCAATTTGCAGAGGTCGGACCTCTGCTAACTTGTTTTAGTCTTCGATGGCGCTGACCGGGCAGCCGCTTTTGGCCTCCAGGACGCACTTTTCGTTCGCCTTCAAATCAGCGTCTTTTATCATCTGGGACTTACCATTCTCCCCTATTTCAAAAACGTCCGGGCAAAGAGTGACGCAAAGGCCGCAACCGATGCATTTTTCTTTATTGATTTTCATATTATTCTGAAATTGTTTTAATTTTTGTTATTTTGGCGATTTCCGAATTCATCGCCCTTAAATGACCTTTGTTTAATTTGTGAATATCGTCTTCTCCGCAAGCGCCAGCAATCATTTTTATTTCTTCGGTAGAATTCTTGATGAAATTAGCGATATTCTGACTGGCAGTTTCAATGTTTAATTTCTTTCTTAACTCTGGCTCTTGAGTGGCAATGCCAATGGGACACTTCCCAAGATAACATAATTTGCAGGAGAGGCAACCCATCGCGATTAATAATGCGGTGCCGCAAAAAACCGCGTCCGCTCCCAAGGCCAGGGCTTTGGCAAAGTCGCTGCCTTTATTCAAACCGCCGCCAATCCATAATTCCTGCTCCGCTCCCAATTTATCTAAAATTTCTCTGGCTCTCACCGCAGCCGCCATTGTCGGAATTCCAACCTCGTCCAATACCGCTTCGGGAGCGGCGCCTGTTCCTCCCTCCAGTCCGTCAATCGCAATAACATCAGGGTTTGCCATGACCGCTAATTTCACGTCATTTTCCACGTCGCCGGCCGCCAGTTTTAAAATAATCGGCGCTCCCCCGGTCAGATTTCTCAACCAGTCAATTTTCTTTTTCAAATCTTCAACGTTTTCAATGTCGGAATGGTAAGGAGGAGAATGAACGTCTTTCCCTTTTTCCACGTTTCTGATTCTGGCAATTTCCTCGGTTATTTTTTCTTTAGGCAGAAGACCTCCCATTCCGGGTTTCGCTCCCTGGCCGATTTTTATTTCTATGGCGTCGGCTTTTTTTAATATTTCTTCGGAAATGCCGAATCTCCCGGTTGAATATTGAACGATAAGATGGTTTGCGAACTCCCTTTCCTCGGGCAGCATTCCTCCCTCTCCTGTATTATCCATTGTGCCGGCCAGGGCTGACGCCTTGGACAAGGCGATTTTTGCTTCCCTGCCCAACGCCCCGAAACTCATTGCCCCGATAACAACCGGGACATCAAGTTCAATCGGTTTTTTGCTCATCTTCCCGATCATTGTTTTGGAACTGATTTTTTCCCGATAATAATCCACTGGCCTCTTTGATAGTTGGGCCGGTACAAAAACCAAATCATCAAAACTGACCTTCCCCAGCTTCTTGCTTCTGCCGCCGGAAACCGGCACCCCCTTTGTCCTTTTTTGAATTTCTCCAATCACCCGAGCATTAGCGACGGCGAAGAGAACTCCGTTCTCTTCTTCACCTTCACTTCGCTCGGTGGGTAAAGATGAATCTTTAGATTCATCGCCTAAGTTTTCACTCATTGATATATAATCTAAATAAAATCATAATAATAATTCCAGCCAAAAATGTCAAAAAATTTACCGCTGACTTTCCTTCCTGTTTGATTTGAGGAATCAAGTCAGAAGCGGCAATGTAAATAAAACTGCCGGCCGTGAACGGCAAAAGGAACAAAATTCCTCCTCCGATTTTTTCCAAGAGAAAGAAACCTAATAGTCCGCCCAAAATTGCGGCCAGAGCCGAAATAAAGTTTAAAAACAGGGCTCTGGATTTTTTGAAACCGCCGTAGATTAAGATGCCGAAATTTCCAATTTCTTTGGGAATCTCGTGAAAAATAATGGCTAAGCTGGTTGCTAACCCTATTGGAAAACCGGCTAAAAAAGAGCCGGCAATCACCACGCCGTCAATAAAATTGTGAAGTCCGTCAGAAATTAAAATTAAATAAGAAAATGAGGCGATTTCCGGGTGCCGGGTGGCGTGATGGTGATGCCAGCCGATGAATTGCTCTAAAACAAAAAAAGTGGAAAAGCCGCAGATCAAATACAAAAAGATTTTAAAAACAGCGCTTTCTCCGATTCCCGCCTCATTCAGCGCTTCCGGAACTAAATGCAAAAACGCGCTGCCGATTAAAGCCCCGGCTGAAAAAGCGACCAGAGAAGGTAGGATTTTACTCAATATCCTTTCTTTCAAAAACAAAGTCAGGGCGCCGATGAAAGAGATGGCGCTGATAAAAAAAGTGGATAGAATTATCCAAAAAAAAGCCGTCATGAAAATAGTGTTTCTATTCTACCGCGTCCGTCCGAAGCCCGCAAGGGCAAAGGAGGAACAAAAAATCGCTTAATAGGCGATTTTTTGGTTTTTGTCTATTCGTCTACTCGCTGGTAACGCCGTCAAACTCCGCTTCGTTTGTTTCGGCTTCTTCTTTAGTGGCGCGCGAAATTCCGTCTTTATGATGGGCCGGCGAATAAATGGTATACAGTTTTAACTCTTCTGAGCCAGAAATGTTGATTACGTTGTGCTGGCTGCCTGCCGGGACGACCACGGCCGTACCATCTTTTACCTCGTGCTCATTGCCGTCAATAATGCACTTGCCCTGGCCTTTTTCAAAACGAAAAAATTGGTCGTTGTCTAAATGAACTTCCATACCGATTTCTTCGTTGGGCCGAAGAACCATTAGCACCAACTGGCTGTGTTTTGAAGTATAGAGAACCTTGCGAAAATTTTTGTTTTCCAGTGTCTCTTTTTCAATGTTTATTACGAAACCTTTCATAATTTGTAAGATTTTAATTATTTTGACTCGGCCGTTTGTTATTCTACCAAAAAGTTAAAGTCTTGGCAATTTTTAATTATTCTTGAATCTACTTTTGGGATTAAATAAAGTTTTAACTATTTCGGTCCAAAGAATAGTAATCAAACTTACCCCTAAAACCAACAGCCAGTAAAAAGGTTTTAGGGGCTGGGTATCCAGAATCCGGTTCAAGGCAGGGGAATAAACAGCGGCGAAGGTGAGTAAAAATCCGTAGGCCACGGCCAAAAACAGAAACTTATTTTGAAAAAAGTTTTCGGCTCTGAAGACGGATTTTTTTAAATTTTTGAAAGAAAAAATGTAAATTAAATCCACGGCCGCCACAGTAGCAAAAGTAATGGTTCTGGCAAGAACAAGGTCGTTATTTTTTTTCAGAATATACCAAAAGAAAAATAAACACAGAAGACCGACGGTTAAACTGATAATAAAGATTAAAAATTTCATTGAAAACGGCAGGATGCTTTCTTTTTGGAGATTTTCCGGCCTTTCTTTCATAATATCTTTCTCTTTCGGTTCAAAGCCCAAAACAATGTCGGGCGGCCCGTCGCAGATAAGGTGAATCCATAAAATCTGGGCGATTGTCAAAGGGTAAGGTAATTTCAAAATAAGGGAGCCGAGGATTAAAAAAATCTCAACAAAGGAATTGGAAAGAACGTAAGCCACGACTTTTTTTATGTTGGAAAAAATCAGCCGGCCCTCTTCCACCGCTACCACAATTGTTCTGAAATTGCTGTCCAGTAAGATTAAGTCGCCTGCTTCTTTGGCAACATCAGAAGCTGACCCGACAGCCACTCCAATATCGGCTTTTTTCAAAGCCGGGGCGTCATTGACCCCATCGCCGGTCATCGCCACGATTTCCCCTTTTTCCTGAAGCACTTTGACTATTTTTTGTTTCTGGTGAGGCGTCACCCTGGTAAATAAAGAAACGTCATCTATTTTTTCTTTCAGTTCTTCTTCTGAAATAATTTCCAGTTCCCGGCCTTCCAAAATGTTTTTTGGCTCCAATTTGAAACCGAGGTTAGCGGCTACTCTCTCGGCTGTTTTTCTGTAGTCGCCAGTGACTATCCTTACCTTGATGCCTGCTTCCATGGCCGTTAAAATTGCTTCTTTTGCTTCTTCCCTGATTGGGTCTTCAATGCCGACTAAGCCCAGCCAGAAAAATCCTTTTTTTTCTTTCATTTCTCCTTTCTCTTTGAAAGCAATTCCCAAAACCTTTAATCCCTGGTCTGCCCAATTCTCTATTTTGGTTAAAATGTCATTTTCCTCCACATTTGAAACGTCGCAAAACGATAAAATAATTTCCGGCGCGCCCAATATAAAGGCGCTTTCTTTTCCTTCGATTTCGTTTACGGTCAAAGTGTATTTTTTTTCGCTGTCAAAGGGCTCTTCATAAACTCTTTTTGCCGAGTTAAAAACCTCCTGAAGATTAAAGTTTTCTTCTTTTTTCAAATAATCCCAAATTGCCACCTCTAAATTTGTTCTTTGGTCATTAGTCAAAGTTAAAGCAGTTAATGATCTGTTTCTGTCCGAAAAATCAGTCCTGGTTATTTCCATTACTCCTTGGGTTAAGGTGCCGGTTTTATCCACGCAAATCACGGATGTGGAACCTAATGTTTCAATTGAAATCAACTTTTTAACCAGGCCTTTCTTTTTCAAAATTCTTCTCATTCCCAAGGTTAAAATAACGGTGATGGCCACTGGCAATCCTTCGGGTATGGCGGCTACCGCCAGAATAATGGAAAATCTGAATGTTTCCAGAATGTTTTTCTGGTAAAACAGCCCAATCACAAAAATAAACAAGCAAACTATTAAAACAATCCAGGCAAGGTTTTTGGAGAGGTCTTCTAGTTTTGATTGAAGCGGTGTTTTTTCTTTTTTTATTTCAGCCAAACTTTGTCCGATTTTTCCGATGGCTGTTTCTGAGCCGGTTTTTTCCACTTTCATTATTCCCCGGCCGGAAATT
>Ga0315289_10016266_pt1 | contig 10274 bp, 8 predicted proteins | sample YL17G11_40_MG_FD_203452 | JGI IMG/M metagenome (GOLD analysis project Ga0315289, IMG submission 203452) | Sediment microbial communities from Yellowstone Lake, YNP, Wyoming, USA - YL17G11_40 | ecosystem: Environmental > Aquatic > Freshwater > Lake > Sediment | place: USA: Wyoming | collected...
GATGTCGCCATGTGGAAAGACTACGATCCGAACGCAATTGACCGGGAACTGGAGTTTGCGTCCCGGCTCAGGATCAACTCTGTACGAGTCTTTCTCCAGTATCTCGTCTATGAGCTCGACCGAGAGAAGTTCTTGCGCAACTACGAGGATTTCCTGACGCGGTGCGCCGCGCACGGAATCCGTCCTATGATCGTTTTGTTCGACGGCTGCTTTGGTGCCGATCCGACTCCGGACGCGACCATATGGGTAGCGAATCCCGGACCCAAACGTATGGTGAAGGAGTACTGGACGAAGCTCGAGAAATACCTTGACGACGTTGTTGGTCGGTACGTCGGCGATCCGCGAATACTGTTCTGGGACGTCATGAACGAGCCGAGCTCGTTAGGCGTACATGAGGTTCTTGGAAACAATCCCAAGTACGCCTGGGACTTTGCTCGCGCGTTCTGCGATTACGTCAACAAGATTGACAAAACCCACCCGACTACTGTTGGGGTCGGACATCATTCCCACATACCCGATGTGTGGGACCATGTTGACGTAGTCACCTATCACAATTACCAACCGTTCGAGAAGGCGTTCGATATCGAAATAGCGGCTGCTCGGAACTTCTCGCGCGATAAAGCCGTCCTCATTACAGAAACGGTGCCGAACAGCATGGGACAGGACCCCGAAATGACGTTCCGAGTGCTCAGAAAGCACAATATCGGATGGTATTTCTGGTCGCTGGTCATCGGGAAACTGAGCCTCACTGCAGACGCGGTGTACACGACCGACGGCATAACGCCGTGGCCTGACTATGTTGCGTCTATCCTCGGCTTCACCGTACCTCGGCAGGTCATGCCAAAACGGTTGGACCGGTTTCGCATCGCGGAGATATGTGACGAGGTCACCAAGGTACCCACAACCAGTGAAACGTATGACGAGCGACGCAAAGCCATGATGGAGTTCGGTCGCAGTCTCGGCTGGGCTAATGTCGGCCTGGAAGGGCTCAAAGACGTCATCCAGCGCGAGGGCAAGAGTCAGGAACTCTTGAAAGAGGGGAAAAAGGAAGAAGCGTACAAGCTGTTCGACGAGAATGTCAAAGCGCTCGGTCAAATCGCCCGGGAGAATGGGTTCTTTGACGAGCTTAAAATTGACGAAGTCACAAGGAAGTTGCTCGGGAAATAATGGGCACGTTCGTCGCAGTCTAGTTCAGGTCAGAAGGATACGGCATTTCACGAAGGGTATAGACGGTGAAACATGTTGCGACTGCTCTGCTGGTAATCTTAGCGCTCACGAGCACGAACGGTATAGGACAGGAGAAACAAACCATGACGAAAAAGGATGACTTTAGTTGGGTTCGCGGGTCAAACTTTATCCCATCGTACGCCGCCACGGACGTGGAGATTTGGAACAAGTTCGATCCGGCGGTAGTTGACCGGGAACTGGGTTACGCCGAACGGTTGGGATTGAACAGCATCCGGATGTTTTTGCAGTACCACGTCTATGAGTTGTACCCCGAGAAGTTCCTGAAAAACGTATCGAAATTCGTTGACCTATGCCAGAACCATGGGATGAGACCGATGTTGATACTGTTCGACTCGTGTTTTGGCGTATCGCCAAGTATCACGAGCGGCGAGTTCTGGGTCGCAAACCCGGGACCTGACAGGACCAACCCGGAGTTCTATCCTGCCGGAGAGAAGTACGTGAAAGACCTCGTAACGCTGTTCAAGAACGACCCGCGAATACTGTTCTGGGATGTCATGAACGAACCCACGGCAACTCCGCTTGCGTTTACTGACGAAGGCAAACGGCAAATCCGGAAGTTTGTGTGTCATTTCTGTGATTACCTCCGCACGATTGACGGCACACACCCGATCACTGTCGGCGTAGCTGGCTGGGATAACAGCGACATCATTGACTCTGTGGACGTGGTCTCGCTCCACAGCTATAACAAAACGGCTGATGGCTTCCGCGAAGACATCCACAAAGCGCGTGAGCAGGCGCTGAAAGCTAAAAAGCCTCTCATAATCAGCGAATGCTGTGCTCCCGGCTGGGGCAACCAGTATGAAATGGTTATGCCCATTCTTCGCGAAGAGAAGATCGGGTTCTACATCTGGGAAGTCACGATCGGGAGAACTCAGTTCCGCACGATCTCCGGTCTTTTCTATCCTGATGGAACCGTGAGACGGTTGAGCCAGATCGAAGCGGTGCTGGGTAAGCCGGCAACCGGATTCGTTGAGAAACCGGATTCGGAAGGCATACCGATAACTGCAGGATTACATCCAAACGAACTCGCCGGACCGGCGTTCAAACGGATGACCGGGTCGCCAACCGACGACGGGAACTTCAGCGAACGATATACAGCGCTCGAACTGTTCTCCCGCCATCACAAGACGCTGGGAGATAAGTCCGACCAGGTGTCACAAGAGCTCGACGTCGTCGCCACCCTGCGCAAAGAGGGAAAGCGCAAAGAAGCATTCCGCAAGGTGGACGAGCTGATCAAGTTCTCGGAACAAGTCATCCTCGGACCTCGCGATAAGGAGTAACTGAGAAAGCATCGCGCGGTGTCCTTCGTCAGGTAGGACGGGCGCTTCGCCTGCCACGCGTGATCCGGCTAGTACTTAGTTGCGCGATTCCACGTAACATGCTCGAGACTCGAACCTCTTCGTTTACCTCCTCATTGCGAGCGACAGCGAAGCAATCTCGGTCGGTCGAAGTCGTTGCGGGTCATAAGATTGCCGCGTCGCTCCGCTCCTCGCAATGACGGGGCCTCTTTGCGTGCGTTCGTCCGAACACTCGCTCCTCAAACAATGCCCCTCGCTTCCTCCAAAGAAGCTCCGTCATCCCCAGTTCTCCTTTGCGGTGGCGGACAAGAATGTGCGCGCGAGCCGGTTCTTGGAGGGACACGCGCCGTCGTGCCCGAACAGTGATGCGCGCAACCTACCATGCGGACGTGACAGAGCACGTCCCGTCCGAACGAAAAAGTTCTTGACAAAAAAAGAAGGTTATGTCATACTAAAATGAGTGAGCACTCACTCAAATGGACCGGGTGAAGCGTGCTCGCAACGAGAGAGACAGTTCGTCGGGAAACTGATCATGAAAACCTCCGGTACCACGCGCGCATCGAAAAAAGGAGCGACCCGCGACGCGATACTGCGTGCGGCACTCCATCTCATCGTGACGCGCGGCTATCACAGGACAAGTACAAGTCAGATAGCGCGCGGTGCAGGTGTGGCGGAAGGAACGCTCTATGTCCACTTCAAGAGCAAAGAGGATCTTGGCATCGAGATCTACAAGCTCTGCTCGGCGAGCATGTCTGCTGGCATGATTGAAGCTCTCAAGAAACCAGTTTCAACTGCAGAGCGTATCCGCATTGCGGTCGCCCGCGCGTTTGACTGGTGCGAGAGCCGTCCCGAGGAAGCTGCATATCTGTTCCTCTTGAGGCACTCGGAGATTTTCTCGAGACGCCTGACGCACCTCGACGTGCCCACGAACCCGGTACGTTTGCTGCACAAGATAATCCTGCAAGGACAAGAGGCGGGCGAGATCGAGCATGAGGAACTCGCTTTGCTCGAGAAGGTTGTGGGCATACCGTTCGTCTTTATCCGGGAGCGGCTCGAGGACGGAGCCACGGGAGACCTCAGAGACAAGGTTGATATTGTCACAAAAATGTGTTGTGGCGCGCTGGGAATATCACAACAAACCATTCAGCCTGTTCGGAGAATGGACAGGTCTGTGCGCGGCGAACTGGCACAGATACAAGGAGGTGATGGAGTAGCGCAACACCAGCGTTTGTGAGGCTAGAAACGCAGAGGAGTTGGGGAGATTGTCGAACTAACGGAGGTAAATGACATGGATAGGAAAAAAGGGTTTACACTCATTGAGCTGCTGGTGGTCATCGCCATCATCGGCATACTTGCAGCGATTCTCTTGCCAGCGTTAGCGCGAGCACGAGAGGCTGCGCGTCGCGCATCGTGCGCGAACAATCTGAAACAGTTCGGCCTCGTGTACAAGATGTACGCGAACGAGTGGAACGGGAGTTTTCCCCCCGCCATAGCGATGATGCAGGCGCCGTCAGGGTTGGCAGTCTATCCTGAGTATCTCACCGACCTGAAAATCGGGCTCTGCCCATCCGACCCAGTCGCAGCGGCTGCAGCCATAGCGGCGGGTCGGTATCCGAGTGGCGACATCATGAAATATGTTGACGACGCACGGCAGCGCGGCGACAAGGTCTCGCTCGAGTACCTTGTTTCCGCCGCGCTAGGTCGCTCGTACTACTACACCGGATGGGTCGCCACGACGGCAGCGGAACTCATTGGCATGTGCTGGGGACGCGAGGTGGTACTCGTTTCGACGTGCAATTGGCCGCCAAATGGGGGCGGATGCAACGTCCATGCCCTCGATTTCAGCGGCACGTTCCCGTGTGGATGTAACTACTCGACGGACATTAGCATGAACGCGGAAGCGGTGGCGGGCATGCTCGCTCAAGGCGGTACGTGCACGACTGGCGCCACGAACGTGGGATGTACGGTGTACAAGTTGCGCGAGGGTATCGAGCGGTTCTTCATCACGGACATTAACAACCCCACAGGTAGCGCGAAAGCGCAGTCCGACATACCGGTGCAGTGGGACCTGTATGCGCCCATGGGCGTTGACATCGGTCGCCAGTACTATGTCGCGAACGCCGGCGCGTTTAACCACGCGCCGGGCGGCTCGAACGTGCTCTACATGGATGGTCACGTCGAGTTCGTGAGATATCCGGTTAAGTGGCCGCTGAGCACGGACGCTAATGTCATGTGGGAGATGATATGGCGCGGCGCTGGTTGATGTCTATGCACGAGCAATAACTGCTGATTGTCTAACGCTCCCCGAGACGTACGGTAAACCCGGTGAACCGCGCCTTCGGGGAGCAGTCTTATACGAACGGCAGAACAAGGCGGAGGCGCACGGGCGTTTATCAAGAACTGCATAACAAATGTCCTCTTGGTGTCATTCCCGCATAGGCGGGAATCCAGAGAACAGGTGACAAGTTTTGCCCGACCACACTGGATTCCGGCGTTCGCAGGATATGTGTTTGGCGTCTCACCGCTGAGACGCGGAGGACGCTGAGCGCTTGGACTACCAGAGAGCTAATCGTTTTCCGCGCTTTCTTTGCGCCCTCTGCGGGTTTGCGGTTTTTGCCAACCTGGTGTCGCCAGTGAACCGGTGGGGCGTCGCGCTAAACGGAGACGGTTGCGGGCGCCCCATATTGGGAGGAAACAATAACGGCGCTATGCACAGTCGAACCATCATGTCATTAAACGGAACATGGGCATGCAAGTTCGACGTCGAAAATGTCGGTAAACAGAACAAATGGTCGGCTACGCCTCCCGAAGGAACAACCGCACTAACCGTGCCGGGAATCTGGCGTCTGCACGACCCTGATTACACGGGGGTCGTCTGGTATTTCCGCGAGTTTCGTGTCCCTCTTGAATGGCGTGCTCGTCGCGTCTTCCTAAGGTTTCTCGGCGTCAATTACTTTTCTGAAGTCTGGTTGAATGGCAAGCAAGTCGGCGAACACGAAGGCGGCTATTTGCCGTTCGAGTTCGAGGTCAGCAAGCTCCTTGATTACGGTTCCACCAACCGTTTAGCGGTACGCGTTCTCGAACCGCCGTGGGATGGGAACATCGAGGCGCTGAAGCTCGGTCAATCAGGAACCACGTTGGATGGATGGAGCCTGCCGAGATGCGCCGGCGCAAAAGAGACCTGGCATTATCAATGCGGCGGCATCTGGGACGATGTCATTCTCGAATGTCGTCCTCATATATACATCTCTGACGTTTTTGCAGTCCCGGCACGGTCGCTCGACGGCGTCACGGTACAGGTCACTGTCTCATCCGACATTCCTTTCAATTCGCGGGTCAACGTGGGCGTTCTTGACGATACCGGAAAGACCGTCGCCGAGACATCAACCATAGTGTCGCAGAGCAGTGCCGGGGACGCCGGAACAGAAGTCTCTCTATCAATTCCTGACCCGAAACTGTGGACGATTGAGAGCCCGTACCTGTATCGGTGCCGGGCAAGCCTCGAGAACGGCGACACGGTCGAGGTGCCATTGGGGTTGAGACGGTTTGAATCTGCCCAGGGAAAGTTCTACCTGAACGGCAAGGAGATCATACTCAAAGGCGCGTTCCTTCAGCCGAACTACCCGATGACGTTAATCGCGCCAACGTATGCGGAGATGGCTGAGAAGGATGTCCGCGGCTTCAAAGAATGCGGGTTCAACTTGTTGCGGTCGCACGTGCGACCGCTTGACCGGACAACGCTCGGTTGGTGCGATAAGCTCGGCCTTATGGTGCTTGACGAATCGGCGCTCGGGTGGATCCAGCCGCGATCGGACCTGCTCGATGTGTGCCACCGCGAGATGCGCGAGGTTATCCGCAACCATCGCAACCATCCGAGCGTGGTGATGTGGGGCGTCTGGAACGAGAACCTCGAGACAGCCCGCCTGTGTTGCGACGCCGTGCTCAGGGAAGCTGGAAAACATGATTCGACCCGTCCGATCGTAGGCAATTCAGGAGCTGTCGCGCTTGCACCATTCGGCGGCTGGGTTGACGAGACAAAGATACTCCCTGCGGGCGCAGGAGAACCTATACGGTTCGAAGACATCCACATTTATGCGGACGCACCATTGCCTGCGGACCAGTTCCAGTTCTATCGGACGATCAGCTCGAAAGAGTGGTGTGACGCTCGCAAACCGCCCCGAATGGCAAAGAAAGAGCTGCTCGACAAGCTCACTGAACGGTTGCGCGGTTCGAAGGAGCACATCTTCCTGTCTGAATATGGCGCGGGCGGCATGATGGACTTCTGGAAGGTCTGCGACGCGTACGGCAACAACACGAATCTCATAGACTATCGCGAGTACAAGCTGTATCGAGACAGGCTCGAACGCGATTTCAATGCGCGAAACATCAAACAGCGGTTTGGCACACCGCAACAGTTCATAGCCAGTTGCCAGGAACTCCACGCAATAGGCAACCGCCGCGTAACTGAAGCTATCAGGCTCAATCCGCTCATCTCCGGCTATGTCTTGACACAATGGAACGACGTCTCGTTTGAATGCGATGCCGGCGTCGTTGACCCGTGGCGCAACCCGAAGAAGGTTTTTGACACGATGCGTGCCGTCAATGCCGAGACGCTGATCGTCGCGGTGCCCGAGACGCGGACACCATATCCCGGAACAACGATAATAATGAGCTTCTATGTCGTTGACGACGGTAGCATCGGCAACGGAATGCTAAGAACGCGTCTGGTCGGTCCCAAAGGCAAAACCGTGAAGGAAGCGGCTGCTAGAATAGAAATTGGCGACCGGATTGTTCGGGCTATGGATGTGCGATGGCAGTTAGCGGATGCTAGCGGCTGGTACAACATCGAAGCTACACTGGAGTCTCGAGGCAAGATAGTTGCTCGGATGACCGATCAGCTCTTTGTGCCGCCTTCGGTCGATCTCGGGGAGACGGCTGCCTGCGTTGAGTTCGTTGGTGCCGCTCCAGGGGCCCTGAAAGGGAACTCCAAGCCGAATGCAGGAGTGTTGGCAGTCAATTGCTCATCAGGACTATCCCCAGACGAGATCAAGAGGGTGAAAGATGCCCTCGAACGGGGTCGTCCGACGATACTGTTCTGCGCAACTCCTGAAACGCTCGAGGCTCTCAAGGAGAATGGCATCGTGCCGCGCGACTGCGAGCTCATGATTTTCTCGTCGGGAGTTATCGGGCACGACATGTACGCGGCGCCAGACCCGATATTCGATCAGCTCGCCGCCGACGGCGTTCTCGGCGAACCATACGCCGAGCTGTTACCAGATTTCGTTCTCAAGGAGGTGACAGGCTGGGACACGGTGGTCGGGTGCGTAACGCACAGCATGTTCCGGTTGCCCAAGAACCTGGAGACGGACACCAAGTTTCTCTGGAGCCAGATCATTGCGCGGAACAAATCTCAAAAGATATTCGTATGCCAGTTGCCTCTGTTACGCGAACTGGGGCATAATCCGATGTCTGACGCCCTGTTCTCGAGGTTGATCGAAGCAGTGTGTCGCGGCGATTGACGGACGAACCGCCCTTAGGCGAGCGGATGACCGGGACCATTGGAAGGAGGCTCATGTGGAGTGCGGTAGCTTGCTACCGCCTTCGAAGGCGCAAGCAGAGCTTGCGCACTCCAAGGAAACCTGTGCCAGTCGCGCGCGACACGGTGAGAACGTTTGGCGACACGATTCGCTATTTCTTATATAGAGAGGAGTAACGATGACACCGAAAGAACGCGTACTGAAAGCAATTGCTCATGAAGAGACGGACTTCGTCCCGTACATCATCCCGATTGATGCCGCCGCAGACGAGAAGCTCGTCAAGTACTACGGCGGCCCAAGCTACCGCAGCCGAATTGTTGACCATATCGTGCTCGGATCGCCGACGTTCTTTCACGCTATCGCTCCCTACGAGCAGCCGGACGGAACATATAAGGACTTGTTCGGCGGACGGTGGGAGAGCAAGAATATCACGCACTTGATCGAGCCCCCTCTTAAAGAGCCGTCGTTTGAAGGGCTTGAATGGCCTGATCTGTCCGATGACTGCTATTACACGCCGCTCTATGATCTCGTCAAGGCGCACCCGGACAAGTTCACCGTCGGGGGGCTTTTGATGGGTCTGTTCGAGCGGTCGTGGGCACTGCGCGGCATGATGAATATCCTCATGGACATGGCGACGGAACCGGACTTTTGCAACGCGCTCTACGACAAGATCGTCGAGTGGGACCTCCACATACTAAAAAAGATATGCGACGCGCCTCTGGACGGGGTCGGCTTGACCGACGACCTCGGCTGTCAACGCGGGCTTATCATGGGACCGCGCTACTGGAAACGGTATCTCAAGCCGCGTATGGCGAAGCTGTTTGGCTACATCAAGTCGCGCGGGAAATACGTGTTCATGCACAACTGTGGTGACAATTCAGAGATCATGAGCGATCTTATTGAGATCGGTCTCGAGATATTCGATCCGCTCCAACCGGAGCCAATGGACATCTTCGCGCTCAAACGGCGTTACGGTAAGCACATCACGTTTATCGGCGGGATCAGCACGCAGGTGACTCTGCCGCGTGGCACGCCCGAGGACGTCCGTCGCGAAACTGAGAAATGCCTGCGCGAACTCGGTCGAGGTGGCGGATACATTGTTGCGCCAAACAAACCCATTATGGGTGATGTTCCAGTCGAGAACGCCGTCGCCCTTATCGAGACAGTTTTGAACCAGCCCCGTCGGTGAGAGTCGGGCGAGGCGATTCAGATTCGTGTATAATACCGTGCGTTTCAGTTTCTCGGGTCGGGATAAGTTGTTCATGGAGATAGTCAATGGCAAAAGGGATAACGAGAAAACGGTTTCTTGGGTACACAAGCGCCGCGGTAGCTGCGGTTTCAGGATGCAGGAGCATGACGATGCAGGAACGTGACGATTTGAAAACGACCGCCGGGGCAGTGCGCCCGAGAATTCTCAGCGGTCGGAGGCGAGCCGAGATCCGGCGGTACAATGGTGCTCCGACGCTCTTCATTGATGGCGCACCATGTTCGGCGTTCAGTTACATGACGTATGGAATGAAGAAGGCTCCCTTCGGCGATTTCTGGCGAGCGGGAGTTAAACTGTACAGTTTCGCGGCAAATGCCGACTCGCTCGACCTGTGGGGTATGGCTGAAGTGTGGAAAGCGCCGGATCAGTTCGATTACAGCGGCGAGGACAAAAATTTCGAGCTGATCCTTGAGGCTGCGCCGGACGCGCTGATTTTCCCGCGAATTCATACCGTTGGACCGAAATGGTGGACGGACTCGCATCCTGACGAACTGCTATGTTACACCGACGATAAAGGGAACCGGCAACCGGTGGTCTGGGAAAACAAACGGTTTCCATGGCCGTCGTGGGCGTCAGAAGCCGGCTTGCGTGTGGGCGAAGAAGCCGTCCGGCGGTACATCGAGCACACCCGGTCTGCACCGTACGCGCCGCATCTCATCGGGTACCAGGTCTGTTCGTGGGCTGTCGGCGAATGGATGGCGGTCTGCATAGATTCGAGCCGTCCTATGACAGAACGGTTTCGCGCGTTCCTTGAAAAGAAGTACCGAACTGTTGATGCGCTTCGAAAAGCATGGGACAATGCAGATGTCCGGTTCGATACGGCGGAGGTGCCTCCTCAGACTGCTCACTTTACGCCAGCTTCTCAGAGTTTCTACGAGGTGCCCAAGGATCAGCGGATGATTGACTACTGGGAGAACTACGAGG
>Ga0315289_10016267_pt1 | contig 10273 bp, 6 predicted proteins | sample YL17G11_40_MG_FD_203452 | JGI IMG/M metagenome (GOLD analysis project Ga0315289, IMG submission 203452) | Sediment microbial communities from Yellowstone Lake, YNP, Wyoming, USA - YL17G11_40 | ecosystem: Environmental > Aquatic > Freshwater > Lake > Sediment | place: USA: Wyoming | collected...
GCCACATGGGCATGCGTCACGGCACGCGCATGGGCCGCGGGATGGGTCCCATGAGCATGATGATGGGCCACGGGATGGCCTCGGACTGCCCTATGTGCGCCATGAAGTCCACCGGCCTGGAGACCACTGTCGAGAACACCAAGGACGGCGTCGTCGTCAAGATCACCGCCAAGGACGCCGAGAAGGTCAAAATGATCCAGGACAAGTGGGCTCAGAAAAAGGCCGCCTGCGACCCGTCTCTCTGCCCGATGAAGAAGAAGGCGGAAGCCGAGAAGAAAGAAACGGACAAGAAATAGGGACCCGCTTTAGAACCGGAACTTCAGCCCCGCGCTGAACCGCGTAAACGACGGATCGAGTTTCATCGAGCCCAGGCCCAGCGTGCTTTCCACGTCCGCGACCGGATCGGGCAGGACATCGTTCGGCGTGAGGTGCAGGGTCGTGTCGGCCTCGGCACAGGCGAAGTACCGGTACTCGCCGATGAGCGAAATCGTCCCCGACAGGTGGAACGCCGCCTCGCCCCCCACGTTGAACCCCAGCCTGTTCTGCGGCCCGAACTCGTAGGGCAGCTTGAAGTCCTGGATGTGGAGCACTCGGTCGGCCGTCGTCCAGAACTTGGTGTAGCCGATGAACCCCGCCTTCCCTTCGAAGTAGAAGTAGCTGGGCCCGCCGGAGATGTTCACCGAAAGCGACCGGGTGAGCGGGAGTCTGAGCACGCCGTTCAGGCTGAGGACGATCTCCCGGACGTCGCCTTCGCTCGGTCCCCAATCCATGGAATTCGCGTAGCTGACCGTCCGCGTCGTGTGGTCGGGCATCGGCCGCTCGTAGGTCAGGGAGTAGGCGTACGCCGTGTTCGCGCCCTCGAAGTCGGGCTTGAAGTATTCGGCCATGAACTGGACCCCGATGTTGGAAACGGGGAACCAAGTGACGAACGCTGCCAGTCCGCTGATGGCTTTGGCCTTGATCCTGATCGTCTGCTCGGCCAGGCTGCTGTAGGTCCCGCCGGACAGGTAGCGCGGCGCGTACCGGCTTGTGTAGCTCGCGTCCATGCCCGGGTCGTACCAGTTCCAGGTGAGGCCGAACTCGTACCTTTGGGCGAACACGGGAACGGCGCATAGGACCGCGAAAGCGCAGATAAGAATCCCCATCAACGCTTTTTTCATGTTCATTTCCCTCCTCATTTTTTCCTATTTATCGATCCTCTCGATGACCGACGTCACGAGCGGTTGATCGCTTTTGATCTTGAGAGACTTGGCGAACGTTTCCCGCGCCTTGCCCTTCCGGCCGTCCTCGAGGTAGACGCTCCCCAGGAAGTTCAGAACGTCCACGGACTCGACGTTGATTTCAGCGGCCTTTTTTTCTTCCTTGGCGATGAGGTCGTTGACCTCGTCGTTGAGTCCCTGTTCGTATTTCTTCGCAAGCTGAGCTTTTTTTTCAGCCGTGCCGGCGGTGCCGGGGAGGAGCGTCAGGATGATACCACATAGAGACAAGAGGAGAACGGTCTTTTTCATCGCTCCTATTTTGGCAAAAATCGAAGAAAAAAGAAAGGGGGCCCCATAATTACCGATAGGATCCTTTCTTCTCAATCGAGGACGCAGACTTCCCACATCTTCACCGAGGTCGCGCTTATGGCGGCCGAGAAGAACGCGGACTATTTTGATCATCTCATTCTCACCAGGAGCGGAAGTCTATTGTCTTTTAGCCGGTTCGGGAGAGTTTCTTGTCCGGACATGCTCTCGAGCGTCGCTCTTCATGGCTCTTCGTGACTATTGACACCGCCATGCGGCCGGCCATATACTTCGGGCAGAGAGAGGCGGGAATTCGCCGCGTCGTGAAAAAGGGAAAATCCCGTCATTGGAACGGGAAATTTTTGAGGAGTGCGAATGAAGATAGAGCAGGCGGACATTCGGTACCAAGGGTTGGGGTGAAGCTATAAAGGATTCACCCCGGGAGAGAGAGGCTAGGAAAGCATGAAAAGGCGGATCAAATCAAATGAAAAAGAAGCTGTTATTTATTTTCCTGATCGTTTGTGTGTCGACCGCTGAAACGGCTTTCGCCCAGCTCACGCCGGAAGGGAAGATCACCGGAAAGGTTGTTGACAACCAGGGGGGTCCTCTTCCCGGAGTGACGGTCGAAGCCACCAGCCCCAAGCTTGTCGGTAAGGCCTCTACGGTTACCGACGGCAACGGGATATATCGTTTAATGGCCCTTCCGTCCGGGACTTATGATATTACATTCTCACTTCCTGGGTTCAATACCCTGGTCAGAAAGGATATTTATCTCGATTTATCCCAGACCCTTGCCCTGAACGTGACGCTGGAACAGGCCGCCATCAGTGAGACGGTAACGGTTGTCGGCCAATCGCCTATGATCGATGTCAAAAGCACGACCAAGGGCCAGGTCATGACCAAGGATATCTTCCTGTTGCTGCCCCGGGGGAGGGCCTTTGATTCCATCGTCAGCACCATCCCCGGTGTCACGAATGAGGATACCACGGCGGGCGTTTCCGTCGACGGTGCCACGGGCGCCGAGAACGTTTGGTACGCTGACGGCGCGGACGTGACGGACTTCCATCTTGGCGTCAAGGGCCAGAACATGGTTCTCGAGCTCGTGGATGAGGTCAAGGTCGTGGCGTCGGGCTACAACGCCGAGTTCGGTGGCTCGATGGGCGGTGTCATCAACGTCATCTCCCGGTCCGGAGGAAACGAATTCCACGGCGACCTGATGATGTTCTACGAGAACCATACGAAGCTGATGCAGGGCGCCTCCAGGACCTTCCTCAGGCAGAACCTGGATGACTACACCCTCTGGGAGTACGTGAACTACGACTCCCTCTATTTCAACGGGGGCAAGGACCGCGACAAGTACAACCGTTACGAGGGCGTCATCAGCCTCGGCGGCTATATCATCAAGGACAAGCTGTGGTTCTTCGGCTCCCTCAACCCGACCTACTACCAGACGGCGGCCCAGAGGGACTTCAACTATCGGGAAGGACCCTTCCAGACCTTCAAGAAGAAGAATTACGATTACAACGGGTCCCTAAAGCTGTCGGCCGCCCCGTTCACCGGCCTTCGCGTGGGGGCCAGCTTCATCAACAATTTCAGCAAGTACCGGGGAGCACTCCCCAGCATCCTCGGCTACGACGACTCGTCGTATGAATGGGGCAAGGAGGGATATAACTATCCCAATTGGACCGCGGCCCTGAACGCCGATTATTCTGTCGGCAACAACCTCCTCATCAGCTACCGGGGCGGCTGGCACTCGTCGAACACGAACAACCAGCAGATCCAGCCCCCGGATACGTCGACCCATAACTTCAATTATGGGAACACGGGCTTCGCGGATGATCCCTTCTTTATTGCCCATCCGGACCTGATCCATTCCTCGGGCTGGACGGATGCCGGGACCTTCCGGGAGACGAAGAAATATCTGACCGAGAAGATCAGCAACAACCTGGACTTCTCTTACTACCTCAATTGGATGGGCGAGCATGCCCTGAAGGCCGGCATCGGGTATGCCTATCTTCATGAAGACACTTACGTGGCCTCGACCCATCCAAGGGTCTATCTGGCCTACGGACGGACTTCCTATGCTTTGGGCGATCCTATCGGCCCCGGCGCCGACCCGAGCAGTCCCTTTTACGGCAAGTACGGGTATTATTACGTCCGCGGTTCCTGGACTCAGCCCATCAACGGAGGCGCCTGGAACATCCACGCCAATAACTTCTCGGCCTACATCCAGGATTCCTGGACCATCAAGAACAGGCTGACCTTCAATTTCGGGGTCCGGGCCGAGGGCCAGTACATTCCGTCTATGACAACCGATACGTCGTACGCCAATTTTACGGAAAAGCCCGTCAAGTTTGGTCTGGGGGAGATGCTGGCCCCCCGGCTGGGCGTGGTCTATGACGTGTTCGGGGATTCCAGCCTGAAAGTTTTCGGCAGCTTCGGGATCTACTACGACGTCATGAAGCTCTACATGGCCGAGCTGACCTTTGGCGGCTGGAAGCGCGTGCAGGACTATTACGCCCTCACGGATCCGGATTGGACAAAGATCGCGGCGAGCGGCGCGTTCGACGACCGGGCCAGCCAGGAGGCCGGCGGCACGTACGCCGGAAGCCTCGATTTCCTGCCGCCGTCGTTCGGCCGGGTCGATCCGGACCTGAAGCCGACCGCCCTGCGGGAGATCTCCTTGGGCGCCGAGAAGAAGCTGAGTGAAGACCTGTCCCTTTCCGTCCGTCTCGTCAACAAGAAGCTTCTCCGGACGATCGAAGACGTGGGCGTGTTGGAGACCGTAAACAATCCCGATGGTACGACGAGCCTGACGGAAACTTTCTACATCACGAACCCCGGATTCGGCTGGTCCCGACCGGTCTCCCAGGGCGGGAAATTCTCCGATGAATTCTGGCCGTGCCCGAAAGCGACCAGGAACTATTACGGCCTGAACGTCTCCCTGGAAAAGAGGTTCAGCAACAACTGGCAGGGCGGATTCAACTATACCCTGAGCCGGATCGCGGGCAATTACTCGGGCCTGGCCAGCACCGACGAAGTGGGGTACGATGTTGCCGGCGTGGGCCGCGTCGGCCCGAACGTTGAGCTTTATTATGACGACTGGTTCATCATGTACGACGCCAGCGGCAAGGTTCTCGAGGGGGCCCTGCCCCAGGACAGGACTCATTTCTTCAAGGCCTACGGCACCTATGCCTTCCCGTTCGGCCTGACCGTGGGTGTGGTGGGCTATGGCCGGAGCGGATTCCCCGTGACGACCAGGGTCCACATGAACGACAGGTGGATTCTCCCCGAGAACCGCGGGGACATGGGCCGTCTGCCGTTTACTTTCTCGGCCGATCTCTACCTGGACTACACCTTCAAGTTCGGCGACAAGTACCGGGCTTCCATCAACCTCCAGATCAATAACGTGACCAATACAAAAACGATCCAGAGCAAGATCTACGACTTCAACCTGGACGGCATCTATGTGGACTATCCGCAGATCCTCGATGGAACCCTGGCCCGAGACTACAAAGCGATGGTCGTGGACGCCGGCGATACGAACGCTGGGTACAACAAGTGGGAGACCCGGTTCGCTCCCTGGTCTGCGCGCTTGGGTCTGAAGTTCTCCTTCTAATCGAGGCGCTCGAGACCGGTCATTCACGAGAGCCCGTCCTTCCTGCGAAGGACGGGCTCTCTTTTTATCGTTCGATGCGGACCGAGCCCGCGGCCGAGGTTGGAGCTCGGGTCGCGAGAGGAAGATGCGGCCTGAGTAAGGGAGTTCATGACCACGCAGGTTGTGATAAGATGAGAACGGCATGATGACCCGACATCGCTGGCTGCCGTCCGGCCGCCCCTGGAATTCATGAGCAAGAAAAAGAAAGATTCCCGAAAGGCCAAGATCCCGAGGGCTCGTAGCCGGTCTAGATTCCTATGGGGGATGGCCGGAACAGCCGCGGCGCTGGGCATCCTTGTCTATTTTTTTGTCATCAACCCCGGGAAAAGCAAGATTGATCTTACGGGCGCGCCTTCATATAATGTCCTGCTGATAACCCTTGATACCACCCGGGCCGACCATCTTGGCTGTTATGGTTATAAGCCGGCCAAGACACCCAATCTCGACAGGCTGGCCCGGGAAGGGATCCGGTTCGCCCGGGTCTATTGCCCGGCTCCGCTGACCCTGCCTTCTCATGCTTCGATCATGACCGGCCTCTATCCCGTGACGCACGGGGTCCGCAACAACGGTCACGATCTCCCTTCCGGCATAAGGACCCTTGCGGAGGTCCTGAAGGGGCGGGGCTACTCCACCGCGGCTTTCGTCTCCTCTTTTTCGGTGGATTCCCGGTTCGGGCTCGATCGAGGCTTCGACGTTTATGATGACACATTCCGGTCGGAGTCGCCCTTCAAGACCCAAAATTCGGAGCGCCGGGCCGAGGAGACTTTTGCCGGGTTCTCCCGATGGCTGGAGAATAACGGAAATAACAGGTTCTTCGGCTGGGTCCATTATTATGACCCGCATCTGCCCTATGACCCGCCTTCGCCGTACAAGGAGGAATTCGACGGAGATCCTTATGACGGCGAGATCGCTTACATGGATCGATATGTGGGCGCTGTTCTGGAGCGGCTGAAGGAAAAAGGGATCCTGGAGAGGACGATCATCGTCATCGCCGGCGACCATGGGGAAGGGCTTGGCGATAAAGTGGAGACCGGTCATGGGATCTTCCTGTACGAAGAGACCCTCAGAGTTCCGCTCATTCTCTATAACCCCGCGGTCTTCACCCGTTCTCAGGTCATCGAAAGCCAGGTCAGGCTGGTCGATGTCGCTCCGACCATTCTGGAGACGATCGGCTTGAAGAACGAAGCCGCCGGAATGACGGGACAAAGCCTCGTCGCCTGGCTCAGAGGCAAGAGCCGGAAGGACCTGGACAGCCTGCTGGAGACCTTTTACCCCCGGGAGAACTTCGGCTGGTCGGAGCTCATCGGACTGGTCTCGGGGCGCTGGAAATATATCCAGTCCCCGCGGCCTGAGCTTTATGACTTGAAGAACGACCCCGGGGAAAGGGAAGACCTGGTTGCTTCTTCGGCCGGCAAGGCCGGCGAATTGAAGAAGATGCTGGAACAGGAGCTTCTCGGTTCGAGCGCCGGCGATGGCTCGGCAATCGGACGCACGGGCGTCAGGCCTGAAGACCAGGAACGGCTTAGGTCCCTGGGCTACGTAAACTTCGCTCCGGCCGGACGAGGACCGGCCTTGCCTGACCCGAAGGAAAAGATCCCTTTGCTCAGGCTGATCCAGCAGGCTCAGGCCTGTGAGTTCGAGGACAACTATGCCGAGGCCGAGCAGGTCTATCTCAGGGTTCTGGAGGAGGTCCCTGATTCTCCGGCCGGCTATGTCAACCTGGCGATCGCCCAGGCGAGACAGAGGAAGTTCGACCAGGCCACAAGGACCCTGAACAACGGCATATCCAGGATCCCGGATTCCGAGATTCTCCTGGTCCGCCTGGGCCATACTTATCTGGTCACCGGCAGGCTCCGGGAGGCTTTCGAAACCATGAACAGGGTCCTGAGTCTGAATCCTCGAAACGTTGATGCCCTGACCGTCTGCGCCGGGATCCTGGATACGGAGGGTCGCAAGGAAGAGGCCCGCACCTATTATGACCGGGCTCTGGCCGTCGAACCCGAAAGCCGGTATCTGAGAATGAGCTATGCGGGGAATCTGGCTTCCAGCGGCCGATTGAGGGAAGCCATCGAAGCCTATAAGAAATTGATCGTTGATTTTCCTGAAGAACAGGCCTTCTATCAATACATCGGCATCGCATATTCCTACCTGGGCGAATATGCCCAGGCCGTTTCTTTCCTTGAACGGGCCCTGGCCATCCGGCCAACGCCGACCGGCTATTTCAACTTGGCTCTAGCTTATGAAAAGAGCGGGAATATTCGAGAAGCGATGGAGTATTTCAAGCTTTACTTGGATAATTCCCGAGGCGAAAGCGAGACCAACATCAGAAAAGCCAAAGCCGAGCTGGAACGCTTGGAAAAGGGATCTTGACGAACCCTCCCCGTTCCGGGGGGGGAGTTCTCGACGACGATCGCGGGGGGGCGCTTTATCTATTCCTTCACGCCGAACCTCTACGCCAGGGCGTACCTCCATTGGAACGATTCCGAGGAGCTCTTCAAGAGCAACTTCCTTGTCCGGCGGATTTCAGCTCGATTCCTAGGGGGGCGCGGTCATATGGACAGGCATGAGGCTTTTGGCATATTCTTGTTTCAATGCCGGGAAAGAAGCGTAAGGTCGTTGTCGCGATGAGCGGGGGAGTGGACTCCTCCGTCGCGGCGGCGCTCCTCGTCAAGGCCGGATACGATGTTACGGGCGTCACGATGAGGCTTGTCGATCTACCGCCTGAGTTCTGCCGCTCGGGGAGCCTGAGGAGCTGCTGCGGCCGGTTGGCCGTCGAGGACGCCCATAGGGTCGCGGTGGTCTTGGGCATCCCGCATTTCGTCGCCGACATGCGTCTCCCGTTCGAGCAAAAGGTGATCGCGGATTTTTGCGGGGAGTACGGCCGGGGGCGGACGCCGAATCCTTGTATCCGCTGCAATCGGTTCATCAAGTTCGGGCTCCTGCTCAAAAAAGCGCGAGCGATCGGCGCCGGCTTCATCGCCACGGGCCACTACGCCCGGATCGAACGTGACGCGCGGACGGGTCTTTTCCTTCTCAAGAAGGGTAAAGACGCGGCGAAGGACCAGTCATATTTTCTTTATTCCCTGACCCAAAAAGAGTTGGCCCGCACGCTGATGCCGGTCGGCCGATTCACGAAAGCAGAGGTCCGCCGGATGGCGAAGAAAATGGGTCTTCCGGTCGCCGAAAAGCCGGAGAGCCAGGAGATCTGCTTCGTTCCGGACGACGATTATCCCGGCTTTCTCAAGAGGAGAATTCCGGGCGCCTTCCGCCCCGGCGTGATCTTGGATCTAAGCGGGCGCGTCATCGGCGAGCACCGCGGGACCGGGAACTTCACGATCGGTCAACGCCGCGGCCTGGGTATCGCCGCGCAGCGGCCGCTCTACGTCATCGCGATCGACGCCGCCTCGAATATCGTCGTTGCGGGTCCGGACGAGGCTCTGCGCGGGAAGAGCCTGCTGGCATCGGGATTGACCATCGTTGCGGGCGGGAAGCTCGGAGGGCCGCTTCGGGCGCGCGTCAAGATCCGTTATAAGCACGCGGAGGAGAAAGCGATCATCACGCCGCGCGGCAAGTCCGGCGTGCGGATCGATTTCGAAAGGCTCCAGCGGGCGATCACTCCGGGCCAAGCCGTCGTATTCTACAGCAGGAACACGGTGCTGGGCGGCGCGACGATCGAAAAAATCATCAGCTCCCCTACATAATATCACGCGGATCGTTAAACAAAAAGATGGGCTGGGGCCATTGAAGGTGCGAAAAGGAAGAAAACCAGGCCCTTTAGCTTACCCGAAAAACACCTTGGCGATGTCGTCGAGTTCGGGATCGACCTTTTTGAGCCCGGCCACAGCTTCGGTCGGCGGGACGGCGACGGTCTTGTTCCCCCTGGAGGCTCATCATCTTGCCGAACTTCCCTTCTTGGACTAGGGATGCCCTTGCGGACGCAGGCCCAGAAAATGGAGATGGCGCAGCCGGTAACAGTCGTGCGCCAATACCTCCTCGGCGATTACCAAATCCTGGGCGGCGCGCGACTCGCGCAGGTTGATCACAAACTGCTTGAAGCGAAATGAGCGCTGCCCCGCCCTGGCTCAGTCCACATACCCGAGGGTTTTCAGATCTTTCAGCATCTTGTCATTCATTTTTATTTTCACCTGCTCCTGGACAAACTTGGGTAAAGCGTCTTCGGTTTTCTCGAGTTCGGCGCACAGCGCGGCGGCTTTTTCCTTTTCGTCGTTGATCAGATTCCGGGTTTCTCCCCAATCGTTGTCGAGGCGGAAAAGTTCCTGATAGGGGCTTCCCTCCGCCGGCGCGATGTTTAAAAATTGGCGGCCTTCTTTGACGATCGAATGGATCGTCGAGCGCACGGCGCGCTCTTCTCTTCGCAGCATCTGCACCAGCAGGGTTCTGCCGGAATCCGCTCGACCGTCGACGAGCGGCAGCACACTCCTGCCCTGCCAGTTCGCCTGAGACGGCAAGCCCAGCAGCATCGCCAGCGTCGGCAGCAGGTCAATGGACGATACGATTTCACGGATGCGCTTTGCCTGCGCCAGTCGGGGATGATAAATCAACCACGGAACGTTAATCGTTTCGCGATAAAGCGCCCTTCCGTGCCCTAGGAGGCCGTGGTCCCAAAACTCCTCGCCGTGATCGGCGATGACAATCACCAAAGCGTTCTCTTTCCAGCCGAAGAGATCGAAAGCTTCTCCCAAGCGTTTGTCGAGGTAGCTGATTTCGCTGTCGTAAGCCACAACCGTGTCGGTGCGTTTGCCGCCGGTCGCCTTGAACCAGGGGCGATGTTGAAGGTAGGGAAGATGAGGCTCCATATACTGCACCCACATAAAGTAGCGCCCGCCGTTTTTTATCTGCGGCGCCCAGGCGCGTAGTGTGCGGTTGACCTTATCCGATCCCTCGTTATTGAAGGTCTTATGCTTGTCAAAGCCCTGGGCAAAGCCCATCTCGTCAGAGATGTTGCTATTGTCGCTTAACAAATAGGTCTTGTACCCGCCGGCCTTAAACGCCTCCGCCATGGTGGCAAGCCCGGAAGGGAGTTTATTCAATTCAATCTCAGGATGGTCTTTCTGCATGCGATCGGTCATAAAAAAGCCCGTAATCACGC
>Ga0315289_10016268_pt1 | contig 10273 bp, 9 predicted proteins | sample YL17G11_40_MG_FD_203452 | JGI IMG/M metagenome (GOLD analysis project Ga0315289, IMG submission 203452) | Sediment microbial communities from Yellowstone Lake, YNP, Wyoming, USA - YL17G11_40 | ecosystem: Environmental > Aquatic > Freshwater > Lake > Sediment | place: USA: Wyoming | collected...
AAACAAAGTTGAAGCTAAAGGATTTTTTTGTTATAAAAAATTTACATCAATTATAGATTTAACTAAAAATTTAGATACAATTTGGCAAAAATTTCACACTAATACAAGACGTGGTATCAAACGAGCTGAAAGAGAGGGTGTCAAAATCCGGATCAATTGTGAATATAACCAATTTTTTCAGATATATAAAAATTTTTTGGAAAAAAAGGGGTTAAAATCTTTCTTTGAAGTTTTTGGAGTAGGAATCATACCTTTAGATGTTATGAAAAAAAATGGAACCCTATTTGTAGCCGACTATAACGGTGAAATCTTAGGTGGGATTATATTTCTACATGATACATCTTATATCGAGGGCTGGGTTGGTGCCTCAAAAAGACTTGAAAGTGAAAAAGAGGATAATGTATTAATAGGCTGTGCTAATCGTCTAATCTTCTGGGAAGCAATTAAATATGCAAAAGAAAAGGGTATAAAAGAATTTGACTTTGGAGGGTTATTCTCGGAAAATAATGCAGAGAAAGATCCAATAAAAAAAGGGATAAATTCATTCAAATTATCATTCGGAGGCGAAGTGGTGCCCGGCTACTCATACGAAAAGGGCTATTCTAAAAGCCTTCAACTTGCTTATTATTTATATCATTTAAAGAAAGAATTCCACCGGTCCATAGCGAAGGAAGTGAGCGTTGACCGATGGTCAGACAAGAAACCATAAAACCTGCTTGTATAGAGAATCTTTGGTGGTGCCACTGCTCCTTTTTAATCCAAATAAGCAGTGAGCACCACCAGGAGAAATTATTATGGATCGCGTTAGCAAGATTTTATGTCGAAATCCGACATTACAGTTCAAGTGTCGGAAGAAGCGTATTACACCTGAGCTTCAAAACGAAATATTGCCACGAAATATTTTACAATAAACCGGTAGAAAAACGTTGCGAGGAGATATTCCGCGAGGTTTCGGAACAACATCAATGGTTTCTCCAAGTAATCGGATTCGACAAAGACCATGTTCACATGATCATCGATGCAGAAACCAAAGGGCAAAAGGATGTCGCCAAAGCACTTAAAGGAACCTCGGGACGGAGATTTCTACAGGAGTTTCCGTATTTGAAAAAAACTTACTTAGTGGGAAGCGGGCCGTGCAGTCTAGCAAGCTATTTCGACAACTTCAGTGAACGAACCATCATAGATATAGATGGGTACGTGTGCAATCAGAGAATACCAAAATAACAACCACTTACATCAGGACTATCACACTTCGACAAGTTCGCGTCCTAGACAACCAGCGGCGCTAAGGGCTGAACCGACTCGAATGGAGAGGCAATCATGCCACTCATTTGAACGAACTAAATGAGTGGTTCCCGAAGTGCAATTTGACAAAGATGATATCATAATCTTTATAACATATCATGATATATAAAAAATCTAAAGGAATTCTGAATTGATATTTAGTGAGGTTAAGGAGTTTTTAAATATGCATCCACTAAGTCTGTTTGGATCTACTAATCTTGTGTTACTATTTCATACTGTACCATCGTCACATTGGTTTAGAAACACGCTTAGAACCATCAAACATTTATATCGATTTATTTCTGCAGAAGATATTGAATCATACTATTATACATCTAAAAATTTCAACAATTGTTGTCATATTTGTTTTGATGATGGCACCAGATCAGTGTATGAACATGCATTTCCAGTGTTACAAGAGATGAATATCCCAGCAACACTATTCGTATCACCAAAGGTGATAAGTGAAGAATCTAATTATTGGTTCCAGGAATTAAAATATATACGAAATCATCTCAGTGATAATGTAGTAAAAGAAATGATATGTGAGACACTTAACTGTAAGTATGAATATATTAAGAAATACAGGGTTTTATCTCTTTTTAAATGCATGAAATTAAAAGATATTCTTCAGGTAATAGCCGCGATAAAAGAAAAATATGGTATAACCATTGATAAAAAATATAATCTGACAAAAGATCAATTACTTGAACTGAATAATTCAAATCTAATAACAATTGGCGCTCATACGATGAATCATCCGATATTACACAATGAAACAGAAGACGATGCAGAAAAGGAAATACGAGAGTCAATACAAAAGTTATCTAATATGTTAAACAAGGATATAAACTATTTTTCCTATCCAAATGGAATTGTCGGATTAGATTATGGTGTGAGAGAACAATCAGTGCTTCAAAAAAACAAAAATAAATTAGCATTTTCAACGAATAATGATTTTTTTAATAAGAAGATAAACCCATTAAATATCCCGCGTTCTGGATTTTCCGGCTTAAAAATAGAAAACACTGCATATATATTTGGTAAACTTTTTATGATCCCAATGTGGAATACTATTTTAGATATAAGAGTCCTAGGAAAAACAGAGAGGCGAGAAAGAAAAGAAATTAAAAATTTATCAATTTTTAATAAATATCCATAATTCTCTCAACATTGTTCTCTGTAGTTAATTGTTCTAATTTCATTTTATAGTTGCGACTGGGAATAGATCTTCAATATGTTATTATTCACAGAAAATAATTAGGAAAATTATAAAAAGAATGATTATGATATAAGTGAGTATTATGAAGATACTAATTGGCGGACCATATGTATATAAGGACCAAAAAATTTTAGGAGGTGTTGAGGCAGTTTTAAAAAATTTGAAACATGGCATCAATCTTTATGAGCCAGATATTAATTTAAAAATTGTTAGTGGAAGTGACCAAGCTCAAGCGAAAATTGAAGTAGATAATGATATTACTTATATTCAACATCCAAAATTAAAATTCGGGAGTATATTTCTGTCATCTTATCCATATAGAGTCAAAAATTTTTTAAAAAAAAGTAATTTTGATGTACTTAATGATCACTCTGAAGATTTTTCATATTATATACTTAAAATGCAAGATAAATTGCTATATACATTACACGGTATGCCTTGGGGAGAAAAAAAATATTTATCGAAGTATAAACAACCATTTTATCATCAGTTTTATGTGAAAAGACTCGAAAAAATATTAAAAAATTTAAGATATTTTGTTTCGATTAATCCTTATTCAAAAGAAATTGTCAAGAATAAAACTAGCGCAATAATTTATGAAATATGTAACCCCATTCCTGATGAATTATTTAAATTAAAAAATCAAAAAAATGAAAATAGAATGCTATATATAGGTGTGATATCCAGAAGAAAAAATCTTTTTACTTTAGTAAGATCTTTATCGCTAGTCAAAAAGGAAATTAAAGATTTCAAATTAGTTATCGCAGGAAATATTAGTAATAAAGAATATTTTGATGAAATAATAAATTATATCAAGAAAAATAACCTTACTGAAAATATTGAATATCTAGGAAAAATTACTGAAGAACAAAAATACCAAGAATTTTCTAAAATGAATTTTTTAATATTACCTTCTTTTCAAGAAACTGCGCCCATGGTAATTTCAGAAGCCTTTGCTGCTGGTAAACCTGTTATAGGATCAAATGTATGTGGTATTCCATACATGTTAAATAATGAAAAAAATGGTCTTCTTGTGGATCCAATAGATGAGAAAGATATATCAAGTAAGATACTTTATTTATTAGAAAATCCAGAGAAAACGCACTCTATGGGCATCAATGGTAAAAAATATGCACAAAAATATCATTGTCTAAAAATGGTTGCTGATAAATATAGAAAAGCATATGAAGAAATAATGGCAAGATCATAATCAAGATAAATATGAATATTGCCACATTATACAGTAACTATTATTCACAAACCCCAGTCAATGGTATACGACACTAGGAACTTATCATTATTTTATCTGAACGAATGATACTAAAAGGGTACAGCATCTCATTAAAGATTCAGACATTTGTAGTAGTTTGAAACAACAATATCTTGACAGTGAACGTCATTTGGAACGGATCAGTGAGATTTAACTTCCTGCATGTTCGCAACTATCACTGTAATTTTCCAGCAGGAAGGAATTCAGGATCGTACACCAGGATTTAATAATGACAAGCTATTCAACCTTTCAAGATTGAGAGCAATGCCAGGATTGATACTTCATCTACTAGCAGGATGTACATTATATTTTATTGGTAGATATTACTACAGAACTTATTTCCAAGAGAACAATACAATCAACAAAAAATTACTTCTTGCACTTGTCTGTCTAACATTCAACCTAATACCTGACATATTCTTAGGGATATATTACACAACCCACCTCTTAACATTTCAAACACTTCTTCCATATCATATTTTTACCCATCTAATACTCAGTCCAATAGCCATCGGAGTCTTTATAGTTTTTCTATTCCGAGTCGATATAAAAAGAAAATCGATATGGATAATGGGCATATGGGCACTCATTCTTCATATTTCAATGGACCTGTTAATCCAAGAGACCAGCCTACTCATTTAAGATGATTTTTACATTTTAGGCAAACCAAAGCATCTAACATAAAAACCTCATTGATGAATATTTTTTCTTCTTTTTTGAAACCATTCTACGGTCAATTTCAATCCATCTGTTAAATTAAACTTTGGTTCATAACGAAGTTTTTGTTGTGCTTTAGAGATATCGGCAGAGGAATGTCTAATATCTCCAGGTCGAACATTCTTATTAACAAGATCTAAATTTTTATTACATATTTTCATGATTATTTTTGCCAAATCATTTATTGAAACACTTTTTCCAGAAGCAATATTAAAAATTCCTGTTACCTCACTCTCAGCGGCAAGAATGTTGGCATTAACAACATCATTTACAAAAACAAAATCTCTGGTTTGTTCACCATCACCATAGATTATTAATGATTTATCATTTAATACATTAGCGATAAATATAGGAATAACGGCTGCATATTCATTGGAAGGATCTTGTCGAAGACCATAAACATTAAAATAACGTAAAGAAATTGTGGATAAATCATAATTACTAGTGAAAAATTGACAAAAATATTCTCCTGTGATCTTGCTTACTGCATAGGGCGACAAAGGACATGGTTTCATCTCTTCAATGGCAGGCAAAGTGGGTGTGTCTCCATATACACTACTCGAAGAGGCATATATTATTTTTTTGATATTGTTGTCTTTCGCAGCAACAAGAACATTAAGAGTTCCAGTTATATTTACTTGATTTGAATAGATAGGATCTTTTATACTCTTAGTTACAGAAGCAAAAGCTGCTTCATGAAAAATATAATCAACATTCTTGAATATTTTCTGGAGAAGAGATAAATTAGTTATACTTCCTTTTACAAAGGTGATTGTTTGGTTATCAATGAGATCTCGGATATTCTTAAGATTTCCAGTAGAAAGATCATCAATTACTATCACTTCATTGTCTTGAGCAAGAGCTCTAGTAAGATTAGAACCAATGAATCCGGCGCCACCAGTGATAGCTATTTTCTTATTTTTCATATCCTCTATCCTAATGTTTACTAAGTAAGTATACATCTTATTAAAATCTTCGTTTTTTTCACATTACTATTTTAGTCGCTTCAGTTGTATATGCCAATTATTTTTTAAAATATGCATATAAAATTATATGTATCACATTTCATCAATTTTTTCTTCAATTTTTGAGATAATGGCCTCGTCAACTTTCTTTTCAATGTTTTCATTATTATGAACTTGGATACTCTTTTTTCGGATGGCGTAACTCCTTTTTTTGGAGGTATTTTTCATTACATTCGTAAGTTTTGTGATTTCTGTATTTAGTTGCTTGATTTTTCTTTGTTCTCGAACAATGTGTCTCTCTGAAAATAGAATTCGAATGTTATCTCTGAAATAAAGTAGGAGACTGGCACATACTCCAAGTATTATTAAAAGAAAAATAATGGTCAAGTAAGATGAGGAGATATTTTGGTTATTTTTTAATAGATCATCTGTGCTTGCGCCAACCGTAAGAATAATATTTTTACTATATGTATTTCCAGAATCATCTGTAACAACGAGAACGACCTTATAAGCCCCAGGAGTAATGTAGGTATGATTTGGGGTTTTACCTGTTCCCGTTGTTCCATCCCCGAAGTCCCAATAGTATGAAATGATGACAACATCAGGATCAAAATTACTTGTTGCATCAAACTGGATCGTTTGATTCGCGGAGACGTTCTCTGGTGTGATGATGTCAAGAACTAGCAAAGTGTCCCCGGTCTCTGCCTGTGAAACAGTTACTGTGAGCGGGGAAGACCAGCTGCTGTTCGAGCCGTTTTCATCCTGCGCAATCACACGAACTATAAACGAGGAAATCGCATTCCACGCATGAGATAAAGAAACCGATGTGTTTGATGCTACAAGCGCAGTCCAATTACTGAAGTTGCCATCACCCCAATCAAATTTCAATCGTATGAGATCTCTATCGGGATCGCTCGCCGAACTTGTATAAGTATATACCACACCTCGTTCAACAAATGTTGGACCAAATGGTTTATTTGGGGCATTCGGGGGATTATTTTGTGAAGGAGACGTTGTAGGTGGTTCGAACGAAGGACCACCGGGAGGATTACTAGTCCCCTGAACTGCTACACTTCCATCATTTACGGTTATAGGAATATATTCGGTTTCCTGGGTAACTCCAACATCATAAAGATGTAGAATTGAAGTGCCAGTATTAGATTGAGCAGTAAAGGAAATCGTAACTAATATTCCGGCATTTGAATCATTGCCTGATCCAACGATTAAATCGTACACATCAACAATAGTACCAGCCACATTGTCTAATGTTCCGGAATTAAAGAATGTGGCATATCCATTAAAAATATCTCCTTCAATAACTGAATTAGCCTGAAGAATCAAAGGATTAAATGACAATTTAAATTCAAAAGATTTTATTGGTTGACCTGGAACACAGGATACATTAACAGTAAACGTGTCACTAGCATTAATAGTTTGATTAGAAGGATCTATATTAACTACGGTTATACCTGATGCACCAACGTTAAGAATTACGCCTTCAAAAACAAGTATCGTACCTATAATAACAACCATTACACAACATTTTGTTTTTTCATAGTGATTCATCACTCACACCTTTCTTACACATACCATGATTCACCGTAGTGATTTGATAAAAGAATGAAATCAGCGACCTGTACCGCCCCATTGTTATCAATATCTTCACGAATCCAACCCGGCGCCCCTGTTTCACTATAGTGATTTGAAACTAGTACTAAATCGAAAACACTACATTTACCATCGATATCGATATCCCAGTTAGACGGAAGTGATAAGAGATATATGGTAGAACTCTCATTATTGCCACTCAGGTCTTCAGCCCAGATCAAATAGCTGTAGTTCCCTGGCTGACCGAGAGTGGTATTGTAATAGTAAATGGTTGTTCCGGTGATCCTATTCATAGTCAATTGAGTTGATGTATCAAAAGGATCAGTGAGATGGAGGATGACCTCATCTACTGCGTTATTGTCAGTGACCTGAGCAGTGATATTCTCCCAACCAATTTGGGTATCAACTGTATTTGAAAACGTATTGGTAATACTTGATATCTGTGGAGCAGTTATATCTCCTTCACCTTGCTGATAAATTTGGAAACGATGACTACTCCACTGGGAATTGAAAAAAGTGAAAAATCCTGAGCTGTTCGCTGTGCCAGAAGAAAGTAGCGTCCCATCCCGTGTTACTCGATAATCGGTCCCACTTGTAAAACCAGAAAGATTAAACCAAACATTACCGCTATTAGTTGCTGCGTAGAAGTCAAGTATTTTTTCTCCATCGTTAGCATTTGTTATGTCGTTATTTACAAAAACTAATGTTATGGTAATGTCGTTCATGGAAGTTACATAGAATCCTGTGTAGTTGAATATGATGTATGAATCCGTTATTGTAATACTACCAAAATTCATTGACGAATTAGTCTTATATGTCTCATTTTGTACTTTAAATTCAATATTATTATTTATTATTATTGCTGATACAAAATAAGTAAAGTTAATAATAAGGAATGATATAAAAATCGATAGAAGCAGCCTTTTCATATAAATCACTAAGTAATAGTTGCTATATTGTTAGCAATTACTTTTGTAGCTGCTGCATTATTATCATCTATCGCATCTCCATAGCAAGTATTTCCAATAATAATATAATAATTATCTGTTGCACCAGTATCTATTGCTTTTGCATTTCCATAGAAATAACAATTAGTTATCGTATAATTTGAGTTTGCTGTTCCTCCACCAGTCTCAATCCCATCTCCATTATTATTAAAAATATGAAGTCCTTCTAATACAGTATATTTTGTCCCCTCCATATCAATGCCATAACCGTATCCCCCCGGATAATAATTATCATCAATGATTCCACCAATAATTGTTACCCTTAATGTACCAGTTATTTTTACACCGCTACTATAGGCATTACGAATATGAAGGTTTGATATAGTAATATCATCGCCACTTAAATATAAACCTTGGTTTTTTGTTGTATTATAAATAAAAATATTATTGATGCTGACATTATCTGCAGTAACAGTCAATCCAGTACCATTTGAATGATCGATATATATATTGTTTAAATTGATGAATTTCGTAATACCTGAACTGGTATAAACCATAAATGCTTGACTTTCGCCACTAGTCGTATGCAAAGACACCTGGATATTGTTGAAACTACATCTCTTTGTATATTCTATTTTTATCCCTTCACCACCAGTAATTTCTTTAAAAACAAGATTCGTGAATGTACAATTTTCAGTTGGAGAAGCGGAGTTGCCAGTCACTTTCATTGCCATTGCAGAATTATTCACATTTATATTTGATATTGTTGAATCTCGTATACCCGCAAAATCTATTGCTTGGGTCGTTCCAACAAAGTTTTGTATAACAATATTATTTATTGCGATTTGTCTACTATATCCAATATCAAGTGCATGGTATCCTGCTGTGGGCGCTGTTCCCGGGCTATGTTCACAGAATATATTTGAAATAATTCCTTTAAATGAACTGGAATAAATGCATATCCCATTCCTTGTTGGGTTAATAATCGAAATATCACGAACAATAAATTTGCTACAGTCTTTTATATCGATACAATTATACCCCTCTGCGACACCTGCGAGATTACCATCAATAGTAAGGTCTGATATCGTGAAATTGTTTTTTGAGTGACATCTTATTACTCCAGAGTGAGTCGTTGAACCATCTGCCTGTCGTAAAACTGTATTACCAATACCACTTCCTTTTAACCAGACCTTATTGTTTATTGTTAAATCTGAAGAAAGATCAATGGTACCCACAGGGACATAGACTGTTCCGCCACTTGTCAAATCGTTAATAGCTGTTTGGAGATTCGCTCCTGTAGCCGGCCAATACTTACCATTACTATTTCTGATATAGGTCTCAACAGAATCACTGGAATCTGTTATCGTTCGACTTACAGACGCCACTGATGCAGTTACAAGCAATACTATAAAAAATATAGCTGCGATAGCTTCAATTTTTGTTCTTAATCTTAACGATTTCCACATCCTTCCACCTACCTCTTGCCATTCCATATGTTATCAGATGACATGTTACTATTTGCCAATTACACTATAAAAATGTAACCTGTCAAAATAACAAAATGGAAAAATATTTCTATGAGATACATCTCCTCAATTACCCTGCTCCTACTATGAAGTATAATTAAAATATTTAAATATTTTTTGTATAAAAATATAAAGGTTATATCCTTATAAACTCCATGAAGGCGGTGCCCTCAAAAGTCAAAGTAAAAATACTATCATTGCTAGAAAAACTATACCCAAAACACTCCGAATAATACTCATATGAATCAGATGATATATCTTTCGAAAAGAGACATAATGAACTATTACTAATATTGTAAGAAAACCAAGATATTGATGTCATCTCTTCTCCATCTTCTACCTGGATTTGCACATTTTTCATGGTCCCATTAACAAAAAACGTCCATACTTCATGACCAGAAGAATTATCCGAATTACTCCATGATCCGATAAATTTTGTTGTGAGATCTACGTTATTTTTGATACATCCACTGTATCCAGAGATAAGAAACAGGACAATTATTATGATACAGATATCAGATTTCTTCATCGAACTAATCCTAGCATCACCATATATAAGATTCCTATATAAAACCACACAAATCTTTTCTGTGCTACCACCATGACTCCCCATAATAATTTGAAATTACCACCAGATCAAACACCTGAACCTCACCGTTGTTATCAACATCCTCTCGTATCCATCCGCCAGCCCCAATTTCACCGTAGTGATTCGACACCAACACTAGATC